>Ga0265293_10007435_pt1 | contig 16875 bp, 8 predicted proteins | sample Munlanlewell138R_FD_192505 | JGI IMG/M metagenome (GOLD analysis project Ga0265293, IMG submission 192505) | Leachate microbial communities from a municipal landfill in Southern Ontario, Canada - Leachate well 138R | ecosystem: Engineered > Solid waste > Landfill > Unclassified | place: Canada...
TATTACTTTGCGGGTGTAGCCGGGCATCTCTCCCGGATATGGGGTTACATAGCTGTCCACGGGAGAACTGTATTGTATGCTTTGGATAAACGAAATTAGCTCATCACGAGTATCAAACTTTATTGCTCGTATTGTGTCTTTGGGAGCAGTTGCTAAAACGGGACTAACTTCGTAGCCAATTGATGAAAAGGCATACCCTGCCAATACGCTTGTTTTGAGTGCCGCCTCTACCGTTTGCGGAGCAACAAAAAAACCTTGAAATAATGGGAGATACGATGCGCTATATGAGCCGATTTCTATCCCTAGCGAAGGCGCAGTTAAACGGTTTGCAATGCGGTCAATTAAATGTGCTTTGCCGGCTATATATCCCCCTGTTGGCGCAAGTCCGCCACCCGGATTTTTAATAAGTGAGCCTGCTATTACATCGGCATCTGCCTCAATAGGCTCTTCTTTTTCTACAAATTCACCATAGCAATTATCGACAAAAACTATGCTTTTGGGCGCAAGTTTGCGTAAATATGCAATTATTGAGCGCAATTGCTCAACAGAAAATGCCTCTCGCCACGAGTATCCCCTTGAACGGGTAATGAAAATAACAGTGGGTTGCTTTTTTGCTAAATATTTCGCTATTGCCTCTCTGTCGAATGTGTTATTTGTCTTTAGCGGTAGCATATCGTAGGATATATCATAGTCTTTTAGTGACCCTATCCCCTCGCCATAAATAACCTTGTTTAATGTGTCGTACGGCTTGCCGCTAATGCATAGCAACGAATCCCCTGACTTGAGCAGCCCAAACAATGTAACGGTAAGCGTGTGTGTGCCGCTTGCAAGGTGGGTGGAAACTATCGCCTTTTCTGCTTTGAAAGCATCAGCAAAAACCCTTCCCAAAGCGGAGCGCTGGCTGTCATCATAGCCGTACCCTGTGGTTGGATAAAAGTGCCTGTCGGCAATTTTGTTTTTTCTAAACGCATCCAATACTTTTTTTTGATTGAATAAAGAAATATCCTCTAGTTCAAGGAACACTTCTTTTGCATTTTTTTCGGCTGAATCTATTATTTGTTTTGCTCTTTGCATTTGATTTTCTCCGCAAGTATTATAAATTAGAGAGTATTTAATAGTAATTTTGCTATTATATCCGTATGCTTGTCTATATCGGACGAATTTGCTATGGTTATCTTATTTGTTAGTTCATATTGATTGTTAAACCAAGTTTCTTGTCGCTTAGCATAAGCACGAGTATTCTTTTTAATCAAATCTGCCACCTCGGGAATTGATAAATTCCCTTGAAAATAGCCCGCCCATTCTTTATAGCCTATCCCCTGCATAGACTGCATACTAAAATCTATTCCACTTTTTAGCAAGCGTTCTACTTCGCTTTCTAGTCCTAGAGATATCATTTTGTCTACACGCTCGTTAATTCTCGCATAGAGTGCGGCACGGGAAGGAGCATTTAGCACATATATTTTATAGGGACGCAGTAGAGTTTTGGGTGTGTTTTGCGAAGAGAAAGAACCTTTGCACATTGTTACGGCAAGCGCTCTAACCAGACGGCGAGTGTTGTTTGGGTGTATTTTTTGCGCCGCCTCGAAGTCTAGCATTGCAAGTTTGCTGTGAAGATGCAAAGCGCCGTGCAATTCCAACTCCGTTTTTAATTGGCTCTCCAGCTTCTTGTTTCTTTCTGCTCCATACTCTAGGGAAAACAATAATGAATTTATATAAAAGCCCGTTCCACCGACAACCAAAGCTATTTTCTTATCATTTTCTATGTTTATTATTGCTTTTTCTGCCGAATCACGGTAATCTACAACAGTAAAAGGCGTGCTTGGCTTGGCAATATCTATACAATGCTGCACCACCCCTATTTCGCTGTCGCTTGCTTTTGCCGTGCCGATATCCATACCCTGATATATTTGCATAGAATCGGCGGATATGATATCTGTATTTAGTTTTTTTGCAAGGGATGCGGCAAAATCTGTCTTGCCTGACGCTGTTGACCCACCAACTATCACCAACATTACAATTTTCTCCTAAACAATTTTTCTATTTCCAGCTTGGTATAGGATATGTATGCAGGTCGCCCGTGGGGGCATTTTAGAGGTATTGAATTATTGAAAAAGTAGTCGATTATAAAGGCAATTTGCTCCTCGCTAAGAGAGTCGCCGCCCTTGATTGCCGCCTTGCAAGCAGATTGCATTAGTTTAGGTTTAATTAATCCGCTAATCGACACTTTTTTTCTGCCGTACTGCTCATTTATGTCCGCCATAAAGCTAGATAAGTTAATATCTGTTAGAATGAGCGGCGTTGCGTTTATCTTGATGCTGTTACTCCCAAAAGATTCTATTTCAAATCCAATTTCTTCAAGTTCGGGAATTATTTCTTCTATTAAGGCTATTTCGGATGGAGTTCCCTCATAAATATAAGGAAATAGCATTGGTTGCACATGTGCCTCCCCTATTTCAACTTGTTCTACAAGTTTATCATATAGGATGCGCTCGTGCGCCGCATGTTGGTCGATTATCAAAAATCTATCCTCAATTTCCACTATCAAATATGTAGAAAACAGTTGCCCTATTATTTTGTATCTTGCAAAAGCAGAGTTTTTACTATTAGCTTGTATGTTTTGCGGCTCTGTAATGCCTTGGCTAGAAGTATCCACTTGCTGAGGTGTTTTTTTTCGCTCATTAATAATTTCTGCTGCCCCTAAGATTGTTGTCGATTCGGCAACTCTTGCGTTTTTATTATTGGCTTGTTGCATTTCTATAAGCGCAAGATACTCGGATATATCAATTGCTTGAGCGCCCTCTGCGTTTTGTTTAGGCTGTGCTGTTTGTGATGCAGCATTTATAAGCGCCTCTATCTTGGAGTTAGTATTTTCTAATTTTTTGTCATTATCATCTTGAATAAAATCAGCCGCCGCAGTCTTTTTATGCAACTCTTGCGCTGTATCTTGCCTAATTGTGTTACCCGCAGAAAACTGACTGGTTATTTTTTGCTCATATACATCCAATGTATACTTTACTGCTTGATATACAGACCCATACACCTCTCTTGGATAGGCAAAGCGCACTTCTTTTTTGTTAGGATGAACATTTATGTCCACTTCGTCAAACGGCATAACAATATTGATGATAAATACGGGAAATTGCCGCTGCATCATCCTTTCGCCATAAGCGTTTTGTATTGTGTGGGATATGGTTTGGTCAAAAATCACCCTGCCGTTTAGGATAACTGTTTGCAAGGTGCGGTTGCTTTTGTATAGTTCGCCTCGACCAATATAGCCCGATATGCGTATTTTATTATCCGCATCCTCTATTGGAATGAGAAAGTCAGTAACCTCTGCCGTATAAATTGCGATTATCGCATCCCACAATCCTTTTCCGCTTGAGGAATATATTAGCTTTTCATCAGAATAATAATCAAATGCTACAAGAGGGTTAGCAAGGATGAGCTTTGCCATAAGCGCAGTTATCGTGCCGCCCTCGCCTTTTGAGGTTTTTAAAAACTTGTAGCGTGCGGGAGTATTATAAAATAATCCATTTACTGCTATTGAAGTACCTCTATTGAAAGCTAAATCACGCACAGTTGTTCCGCTTGCGTTTGATATTAGCTCCGCCCCTGTTTCTGACTTGTAGTATTTTGACTTTATTTCTAATTCGCTAACAGCGGAAATGCTTGCCAAAGCCTCCCCTCTAAACCCAAGAGTAGAAATATGGTTTAAGTCCTCAGCTTGGGATATTTTGCTTGTTGCATGCGCCAATATAGCGTTAACCAACTCATCTTTGGGTATGCCGCTGCCGTTGTCGGAAACCTCTATTGATTTTATACCGCCGTTTTCTATGCGGACACTTATTTGGTCTGCGCCTGCATCAATGCTGTTTTCCACAAGCTCTTTTACAACAGCAGACGGATTTTCTACCACCTCACCTGCCGCAATTTTATTGTATATGGAGCTATCTAATAAGTTTATTTTCATTTACCTTTCCTCTTGGGGCTACTAACAACAGCTTTCTTTTTTAGGTCGGACAAAATTGTAAGCGCTTGCATGGGGGTACAGCTGTCAATATCAATATCAACAAGCGTCTTTTGAATCTCGTTTAAGCTTGTATTTTCCTCAAAAAACCCTATTTGGTCTATGGGGACAGCATCCTCCGACGGGTTAGCGGTGAGCCGTTTGTTTAACTCACCCGTTAGGTTGTGGGTCTGTTCAAGGGCGGCAATGATATCCCTTGCCCGCTCGGTAACCCTGCTGTTTACGCCTGCAAGAGCGGCGACCTCGATACCAAAACTTTTGCTTGCGCCGCCACGGGCTATTTTATATAGGAATGTGATGCCGTCTTTACTTTCTTTTATAAGTATGCGGTAGTTTTTTACATCGGGAATTAGTGTTTCCAATTCGCTTAACTCGTGATAGTGTGTTGCAAAAAGCGTTTTTGCTTTTATCTTAAAAGAGATATACTCAACTATCGCCCACGCAATTGCAAGCCCGTCCAAAGTGGAAGTGCCACGCCCAATTTCGTCAAGAATCAGCAAGCTTTTTTCGGTTGCGTTGTTTAGGATATCCGCCATTTCCGTCATTTCTACCATAAAAGTACTCTGCCCGAAAGCAAGGTTGTCACTTGCTCCTACCCTAGTAAAAATTCTGTCCACCACGGATATTTCGGCACTTTTTGCAGGCACAAAACATCCGATATGCGCCATTAGCACAATAAGCGCTGTTTGGCGCATATAGGTACTCTTACCCGCCATATTAGGACCCGTAACTATTAACATTCTGCCAAAATCATCTATTTGAGTGTCGTTAGCGACAAAGTCGACAGTACGATTTATTGTTTCTACAACAGGATGCCTGCCTTCTTTAATCACTATGTGAGTAATGTTAGATGAAACTTTGGGACGGGAATAGCGATTGGTAAGAGCTATACTTGCAAATGAATAAAGCACATCTAGCTCCGCTAGCGCTTGCGCATTGGCTTGAATAACTTTTATAACGGAAAGCAGCGCCTCTTTGATTTCGGCATAGAGCCGTTCCTCTAATTTTTGCGCATTTTCCTCTGCATTTAATATCAGAGTTTCCATTTTTTTAAGCTCTTCGGTAAAAAAACGCTCGCCAGAGGTTAATGTTTGCTTTCTTTCGTAGCGATAGGGAACAAGCGATTGGTTGGATTTGGATACTTCAATATAATAGCCAAATACACGGTTAAATCCCACTTTAAGATTTTTTATTCCTGTAAGCTCCCGCTCCTTTGCCTCATATTCCGCCATCCATTTTTTAGCCGAACTTTGGGCAGAACGATATGTATCTAACTCCGAGTTATAGCCACTTCTAATCACTCCGCCGTCTTTTAGGGTTAGGGGCGGGTTGTCGTTTAAAGATAGCTGCAAAAGTTTGGCTACTTGCGGGAGCGCATCCAAGCGAGAGTGCAAACTAACCATATATTCTGACTTGAGCTTGGATAAAAACTGCTTAATATTGGGAATTTCCTCAAGCGAAACTTGTACCCCATTGCACTCACGAGGATTTATTGTATTGTAAGCAATTTTATTTGAAACACGCTCTATATCTCTGATGTTGCCAAGTATATCACCAAGCTTATCTAGTACGGCGGGTTGTTTTATTAATTCTTCCACCGCATCTAGCCTGCGATTGATATCCTTGGGGTTTTGAAGTGGCTCAAGAATCCATTTTTTTATACATCTTGCGCCCATATTCGTCTTTGTGCGGTCGATTACACCCAGCAAGCTACCGTGTTTTGCTTTATCTGATAGTGTTTCAAGAAGTTCTAGGTTTCTTTTTGCCCGATAGTCTATATACATATATTCGCCAGAGCGTATAGTTTTGGGCGTCAAAAGGTTGGATAACAGGCGTTTTTGAGTTGATTCTACATATTGCAATAGTCCGCCTAATGCAGAAACAGCGTGCGAACCTTGCTCTAACCCAAGGGCGGCAATATTGTTTACTCCATATAGACGGGTGAGTATTTTGGCGGCGCTGTCGCTATCAAAAGAATATTCAAAGTATGCTTGCGGCTTGGGCAGTCTGCCTTGAACAACAGATTCATAATCACTTATAATACGATACCCTTCGCTGTTTGCAATTATTTCGCTTGGCGCTGTTGTAAGCAAGTACCCCTCTATATCATCTCCTATTGGAGAAACACGAATTTCCCCCGTAGAAATATCGGCATAGGCAATTGCCGCCGCATTTTTTCTAACAAAAACAGATGCCAGATAGTTATTAGATGCACCCTCAAGCATACTTTCCTCATTGACAGTACCTGGGGTTATCACACGAACAACATCCCGCTTTACCATACCTTTTTGGTCGGCGGGGGTGGTTAGCTGTTCGCAAATGGCAACTTTTTTCCCAAGTTTTACTAGCTTGGCAATATAGCCCTCTACTGCGTGATAAGGCACACCGCACATTGGCGCTCTTTCGCTAATACCGCAATCCCTGCCCGTCAAGGTGAGGTCTAGGAGGCGGGACGCCTCAACTGCATCATCAAAAAACATCTCGTAAAAGTCGCCAAGCCGATACAGCAAAATCGCATCGGGATACTCATCTTTTACCGACATATAATGCGCCATCATCGGCGATAATTTTTCTCTCATTAAATTAAAACCCCCCATAGTGACGATGACTTAGCTTTATTTATTTTTACATTGACAAATTGTCCTATTAATTCTTTGCCGCCCATAATGTTAACAAGCCTGCCCCCCTCTGTTCTGCCGCAAACCGAGCCTTGTGTCTTGCCCTCTGACTCCACCAAAACTTCGTAGACATTGCCGATATGAGCGGCGCTATCCTCTTTGGTTATCTTATTTTGGAGCGCAATTAGGCGGGTGATTCGGTCTTTTTTAACCGAATAAGAAAGTTGTTCTGCCTTAGCTGCGACAGTACCCTTTCTTGAGGAGTATATAAAAGTGAAAGCATTGGAGTAGCGTACTTTTTCTACCAAGTCAAGAGTGAATAAAAAGTCGTCCTCGGTTTCACCCGGGAAACCCACCATTATATCGGTGGTGATGCCGGGATTGTTTAATTTGGATTTGATTAAATCTATTAAACTGAGATATTGCTCACGGGTGTATTTGCGATTCATCGCCTTTAAAACTGCATTGCTCCCTGCCTGCACGGGTAAATGTATACCGTTGGGAATGTTGGGATTTGATGCAATTACAGACACTAACTCCTCTGTAAAATCTTTGGGATGCGAAGTCATAAAACGCAAGCGGAACTTGTAAGGCAAGCGTGCAATTGTATCAAGCAATTTGGGGAAAGTATAGCCGTCGTTTCGGTCATTGCCATAACTATTAACATTTTGTCCAAGCAGCGTGATTTCTTTATAGCCTTCTTTTAGCAGTGATTCAGCCTCACTTATTATTAAGCTTGGCTCTCTGCTCCTCTCTCTGCCACGCACATAGGGAACTATACAGTAGGTGCAGAAGTTGTCGCAACCATACATAATATTTATCCAAGCATTTATGCCAGACGAACGGAAAACAGGAACATTTTCGTCCACTTGCTTGTCTAGGGGTGCGGTTTCGTATATTTTTAAGCGCTTTTTCCCTTCATAAGTAAGCAGTTCTTTTATTTTTTCGCCCAGCAGAGAGGCATTGGCTGTGCCAAGCACAATATCTACGAAGGGGAATTTAGCTTTTAGATTATCGGCTGCGCCATCTTGTTGGGTCATACAGCCAACCACGGCAATAATAAGTTCTTTATTATTGGCTTTGAGAGATTTGAGCGCCCCGATATTCCCATATATTTTTGCCTCGGCAGTATCACGAATGCAACAAGTGTTGAAAACAATGATATCTGCATCATCTATACTTTTAGCAGGTGTGCAATTTAAGCTAGACAGGATGCCTGCAAGCTTTTCGGAGTCATGCACATTCATCTGACAGCCATAAGTCTCTATTTTATATTTTAAATTCATATATTAATTATATATCATTATTGTTCTCATTTTCAAGCATAAACATATGCAAATGTATAAATTTGGGTTTGGTTATTATACTAAGCTTGATGAAAGCCCAAAAGAAAACAAAAAATGTCGTCATAGTATTCTTGATTAGCGTACTTTTTATAATACTTTGCCTTGGCGGAGCGGTTTTTTTCATCACTAAAGGCACAAAGCTTGATGCAAATGCCATAGTTAGCCCTTCGGCTAAAGCCATTATGTACGACAACGAAGGGCGAGAAATAAAATACTCGTCCTCTCTTTCTGCCTACACTGACTACGAAAACATAAGCCCGCACATAATAGATGCTTTTGTCGCCTTGGAGGACAAGCGCTTTTATAATCACCACGGGATAGATTTAATTAGAGTCGCAGGTGCAGGAATAAGCAATATTAAGGCAGGATATATGAGGGAAGGCGGCTCAACAATCACCCAACAGCTTGCAAAAAATACATTATTAACTAATGAAAAGACCTACCAAAGAAAGTTGAAAGAGGCAAAACTTGCATTACAAATTGAAAAAGAGTTTGAAAAGTCGGAAATACTTGCTATGTATTTGAACGCTATATATTTTGGCGGAGGAATTTATGGAATAACAAGGGTGTGCGATGAACTCTACGGTAAGACACCGCTGGAAATCAGCTTGCCAGAGGCGGCAATAATTGCGGGAATAGTAAAAAACCCAAGAGATTACTCCCCGCTCACCTACCCAGAAAAAGCTGAGGAGAGAAAAAACCTTGTCTTGCGATTAATGCGGGAGCAAGGTAAGATTAGCGAAAGCGAGTATGAAACTGCTATAAATTATACCTACACCCCTGTCGATACCCCAAAATCTTATTATTCCTATCAGTCTGCCGCCATAGAGGAAGCGGCGGAAAAATTAAGTATTAGCGAAAAAGCTGTGATTACTGATAATTACCAAATATATACCTATCAAAATCCACGGGAGCAAATAATTTTGGAAGGGCTGTTTAAAGGGGGGACTTGTGAGGCGGAAAAAGCCGATTACGCCGCCTTGGTTGCCGATAATAAAAGCGGCGGAGTGAGTGCATACTGCTCCAACTTTAATATGTCCGTGCTAAAAGTCCGCCGTCAGCCCGGCTCGGCAATTAAGCCGATTGCCGTATATGCGCCCGCATTAGATGCGGGGTATATTTCTCCCGCTACCCCTATTCTTGATGAAAAAACAGACTTTGGCGGTTATACGCCCGCTAACTATGCCAATTACTATGCGGGTTGGACAGATATAAGCGAGGCTGTTAGACGCTCTAGCAATGTCGTCGCTGTGCGCATTGCCCATGAGATTGGCATTGATTATTGCAAGTATATGGGAGAACAAGCTGGACTTAAATTTGAGGATGAGGACGGTCTTGCCCTTGCTTTGGGAGGAATGACAAACGGCGCAACCATACCTGAAATCACTTCGGCATATATGACACTTGCCAACTCGGGGCAGTATAGACCAATAACATTTATTAGGGAAATAAAGCTAAACGGCAAAACAGTGTATAAAGATAAAAGTGAACAAAAAGAGGTGTTTTCTGCGGAAAGTTCCTATTTAATGACAGATATGCTAATAGAAACCGCCAAATACGGAACAGCAAAGAAGTTGTCGGATTTGCCGTTTGATGTTGCATCCAAAACGGGAACGGTGGGGCGTGGCAGTGGAGATAAGAATAGTGATGCTTGGAATTTATCCTACACCACCCAAAATACTGTCTGCGTGTGGTATGGCAGCTTATCCAATGATGAAAATAATATGCCTGCGAAAAATGTTACGGGGGGAGCGCACCCCACAATTCTTGCCAAAGCAATACATCAAAACTTGGGAGTTCCCGATTCTTTTACCAAACCGAACGGTATAGTGTCTGCCGAAATTGATACCTATGCGCTAGATACAGAGCATTTATTGGTTTTGGCAGCGGCATCCACCCCAAAGGAATATAGAAAAGAGCGCTTATTTGATGAATCATATTTGCCGAATGCAGTTTCTACCTGTTTTGATGATGTGATTCCCAAAGACCTAAGCGCAGTTTTAGAAAACGGTAATACCGCAATAAGACTTACCCCAAAAGCTAACTTTATTTATAAGGTATACAAGACAAACGGGGAATCACCCCTATTATTAGCTACCATTGAGCATCAAGACAGTTATTTTTGTGTTATTGATGAGCATACAAACTTTGGGCTAAACAGCTACTTTATAACGGCAGAAACTTCTGAGGGCGTAGAGTGCGCCAAAAGTCCGCAAATAAATATTTTGTCTTTTAAATTATTTTAAAAAATTCTTGAGAATATGCTATTGTTATATTTCAGCTTGCTTAATGTTTGCAAAAGCCTCATCTATAAGTTCGGATATATTTAGCTTGCTTTCATAATGTTCGGCATCCTTAATTTTAGGGCGGATTACTGGGTTCTTAGGCAAAAATACCGTACAACAGTCCTCATATGGGCGAATACTGATATCAAAGGTATCTATACGCTTGGCTGTTGTTATAATTTCTTCCTTGTCACTGCCTATTAGCGGACGGAATACAGGCATATTGACCACAGAGTCGGTTACGCTTATGCTTTCTATTGTTTGGCTTGCTACTTGCCCCAAGCTTTCGCCCGTTATCAGCGCAAGTGCCTCATTTTGCCTAGCAAAACGCTCGGCTATCCGCATCATAAACCTACGCATAATAGTTATCATATATTCCGCAGGGCAATGCTCATGAATAGCATATTGTATTTGAGTAAACGGTACTATATAAACTTCAATATCTGGTATATAAGGCTTTAGTTTTGCTGCAATATCCAATACTTTTTGCAAGGCAAGCTCGCTTGTATACGGATAACTATGGTAGTGAACAGCAGCAATTTTCAACCCTCGCTTTGCCATTTGATAGGCGGCTACCGGGCTATCTATCCCGCCAGAGAGCAGTAAGACCGCCTTGCCGCCCGTTCCCGCAGGCAAGCCGCCTGCACAGATAATCTTTTCGTAAAATAAATATGAGTAACCGTTGTCACGCAAATCTATATTTAATTCAAAATCAAAATTAAACAAATCTACCTTTAGGTTGGGGGCTTGGAATAGCATATAGCCGCCCACTTGAGCCGCTATATCCATAGAGCGCAAGGGAAATCTTTTGTCTGCACGCTTAACACTAACCCGAAATGTGCCGCTTTTAGGGGAGATATCCGCCGCCGCTTGCGAAATTTCCTCTATGCTAGATTTAACCTTGAGCGCCGAACTAAGGCTATGCAGTCCAAACACTTTTTTTAGCCGTGAAATAATCTCGGGAGCGTCATCGCTAGCAAATTCCTCTACAAAGTAGCGCCCCCTTTCTTTAATGAATTTATATTCTATGCCGTCTAAGGACTTCTTTATTGCCCTTACCAGCATACTCTCAAAAAAGCTGCGGTTATTCCCCTTTAGAAATACTTCGCCGTATCTTAGCAATATTGTATTTATTCTATTTGCCGCCATATTTTTCAAGTTCCTCATATATTTTAATAAATTCCTCTGCAAAAACCTTAGCCTCATCCAGCGTGTTTTCACCCGAAAAGCTTAAGCGAACTATGCCGTCACGATAGCTGTCTTGCAGCATAAGCGCATCTGCAATTCGCTTTTCTGCCTTGCCCGAGGAGCAAGCACTGCCCGTGCCGATTAGCATATCCCTCTTCTCCAATGCGTGCTGCATAACTTCGCCTCTAACTTTAGGCAAGGAGAATGTTAATATGAAATAAGAGGAGTTTTCGTCTGAAATAGGCAAAAAACCGTCTATTTGAGAAAGTGTGCCAAGTAGATATTCTTTAATTTGTGCAACTCTTTGGGTGCGTGCGGTTAAGTTTGATATGCAGTCCTCTGCCGCATTGGCAAGGGAAATTATTCCTCCTGTGTTTTCGGTGGATGAGCGCAAGCCCCCCTCTTGTCCGCCGCCAAAGAGCCTTGGGGCAAGTCCTACTCCTTTTTTTACAAACAGCGCTCCCGCTCCCTTTACTCCGTGAATTTTGTGGGCGCTTATTGAATACAAGTCCACACCCATCGCCTGCAAGTTTACAGTTATCTTTCCTACTGCCTGCACGCCGTCACTATGAAAAACCACCTTGGGGTTAATAGATTTTGCAATGTGACAAAGCTTGCCAATATCGTTTATTGCGCCTGTTTCATTATTTATATGCAATATAGATATTAAAGCGGTGTTTATGCTGACAAGTCGGGAAAATTCCGCCTCATCCACCCTGCCTGCTCTGTCGGTAGGACAAATTAGTATATTGTAGCCCTGTTGCTTTAGTTCCATTGCCGAGGCATATATTGCAGAATGTTCCGCCGCCGAAATTATAATCTCTGCTCCCCGTCTTTTCCTAGTGCCAAACATAGCTAAGTTATCACTTTCTGTACCGCCTGCGGTGAAAATTATATTCCCCTCGCCTCTTAACAGTATTAAAAGTTTGCGGCGGGCGCTTTCCAAATCGTTTTTTACCTCAATCCCTTTGCGATAGCGTGCGGAAGGATTAAAGAACTTCTCCCTTGCATAATAAGCTAATGTGCTTGCTGTCTTTTCGCTTGCCGCTGTTGTTGCCGCATTGTCAAAATAAATCATTGTATCCTCTACTTGTTTTGGGCTTGTCACTTGTTTAAAATTACAACTGTAACGCCTCTGCCGCCCTCGTCATACCCGCCGTCACGACTGCTTTTTACTCCCGAGTGTGATTTTAGGTGGCGCTTTACCGCCTCTCTAAGCTTGCCCGTGCCATGCCCGTGTATGATTCGCACTTCGTTTACTCCCGACATAAGCGCACTATCTAGATAGTCGTTTAAATTGTGTACTGCCTCCATTGTGTTTTGTCCAATAAGATTGAGTTCGGGGCTAAAGCTTTCGTTCTTTAAGTCACGGGAAGGCGCTTTGAATACCTTTTGCGGTTGATTTTCTTTGGATTTCAGTTTCATAAGGTCGTCTAACTTAAAGCCGGAACGCAATCGCCCAAGTTTGACAATGGCACTGCCTTTTATATGGTTGACTTCTGCTACAATGCCTTCCACCTTTAGTGTTTTAATAAAGACCGTGTCGCCCTCTCTAATTTCACCGTCCGCCTCCTCTCCAAACCCGCTAAACTCATTATCCTCCATTATCACATACTTGCCAAGTGCCTTGCGTAAGCGGCGTGCCTCAAATAAGTTGGCATCGGTGGGGTCGTCCAATAACGACTTTAAGGTGTCTATGATTTCGTTAGCATCCTCCATAGCCTCCTCTACTAGTCGCTTTGTTTCCTTTTTTACATTTTCATTTAGCTTTTCCCGCTGTGCAAACAAGCGGTTGCGCTCTTTTTGCGCATTTAAGTTTATTGTTTGAGCCTCGTCAAGAAGCAAACGGGTTTTCCTTTCATTTTCCTCTGCATTGCGCCTTGCAATTTCCAAAGAATTAAGTACATTCTCAAATGCCAATTTGCCGTCACTGATTCCCTCTTGAGCCGCCCCTATTATTGTTGGGTTTAAACCCAGTTTTTTTGCAATAAGTATTGCATTGGATGCCCCCGGCGTACCTATCACCAACCTATAAGTGGGATTGTATGTCACGGGGTCGAAGTCCATACTTGCATTTTCTGCCCGCTCTGTGACTACGGCATATTCTTTAAGCTCGTTGTAGTGAGTGGTTATCACCGCTTTTGCCCCGCTTTGCTTGATGAACGAGGAAAGTGCCACAGCAAGGGATGCGCCCTCTGTTGGGTCAGTGCCTGCGCCTAGTTCGTCCAAAAGTACAAGAGATGTGCTGTCTAGTTTATTGGTAATGCGCACAATATTTGTCATATGAGAGGAAAAAGTGGATAAGTTCTGCTCTATACTCTGCTCATCGCCGATATCGGAAAAAACATTTGTGAACACGGATAGCTCCGCCTCTTTTGCAGGCACATATAAGCCCGACATTGCCATAAGCGACAGCAGTCCAACTAGTTTGAGAGCAACGGTTTTACCACCTGTATTAGGTCCTGTTACAAACAGCATATCAAACTCATCCCCTAGACGGATATTGGTTGGCACAACTTTTTCCTCGGAGATGAGCGGATGCCTGCCTTGATAGATATTGATGTATCCCTTATTATTAATTATTGGCTTTATTGCTTTGGTTGCAGCGGCATACTTAGCTTTTGCAAATATCACATCCAAGTCGGTAATGCGGCTATAACTCTGCCTAATATCCTCAACCGTTGCACTCACCCGCATGGTAAATGTGCGAAGAATCTGTTCAATTTCCCGCTCTTCCTCTAATATATGTGTTTTTAAGGTATTGTTCATCTCTACAATCACCATAGGTTCTACATAGAGTGTCTGCCCTGATGCGCTTTGGTCGTGAATTAGTCCGGGTATCATACTCCTATATTCCGCTTTAAGCGGTATTACAAACCTATCGTTTCTAATAGTGACGATATTGTCTTGTATATACTTGGAATATGCGGATGAATTTACATAGCTATAAAGCTTTGCCTTTATAGCCTCACCCGTGCGCTTAATTTTTGAGCGAATATTGCGAAGTGCGGGCGATGCAGAGTCATGCATTTCCGATTCAGATATTATAGCCTTGTCAATATCTTCCTCTAGAGTTTTATCGGTAAAAATTCCGCCCGCTATACTCCTAATAAGCTTGATATTTTCGTCGGGGACTTTTAAAATGCTTGCCTTTATATTGCGTGCAACCCGCAATATGCGTGACACTTTGAGCAGCTCCCCCATATTGAGAACAGACATAACATCCGCTTTATCTAGTATCCCCGATACATCGTCAAACGCAAAAGACGGGCTTATCGAAAACTCATAAAGCACCCTATCCGCCTCGTACACTTCGGTGAGTTTTTTTTCAATCTCCGTTGGGTCGGCAAGCGGTTTAATATCATTTATTGCCGCCCGTGCCGGCACAGATGATGCATATGTGGCGGCAAAAGACAATATTTTACTAAATTCAAGCGCTTTTATCGTTTTTTCATCCATAAGGTTACCCTATCTTAATACTGCTCCAACACCTTTAAGGGCGTCAAGAATATTTTCCACTCCCCTGTTGATATCGGAATCGGTGAGTGTCTTGCTGTCGCTTAGGAAAATCAGCCTAATGGCAACACTCTTATACCCACTTTCTATTTGGTCGCCGAAATACACATCAAATATTTCCGCCTCTCTCAATATATCACCGCCAGCAGAGCGTACGGCTTTTAGTATATCGGCTGCGCTTAGCGTTGTGCGTGCAACCACCGCTAAATCCCTTTCTGATGCTTGATACTTAGACAGCGTCTTGAATGGCTCGGTGAATGCCGCATTTTTAACAATATATTCAGCATCCAACTCCGCATAATACACTCGCTTATCTAGTCCGTAATTTTCGCTAACAAGGTCGGACACCTCGCCCAAATAGCCTATAGTATACCCGTCCTTAACAGAAACCACCTTGGCAGTCCTGCCCGCTTGGAGATAGCAAACTTCGCCCACCTCAAAATCTGCATCTATGCGCAAAACATATAATAGTTCCTCTACTATCGCTTTAAAGCTGTAAAAGTCCTCGCCAAACGCCCCTATTGCAAGCCTATTGTCCTCAATTGGATACTCGGCTAGCGGCAAGGATTTGGGGATATATGTTTTTGCAACCTCAAAAAGTTTGGCGCTCTTGTTGCCCCGTGTATAGTTATGCGACAAAGTTTTTAACATACTATGCGCAAGCGTTGTCCTCATCACGCTCAAGTCCTCCCCTAACGGATTGGCAAGCTTGATAACTTTGCGCAAAGGGTCAGCATTTGGCACTTGCAAAAGGTCGAACGCCTTTGGGGTAATAAACGAATATGTGACTATCTCGCAAGCGCCTTTTGCCACAAGGGTATCCTTTAACTTGTCTAAAAGTTTTTGCTCACGGGTTTTGCCGCCCTCCGTCATTTTACCGCTCGCAATAAGTGTATCGGAATCAATGTGGTCGTAACCGTATATTCTTATTATTTCCTCGGCAATATCGTTTATCCCCACTATATCCTCACGGTAGTCGGGAATGAGAGCATATAGCAGAGCGCCCTTTTTCTCGGTAGGAATTGTGAGGGCGTTGAGAATATCTATCATTGTATTTTCGGGAACGGCGATACCTAATATTTTATCTATATCCGCAGCAGAAAACACAACTTGACGGGGTGGTGGTTGGATGGGGAAACTGTCTAGAACGCCCTTGGCAGGTGACCCCCAACCGTATTTGTCTATTAGCGCAAGCGCCCGCCTTAAACCTGTGTCCTGCGAATAAAAATCCACACCTTTTTCAAACCGAGCGGACGAATCGGAACGCAAATTGAGCGCACGGGAAGTAAGGCGCACATTCTCTCTGGCAAAACGAGCAGACTCCAATACTATTGTCTTTGTTTGTGGGAGAATAGAATAATCTTTTCCGCCCATTACACCGGCAACCGCCATTGCCTCTTTGGCATTGGCAATAACCAAGTTTTGTGAAGTTAGCGTGTAGTTTTTATCATCAAGAGCGGTTATTGTTTCGTTTGGGTTGGCTGTTCTTATCACAATAGTTTTGCCGCTAATTGTTTCTATATCAAATGCGTGCAAGGGCTGCCCCACCTCGATAAGAACATAGTTTGTGATATCCACAATATTATTGATTGAGCGAATACCCACGGCACGAAGGCGGTTTTTTATGATATCTGGCGACTCTTCCAGAATAACATCCCTTGCCCCGCCCGCCATATATCGGGGGCAAAGCTTGGGCGCACGGTTATCAAGCGAAATATATTCGGCAATATTCCCGCCGTTTTCCTTGTAGCTTAGGCAAAGAGGCTTTAGGGGTTTGCATGTTACAGCGGCAACCTCACGGGCGATACCATAAATGCTGTTGGCATCGGTGCGGTTTGCTGTTATACCAATATCTAGCACAATATCGTCATTGCCTAGTATCTTATTTATAT
>Ga0265293_10007436_pt1 | contig 16873 bp, 20 predicted proteins | sample Munlanlewell138R_FD_192505 | JGI IMG/M metagenome (GOLD analysis project Ga0265293, IMG submission 192505) | Leachate microbial communities from a municipal landfill in Southern Ontario, Canada - Leachate well 138R | ecosystem: Engineered > Solid waste > Landfill > Unclassified | place: Canada...
GAATCCTCTGAATAAGGTTAGATCAGAATATTGCAGAACAAGGCTAAAAATTAGCCTTGTTCTGCATTCTCTTTTTTAAGGGGGCTGTGAATAGTAACATTCATTATGATATTTATTCAAATCATTAAATATATCACTTGACATATTTCCCCAATGCATAGAGTGACCGAGCATAGATGGTATATCCCCTTTCTTTTCTATTCCCAATTCAATTTATTATTATAAATTACCGCCCTACAACCAGTGGATTGATTAATTTGTCCAACGGAATATGCTTCAACTCCATTTGAATTTAGTGCGGAAATAATTGCATTAGTTTTTTCATTTTCTACCGCTATAAGCAAACCAACGCCATTATTAAAGGTAGTAAGCATTTCATTATCTGATATATTTGCATAACTTTTTATAACATTAAAGATTTGAGGTATTTTGATTGCTGATAAATCTATATCTGCTTGTAAATTTTCACATTGCAAAATACGAATAAGATTATCATGTATACCTCCCCCCGTTATGTGTGCCATTCCATGAATATCGTCAAAGTATCGTTCAAGAATAATTTTCACTGGTTTAGAATAAGAGGAATGCGGTTGTAAAATGCTATCGAGAAAACTATTGCCATTTATTTTTTCATTTAAAATCTCTGTCTTTGTTTCCATGAGTTTACGAACCAAACTATATCCATTTGTGTGCAAGCCATTTGAAGCTAAAGCTATCAACATGTCTCCCTGCTTTATGTTATTGCCATCAATTATTTTTGATTTGTCTACGATCCCTAATACACTTGCCTGTAATACATATCGTCCTATAGGTAGCATTCCGGGTTGTTCCGATGTTTCGCCTCCTACAAGTACACAACCATTTTCCGTACATGCTTTTGAAATTTCATCTACTAATTTAAGCACAGTTTCTTTTTCAAACTTTCCGCAGATAATCGTGTCCAGCACGGCGCAGGGAGTAGCCCCCATCACAATAATGTCATTGACTAAATGATTAATTAAATCGCGTGCTATCCATTCGATTCGATTGTTATCGATAGACAATAATTGTTTTGAACCGGGTTCTTCACTTTTCAAGACAAAAACCGGGTTTTCGTATTTGTTTAATCCAATCTCAACAAGAGAGGCAAAAGCACCAACCCTATTGATCGGTTTACAATGGGCAAACTCATTTGAGGATACAATATCCTTAAACTGCTTCTTTACGTCGTTAGCGGTTTCAATACTAACTCCTGCGGCTTCGTAGTTGATATTATCCATGAAAATATCCTTCTTTCTTTCAAATAAATTTTATAGCTTTTGATATAATTTGTTCCATTTCAAAAACTGATTTATCAAGCTGGTCGTTTTTAATACGATAAACAGGAACACTAATTTCTTTAAAAAGTGTTTCATATCCAGCCATAAAGCCTTCTAAATTTCTGTCAGCTTCATTTTTTTGTTTAAGCCTTTCTTTTAAGACCTCAATGTCATTTTCCACATATATAATTAAATCAGCTTGCGGTAGGTTTTTCAATAATGAAAAAACATGGTTTCGTGTTTTGCCAACCTGTATAGAGTAAGCTAAATAACAATAAGAATAACGATCACAAATTATTATATTTCCATCATGCAAATAATCGTTTATTTCTTCATCGAAATATTGAAGAAAATCGAATGCACAACCAATTGAATTGAGTTCATCTCTTATATTTTTTACATTTTTTGATTCATCTTCATTTAAATAACGGCTAACCATATCAGAACAAATATGCTTTCGTTTCGTCACATAATGTATATGTTTCCCATATATATTTTTTTGAATCCGATTTATTAGAGTTGTTTTGCCCGCTCCATCAGGCCCGCATATAGCAATGATTTTATAATTCTTCATATGAAAAACACCTCTTCTTTTTTCGCTTTATATAATAAACTGCGAACCCGTCCAATTTCATACTCTCTACATACTATAGCTATTCTTACTAATCATCGTCATTTCTTCTTACGGCAATCTTTCTAAAATCTCTAGACCAATCGTTGCCGACCAAACACCACCCATAACTTCAATCTCCACGATCGCCTGTCGCCTGCGGGGATGTATTTCCTTTATAATGCTTTCTCTTCCAACAAGTGGACCATCAGTAATAAAAACGCGATCACCTTTGATAAATCCCTTTGATGCCTCAATGCAATCGTTGCCTTGCCATAGAGAATTTAACGCTGCTCGTTCATCTGACCGTATCGCCGCTTCATTGGTGTCACCATAACGGAGTAATCGTATAGTTGCTTTAGACTTGCGAACGCATTCTTGTGCTCGTATTACAAACTCATCATTTTTTATTTCTGTGATAGCGAACAAATACCCCGGAAAGGCAAGGTGAGTCACCTTTTTGACTTCGCCCTTTTTCCTGAAAAACGTCTCTACCGTAAACTTCAGGAAAGTAATCTCACCTTTAAATACATTGTTGATTTCTCTTTCTGCTTTTTCTTCCTGTCCGGTTTTTACCCAAAACACAAATAAAAAATCGGTGTATCCAATATGTTTGATATTTTCCTCCTCCAATAGCAAAGCTACATACAGCTTCGCCCTTTTGCGTGCTTGCTAGCTTTATCATAAGAACCACGCTACCGGGTAATTGCTGTATGTTCCTTGCCTCCAACCATCGCAACCCCACGATCTGGCTTTCAACAAGTGCTTGTAATCAGAAAATGATAAATATAACAATGCTTCCTTATGTTAATGCTCCACAAGATGTCAGTATAGAAACTAAAAAAGTTAAAAGTGTTATTTATTCCTGTTATGATGTCAACAGTAAGTAAAGCGAAAATTTTCAACAAATAAAGTATGTAATAACTGTTTGAGTAACTTAACTTTTTGCTTCCATAATCGTATTCTCAAATCTACTTTACATAATATAACATCATATTAATACATCATTGGAATATTGTCAATAGTTTTGTTAAAATAGTTTGTCTTTGTCAGTTTTTGTCGAATATTGTCACATAACAATGTCTTCCTCGGCTTTTCGCCTTATTATTTAGCAGTAAATTGCATATCTAATTATTTCTACGTGAATTTGCATGTGAATCAATAGCCAACGCTCTCCGGTTATCATCACAATAACACGGTCACAATCAGAAAAGTCTTTCTTAAGACTACATGCTGCTCAAAATTAATGAGCTACTTCCCAATGTATTGTTTACCGAACTGGGATGGTAGAGAAGTGTTAAAGAATTCAATCAAAAAAGCAGACTGAAATCTTTGGCTTCAATCTGCTTCATACACTTAATAAATATAAAAAATGTCCTCAATTAAAAATCAGTTCACCGTCAATACAATCAATTTCAATTGTTTGCTCAGCTTGATACCTGCCTTTAAGACAAAGCTCTGCAAGCTTATCTTCGATAAACCGTTGAATTGTTCTTCTTAGCGGTCTTGCTCCATACCTAATATCATATCCCTTTTCAAGTATGAAATCCTTTGCAGCCTGGCTTACTTTCAAACTAAACCCTTTTTCATGAACCGCATCAAATACTTCCTTCAACATCAAGTCTACAATTTGTTCAAGCTCATTTCGGGATAGCTCATTAAATACAATGATTTCATCAATCCTGTTTAAGAACTCAGGTCTGAATGTTTCTTTGAGCACATCCATAATTCTGATTTTGTGTGCATTGCTTTCATTATTTGAAAACCCTATGGAATTTGCTTTAAGACTCGTTCCCGCATTTGATGTCATTATAATAACAGTATTTTCAAAATTAACAACCTTGCCATGGCTATCAGTTAAGCGCCCATCTTCAATATCTTGATTTTTTTCCTCAAGCTTGGAAATGTTTTCGATAAGCTTGCATTCACGCACCTTCAAATCCTTAAAGTGAATGAATCTTTCACCTTGCCTTCATTAGCTGCTTTTGAAAAAATCAGCGAATACATGAATGCGTGGAATCGCAATGAGGACATGGAGATTGGATTATTCCGTATTACCATACCGGACATCGATTACCGGGCTTTCCGTGAATCTCTGGTAAATGCTTATTGGCATCGGGATTATTCCATGCTGGGGCGGGTGCGCTTGTTGCTGTCAGGTTTAATTGAGTAGGATCTTATTTAAAACGGTTTTCATTAAACCGTTTTTCTTTGTCTTTTAGGCTGTGGTTGGAGCACTTAAAATCGTGGCTACGGATGGCGCATCCTAATTGTTAAGCATTTTTCTGTAATTCTTTTCAATTACGTTCAGAATTTCATTATCCTTTCCGTTAATATATCTTTTTGGAATAAGTATTGTCGCGCTTTTTGAATAATACAAGACAAGCAACTCCTTAATATTTGCGAATCTTACTATGTGCTCCCATTTTAAATTCATACTTGCTGATTCAGAAACAATAAAAACTCCTGTATCATTGATAGTGATTTCCTTTTCTTCATTCCAAATGGGATTTTTACAGATAGCTCTTTTACCTATATTGTATATATTAAGATAAACAAATCCAACAAATAAACTTAATACAACCGGTATTGTAAACATCCACCTGTACTGTGATACCAAGCTGAATAGCCCTTTTCCATTACCTCCAAACCCAATTTCCTTACCAAAAAAAATTATCACAGGCAAAAACCATAAACAGAGAAAATACACAAAGACTCTTTTAAGCTTTCTAATATGCCAATAATTAAATTTGAGAAAATCTAATAGTTCATACTTAACTTTAATTTTAATATTACTCTCCATAAAAGACCTCCAGTTTTAAAAAACTCTCTTTTACTCAGAATCTTTAACGTAAGGAAACATGTTCCCGAAATCATTTTCCACACCAAGTTCATCAAGAATCTGGGATAGCTGCCCTCTATGATGGGTTTGATGTATTATTTGTCCATTATCTAAAACAATAATCCTATTGGCAAGCTTAACCGCACCTAATCAATGCGTAACAATAATTGTTTTCCACAAATTGCATTCTCATAATGTGACATTTTTCTTCTTATGGGGGCACACTCATCTTCTAATTTAACAAATATTTTTAACCTCAACCATTGGCTTATTATAACCGGGACAAATGCTATAAAAATGCAAACGAGTAAAACAGGAGAGATGGAATGCAGTACAAAACTCATTGCAATAAAATATGATGCGAAAAAAGATATAATATTTAGCCATGAAAATGATGTATCTATTGTTGATGAAATGCCATTTTTTGCTTTTTCAATCAAGTCAAGACGAGATGGATAATCAAAATCAATTGCTGCAATTCGCGAAGATTTATCGTGAAATTTTTCATATAATCTCCCCAATACTTTTCTATGTATATACATAAAAAACACTGTGTCGACTGCACTGGTAAGTTGACTTCCAACATAACTAGCACCCATAAAAATAATAGCCCAAATAGTAGTAATTATTTCATTGCCATTTGCCAATCCCGAAATACTATCAAATAGATTTTGGTTAGCCAAAGTTATCATGACATAGGATACACTGTGCATCATGCTAGTAAAAGCACAAACAGATAGTAAGAATGGATGATTCTTGAACCCAAAAGCAACTGAGTTAACAACAGCCTCTATAGCCGTTATATCTTTATTGGCTTTTGACTTAAAGGTTTTCATTGATACCAGCTCCTTTGGCTTTCATACATTTCACAATAGACGCCACCCAACTTCATTAATTCATCATGTGTTCCAGGATATTCAAAGCTTACATCCCTAAATTCTAATGTTTGAAAATCCATTGCAGTATCGTCAGGTAGGTCAAGGTACTCTTCGTTATCGTTTAAGTTAACAAAAGTTGAAATATCTTTACAATACTCCATAAATTTTGTGTATTGAATTATTGATCCAGGAAGTTCGCCTGCCATTATTTGGACCATTTCGGTGGAAGCCTGTATGAGAGCTACATACATACCTACCGTTATTACGCCTGTTGCTACTGGTTGTAAAATTGCAAATGCAATCAGTATGACAAATAATGACATTATTGTGCCGCCAATTTTAGACTTTTTAGCCCATTGAATTTCGACTTGCATAAATTTCTTTCTTGCGTCATTATAAAGTTTTGCCCATTGTGGCGTAAGATAGTTGTAAAAACCAAACAAAGTTCGCTCGTTTACAGATTCGCGTCCGGACAATAAACTACTAAAGTATTCATATTTACGTGTAGTTTTAGATAATTCTATATTGACTTGATACTGAGCAGTACCACTTTTTATCGCTATTCTAACCATTGGAATTGAAATAATTAAAATAATAATGGCCGCCCACCAAACATGTGCAATTAATATCGACAATAGACCGATAGAGACAATTATTATACCTATAATCCCAATAACCGAAGACATGCCTTGAAGAAAATTTTGCTCAGGTGCACCACTTACACGCGACACAAGATCCCACGTTTTTGTATCCTCAACATAAGTATACAGTAAAGCAGCACGTTTTTCTACAATAGCTGCTTTGAAGTTTATTCTCATCGCATTGTCAATTTTACAATTTACAAAAGAACAAATAGCATCATATACTCTAGTGATAGCTAAAAGTACGGTCAATGCAACGATAGGGAACACTAAATCACCAAAAGAAGCTTCGCCACCTAAAAATAGCAAGGCTCGGTCTATGAATGTGGCAGTTGCCAAGACCTGTAATATAGGTACAATTCTGTGAATAATCAATAATAAAAAGCGGCTTAAAGTCCATAAAGGCGCACACTCATATGGCACCTTTACGACCGGCATGCCTTGTTCACTATAATAAAATCCTGAATTATGCGCAAGCCATTTCACATAAATCATGGATGCCAGCCTGTTACAGCTTCGCCCTTTTGCGTGCTTGCTAGCTGTATCATAAGAACACGCTACCGGGTAATTGCTGTATGTTCCTTGCCTCCAACCATCGCAACTCCACGATCTGGCTCTCAACAAGTGCTTGTAATCAGAAAACTATAAATATAACAATGCTTCCTTATGTTAATGCTCCACAAGATGTCATGTATAGAAACTAAAAATGTTAAAAGTGGTATCTGTTCCCATTATGATGTCAACGGCAAGTAAGGCGGAAATTTTCAGCAAATAAAGTATGTAATAACTGTTTGAGTAACTTAACTTTCTGCTTCAATAATTGTATTCTCAAATCTACCTTACATAATATAACATTATATTAATACATTATTAAAATATTGTCAATTTCTTTGTCAAAATAGTTTGACCGGGTATGATACATTACACTAGTTTCTGTTTCATATCTAATCTGGATGAAATTGTTATAAACCCATGTGAATAATTCATCGGGCAGAATAGAAAACAATACTGCATTTATCGTATAGCCATTGATTAATGGCTTATTTATTGGTAATTTTTTATCATTATACTACCCATGCTTTCTGCTATAATTCACCGATATTAATCAATCTAAAATCTATCTGACGTACTATCCTTCCCAGTCAAGTTGTTCTCTTGGAAAGCCTTTCGAGATGCAATAATCGACAAAATTCGTGTTGAACCCGGTACCTTTGCGCAGCGACTGAGCTTCTCAAAAAAATGGCAAATGTGCAAATTATTCGACAAAAGAGCTTTTGACGATGTGATGGTCTATTATGCGAAGCATAAAAGCTTAAAGGCTTTTATATAAAATAGTTACATTAAGTCGAAAGTTGCTTTCAATAATTCGGGAAATTTATTGACTATATTCATCAAATATGATTAAATATATTTAATTAATTTTAGGGAGTGATTTGATGGATAGAATTGTAACCTTACAAAAGATAAATCGGTGGTGGTCTACAGGCAAAGTCGATACTCCTTTTCTTTTCAAAGTAGTCCGGGATGAGTTTACTGAAATAACAGCACGTTTAGAATATAGGAGAATTCTATCGCTTATCGGGCCAAGACGTGTCGGTAAATCAACCTTGATTTACCAAACTATAGATTTCCTCTTAAAAACCAATGTAAACCCTAAAAATATCTTACTCTTCAGCGGAGACGAACCGGGACTTTTTAGCAATAATGAAACGATAAGTGATATTTTGCAGGATTACGCCAGAGAAGTATTGAACAAGAATTTAGAGACATTGGATAGCAAGGTATATATTTTTATTGATGAAATTCATTTTATCAAGGATTGGCAGCTATACTTAAAAAGTTTTTATGACAGGCGGTACAATGTTAAGCTTATCATCAGCGGTTCATCTTCTACTCATTTGTTTAAGGATTCAAGAGAATCTCTCATGGGCAGAATGGATGATATTTATATTCTGCCGCTTGGAATGGGACAATTTACAAAGTTTTATTCAGCTTACAAAGAAGAATCGAATATAGGCACTTTAAATCAGTTACTTCCCACACAATCCTTATTTGATAATCCGGAAGAATATTATCGTATCTTAAACGAAAATAAGTATAGAATAGCTGAGTTTGAAGGAGTTATGAACAAGATCACCAAAGACTATCTTCTGGTTGGCGGATACCCTGAATACTTCGATACCAACAATATACTTCTATGGCAGAAACGATTAGTCGATGACATTATTTCAAGAGGACTTTACCGGGATATTGTCAGTATTTACAACATCAAAAATCCTGAAATCCTAGAAAGACTCATGTACTATATTGCAGCTAATAGCGGCGGCGAGTTCGCATACTCAAATATAGCACAAACCCTGGGCGTAGATACAGTCACAATTTCGTCCTATATTAACTATTTATCACAGGCATTTTTTATTTGCGTGTGTGACAACTATTCTCCCAACATAGGTAAAGTGATTCGGAAGAATAAAAAAGTATATATTGCAGACAGTGGTATCCGGAATGCTATGCTTAGAAACAATGAATTATCACCCAGGGACGAAGGCTTTCAAGTTGAAAATTGCTCCATTCAAATGGCCAGAAGCTATTGTGAACCGGAAAATTACTCCGTATATTTCTGGCGTGATAATCAAAAGGAAACAGATATTGTTATTGATAAGAAGATAGGGCTGTTACCAATAGAAGTGAAATATAGAAATACGATTCTTGATAAGGATATAAAAGGATTATCTGAATTCAAAGAAAAGTACGAAACCAAAACAGGAATTGTTATCACAAAGACTTATTTAGATAAAAAAGACGACATTGTTTATATTCCTTTTTGGATGATTCGATAGCACTTTAGAATAACCTGTGCATGTGAAACCATCTGATACACCAGTAAAAAGATGGGGTTAACATTGATTGCCGGTTTGATTCCATGTAAAAAGGCGGCCAGGAAAGACCCGGTTATAGCGCTCAGAACAGAATAAATATTATTAAAGTCGCTTGTATTTGAAATTAATAATTAAATAATAGCTACATGAAATGAATTTTGGAGCCACTGCAGGAGTAGATTTAATAAAATTAAATCTACTTACTTTGGTGTAAAAAGCTTCAGCTTTTACTAATTTACGTTTTCATTTGTTGATTTCTTAATATGTTGTTATGCTGCTAATTTCAAAAATTGCAATTAAACTTTTTACAGATAAAAAGATTGCATATAATATCCTATCAGAGTATAATAGAACTCACGTTCGAATCAATATTTTTTCATAAATTAGCACCGAAACAGTTGATAAAACAGCACCCATTTGTTATAATGGTATTATCCTAAAATAAGAGGTGAAAAATTTATGCAGGTATCATTATCAGACTTGAAAGTTAATGTTGGGAAGTATGTGGACTTAGCGGATACGGAAGATGTAATAATCACTAAGTATGGCAAGCCTACGGCAAAAATTATCCGTTTTGATAAGGAGCCGTGGTATATGAAAAAAATCCCCGATAAAATAACTTCGATAGACCAATTATTCGGAACTCTCCCTGACGATATAGACGCCGATGATGTGAGAACAGAGAGGTTATCAGAATGATAATATTGCTTGACACTAACATTATTATGGATGCCTTACAAGAACGTCAGCCGTTTGATGCGGATGCAAAAGAAATACTCCGCAGAGGGCAGTCCGGAGAGATTAAATGCTTGATTACCGCAAACACCACAACAGACATCTTTTATCTATACAGCAGGGCGCATAATAATGAAACGGCGAAAAAAGCGTTGCGCTTTTTATTAACAAATTACAGCGTAGTTTCCGTAACACAAGAGGATTGTCTTGAAGCGTTAGTTTTGCCTATTGATGACTTCGAAGACGCTCTTGTTGTTATTTGCGCACAAAAAGCAGGTGCAGACTTTATAGTTACTCGTGATGAAAAATTTCTTCAAAATAAATCGTTAGTCAAGATAATAAATCCTAAAAATTTGTTGGAATTATAAGAGGTAAAACAAGAATGGGCATAAACAAAAGCTACCATGTGTCATCTTATTTAACCAAACCTTCCATATGTTAAGTATTACAACATAATCTACATAGTTAGTATAAGCACTACTTGAATTTGGATAATGTGCGTGATATTATATATAGAACGCTAGTTCTTTGGGGTGTCGTGTATGTTAACTACTGCTGTCAAACTTATTGTATATGAATAGAGAAGCCCTCGCAAAAGCCAATACTACAGGTGTATTGAGGCACACTTCGAGCAATTGGAGTGTGTGTGGGGGTATTACTATGAAAACAGAGTTATATAAAAACATAGAAAGCTATATGCTTCAATGTATGAATGATAGCGCTCATGATAAGGAACATATTTATAGAGTATTATATACGGCGTTAGATATTGCAAAATATGAGAGCAATATAAATATTGATGTTTTAATTATTTCATGCCTGCTTCACGATATAGGCAGACAAGAGCAATTTGAGAATTCTAAGTTGTGCCATGCTCAAGTTGGTAGTAAAAAAGCATATAACTATCTCATAAATAATAAGTTTTGTAAAAAACAAGCTATGCACGTTAAATCTTGTATATCAACCCATAGATTTAGAAGTGATAATCCTCCGGATAGCATAGAAGCTAAGATTTTATTTGATGCAGACAAATTAGATGCAACTGGGACACTTGGTATTGCGCGGACACTGTTTTATAATGCACAAGTATCAGAACCATTGTATTCCTTAGATAAAAGGGGACATGTATTAGATGGTTCAACTGATAAGATGCCTTCTTTTTTTCAGGAGTATAAATACAAATTAGAAAACCTATATAATAAATTTTATACTAATCGAGCAATCGAGATAGCAAAAAAAAGGCAATATTCAGCGATTGCGTTTTATTCAAGCATGCTTAAAGAAGTTCAGGAATGTTATAAACATGGTATAAATCAATTAGAAAGTATGCTAAAATAAATACAAATTATAGATGTAGCATGTGATTTGTAATTTAGCCCTGACTTGACACCAGCATTTTTTGACCTAACTTTCCATGAAGCTGTTAATTTCAAAGATTAACAGCTTCTACCTTATAAGCTTTACGGGAATCAATACTGTCCTTTATCATTGGAATAAGGATCCCGGGAGCATCTGGATTATTGCCTTCAACTAAATACTGTTTTATAGTTATACTAACAAACAGTGAATATTCTTTTGCGGACTACATATGCGTTCGACAATATTCGACAAAATTCGGGTTGAACCCGGTACCTTTGCGAGGGAGAGCAGCGACTGAGCTTCTCACAAGACATTCAACCAAAAACAAGGGGAGGGAGAACGCATCTCCCCGCTTGTTTGACAGCTCATAAATAAACAACTCTCACTGAATCCTTTCAACCATTGGGGTTGAGGGGTATCATTGATGCAATCAAAAACTTGAAAAAATATGAAAATGCAGAACCAAGTATTATAAAACTCATGGAAAAATTGCTTAAGATTGAAGAGGATACTGTCCAGCAGCTAAAACAATTTCTATAAACTTAAGATTGTTGAATAAGTAGAGGTTAAATTTAGGATTAACTGGTTGAGCTAAAAAGAGCTCATACGAACGAACACAAGCCAGATGAACAGTTTGTGTTCGTCTGGCTCCCTTTTGGAAAGTTAGGTCAAAAAAGATTCCTATTAATGAGTCTATTTTTTCCTACTTTCAACAATAGTACTACTATTTTTACTAAGAAGGTAGAGGCAGTATTGATTCATACTGTTCCCTTCATATTTTGATTTTTCAGCCAATTCTTTATGAAGAGACTTTGGCAGGCGAAGTTTGCTTTTTTGCATCCTCAAGCATTTCTATACCTTTATCTAACTTGTCAGCACATGTCAGGCAGCCTTTGAGATCTGGGATCAACAGAACATAACCTCCTTCAGCCTCGTCCTTTACTATTTCAATTATATTAAAGTATCTTAAAGTCTTTAAGTCTTTACATTCTCTGCATATAGTAGTATAATTAGCATACAATAAGACTACAATATTACTGCTTATTATAGGAGAGTGAACAATAATGAATATACGGCCTTCCGCAGCAATCCGCAAGAATTACAATGAAATCTCCGAGCTTTGCAGACGCACAGGCAAACCGGTTTATCTGACCAAAAACGGTAGTGGCGACCTTGTGGTGATGGATATAGCGGCGTTTGCACAGCGCGAAAGTATGTTGAAGCTCAAGGAAGAGCTGATGCAATCAGAAATCGACATCCAAAAAGGACGTACCTATTCCGTTGAGGAAATGGTCTCAGCCATGCGCAAGGCTGTCGCGGAGGCTTCCAATGCCGGAAAAGAATAGGCCCTATACAGTAAAAATCGCGGAAACCGCTTGGGAAATGCTTATTTCTCATGCGCGTTTTCTTGCGAATGTCAGCATACCGGCTGCTAACAGGCTGATAGATACCTTTGTTGAAATGACAGACAGCCTTGGAACGATGCCGGAACGCAACCCATGGCTGCAACATGACACGATTCCTTTTCAAAAATACCGCAAACTGCTGTTTGGCAAGCACTATATGGTGCTTTATCAGATACAGGAAGATACTGTTTATGTAACAGCCGTTGTGGATTGCCGACAGGATTACGTTTGGTTGCTGTAATTTCCGGAATAGGCAGCCTGTTCATAACACGAAAAACCCATAAATATTAGAAAGCCCGTTGTCAATTTTGTTAGCGGGCTTTTCCATTTTAACAGGAGGCGAGCCATGTACGGAATCTTTTTTACTTGGAAAGTTAGGTCAATAAAGATGCCAAACTGCAACTTCAAATTATATTTATTTGTTCATAGTTATTTTTTTTTGGGGGAGTGAATAATCTTTAGTGTAAATGGCAATAATACGCCAAATTTTTGTCAATAATTTTATTCAAATCTGAAGAATTCCATATTTCTTTTACGCTTTGATTATTTAAATTTCCAACTGTAAATTCGGGGAAATGTTTACATGAACTTACTCCACCATCAGGCAAAACGTCCATACGGGAATAAACCGAAAGACAACTCCTTCTTTTGTCATCCGTAATAGATTCGCCTCTAATAAATGCGCTTATCTTATCTTCAGTAATATCTGGCTGTAGTTTGATATTTACTTTTGAAATATAACACTTTAATCGATCAATATTGCACTCCTTGTGGAGCTCGGCGTGATCAGCATCAAGCCACGTCTTGGGCATGTATAGTTCATAATCCAACAGTCTGTACACATTTGGCCCGGCATAGGGTCATTATTTTCCCTCTACCCTTTTTGAAGACTTGCTTTGTTGCTAATTGTTTATGTAATACCATAATTTTTGGATACGAGCCTTTGCATCAATGCCGTTATCAATACAAAATCTACTCATCCATTCTTTTTCACGTTCGCTATACGGGTCTTTCCAGAAACGCTTCATAAAACCCTTCAACTTGGACTGAATGTCCCAAACCAAGTCTGATATAGTACAGACTAGGCTAAATGCTTCTGATAAATCTTTTTCTGATATTTTACCTTCTAAAAAGTCCAGAAGCAAAATCTCAAAAAACGCAAATGGAATAACCTCAGAATCCGGTATCCTCATCAGTGTATAATGTGGTCCTCGTTCTTTTATATCATCTGTTACAAGACAGGAACAACCAAGAGTTTTTGCTATAGCGATAGCATAAACTTCACCAAGATCTCCTCCGTCGAAAAGAATTCTTAGTTCTTTCTCATGCTGCAAAAATACCTGATACATTCCAATGCTTTTAAGATATTGATCTGTAACAATTTCAATTCTGCCATGCTCAACATCTTTATCAAATTGGTCAATAACATCTTGTCCTGCATGATTAATCATCTCATGATTTCGAATAAATTCATAAACCTTTAACTTCCCAAAGCGATAGAATAAAACAGACTGAAGATTTGCTTTATATAGATGAATTATTACATTCGTATCAAGCGATGCTTCCATTAGTCCATCCCCCTAAGCAAATCTTCAAAACTTTCTTCTACTTCATCTGGACTGTCATTTATATTTACATCATAAGGGCTTAAATCAACATAATTAAGGGCTGTAACCAGACTTGCTTTTGGTATTAGTTTTTCGTTATAATTTGTAATAACCCATTCCAAAAACTCAGCTGGCACCTTTTTTGCCTCAGTTGCTTTACAAAGCTCTGTATTGCCACCTATAACGTTTAAAAGTTTAGAAGCTGTTTGCTCTATTTTATCAATTTTCAACTTTTCTATAATTGCATCATTTAATATATTCAATGCTTTGAGTCTTATTAAGGTCATATCATAACTTACATTAAATGCCGTTTGAACTCTTGCTATATCTAAACCATCCCATCCTGCTATGTCCTTATCTTTAAGCTCGAGTCTAATAAATTTTTTAATCTTCTCCATGGGCATCAGTAAACAAGCTGCAAAATAGTTTGCTTCAACTTCCAATTCATCTCTTTCAGTAAAATCATCATCTTTTATCAAGGTTCTTCCTTGTTCATTTAAGTGCAATCTTTGATGTCCAATTTCATGTGCAACAGAAAATATTTCCCTTGATAAAATTAATGAAGAATTTGAAAGTACAATTCTTTCGGAATCCCTAATCAGTGCAAAACCTAAAAAAGCTTCTGCACCAAGTGGGTATCTAATTGTTCTATATCCCAACTTCTCAGAAGCATCAAAAATATCTTTAAAGCCATAATCAGTGATATTACACTCATGTCTGACATTCTCAGCATTCATTTCAATAGTGATTTGTCTGTTTTTATTCATTCACTTCGACCTGCCTAACACTGTTATATAGTTTACGATGTGCATAAAAAGTATCTAACATATTATTTATGAATAAAAACTTATCTTCTTGTCCATTAACACAATTTCCTCTATACATTGGTTCTCCAACTTTATCATTGCTAACCGCAGATGTTATTTCCTCAATCTTAGAACTTAAAATTTGAGCAATAGTAGATATGCTGGAAAACGAAATATCTATCAATCCCTTTTCAAGTCTTGCATATCTTTGCCTTGAGCAATTCATTTTTTCAGCAAGTTGTTCTTGAGTAAACCCTTTTGCTTCCCTTAAACTTTTAATCCTTGATCCTAAAATCGCATTCATGATAACACATCCTTTCAATACTATTATACTACAATATATTCTCTAGTCAAATTAAATGTTACAACCCTATAACATTTCAATGATAATATTGCCTAATTTCAAATATCTATCCTAGTAATGTTTTAATTTTGCAACATTAAAGTTGAGTGATTATTCATAAAAAGATTTACTCCCTTTAATTAAGTCATATTTTTTCTTTATTCGTAAAGGTATTTGATTGATTATTTGCATTTAATATTATTGATAAATTGACTTAATACTTTTTTTTCACCTTCCTCTATAACAGAAATTAAATCAATTATTTCTTTTATTCTATCCTGATTAGGCGAAATATTATTTTTAATAATCAAGTTTCTAACTACAAGCATTTCTTTTTCAATGCTCAAATAACTATTGTATATTTCTTCATGATTTTTTTAAACATTGATGTTCCCCAAGATAGTTAATTCTAAACAGCATCATCAGTTTATGGTCATGAATAACATCAAATAATCTAATATCATGCTGTAGCACCCCATGTTGGGAAAGCCTGAAAATAAACTCCCTGAGTTCACTATAAAAACTTATACCATAGCCAAATGATCGATTAATAATAGAAACGACATTACCTTCATTATTAGTATATCTATGCTTAGTAAATAAGTCTAAAGGATAATTATAATGGATATTTTCAGAAAATAAATAATCTGTCAAACTGTTTTTAATAGCCTCCGGATCAAGATTAATATCTGCTTTGGACGAATAGTTAATTACAAATATTTCTTCGTCAAAATCAAAAGGTTTTGATAAGTCTAATTTATAATATGCTTCCTCAAATATATCAAAAGATATTGTTTTAAACTTATATTTTCCATTTTCAAAAAAGTCGGCTATATATAATAACTTTTGCATAAGATCATATCCATATATGAAAAGTAGGTGACGGCCATGTCTTTTCTCAAAATTATTTAGATAGTAGGGTATATAATACATGTCAATACACAGGTAAACATATTGTCCGTGATTAATGTTATAGATAATGAAATCAGTTATTGAGTTCCATTTATTCTCTGCTTCCTTTCTTAACAGGTATTTTTTCTGAATAAATGGGCAAGGAAAAAAGGGAGAGTGTTCTATTCTATTATAGATCTCTAAAAAACCACCCCTCAAAGATATAGTGCTCGTATTTTTGTCCGCCATAGGTTTATTATAAAAAACCAGTTGAATAAAGTTGTTACAGATCCAAGGCTTAGTTTCAGGATAATACCCAAGTATGGATATAATATCCGCAATTTGCGGTAAGGTTGTAATTAGGGGATATCTTACAGGTAACACATTTTGCATTGGTTTGTAAAACCTCCTTTGTGTGCTCTTCGTTTTTAAATATTCTATTTAACTTTCTATATTGAGTTTTGGAGTTTCATAATAGTTCCATTGCCTTGCTCTCAACATCACTCTCCGACAACTCAGCTATACTGCATTTTAGATTTGAACTCTCATTACAAACTGAAATTATGTACTCGCCTTTT
>Ga0265293_10007437_pt1 | contig 16871 bp, 7 predicted proteins | sample Munlanlewell138R_FD_192505 | JGI IMG/M metagenome (GOLD analysis project Ga0265293, IMG submission 192505) | Leachate microbial communities from a municipal landfill in Southern Ontario, Canada - Leachate well 138R | ecosystem: Engineered > Solid waste > Landfill > Unclassified | place: Canada...
GCTCTGACTTTCCCAGGGTAGATACCGGCAACGAAATTATCTCCCTGGTGTAAGGTTCCTCTTTCAACGAGCACCGTTGCCACGATACCCCTTCCCTGGTCGATCCTGGATTCGAGAACCTTCCCTTCCGCCCTTGTATCCGCAGTAGCGGTAAGTTCGAGCATTTCTGCCTGCAATAGGATGGTATCGAGCAACTCGTCGATTCCCACTCTCTTCAAAGCGGAGATCTCGCAGTACAGCGTACTGCCGCCCCAAGCTTCTGGAAGAAGTCCCAAATCACTTAGTTGTTGCTTTACATGATCGGGATTAGCTTCCGGCAAATCGATTTTATTGATTGCCACGATGATGGGGACTTTTGCTGCTTTCGCGTGATCTATGGCTTCGACAGTCTGCGGCATGACGCCATCATTAGCTGCGACCACCAAAACGACGATATCGGTCACCTGCGCACCTCGAGCACGCATCATAGTAAATGCGGCGTGTCCGGGGGTATCAAGAAATACGATATCACCTTTTCCTGTTAGCTGGACTTTATAAGCACCGATATGCTGGGTGATTCCTCCGAATTCGCCCTCTGCGACCTTTGTAGATCTTATGGCATCGAGTAGTTTTGTCTTGCCATGGTCAACGTGACCCATCACGGTTACTATCGGAGCCCTGCTCTTCAAAGTATCAGGGGTATCGGCTTCGCTAGCGATCAGCGTCTCGTCATATAACGAGACAATATTCACTTCGCAGTCATAGTCACTGGCAATCAGCGTAGCAGTATCCGAATCTATCTGTTGGTTAATCGTAACCATCATACCCATCTTGAACAGCTTCCCAATAATCTCAGATGCTTTCAAGTTCATTTTACGAGCAAGGTCGGATACGGTGATCACTTCCATCATATCGATCTTTTTCGGGACCGGATTGGCTTTCTGAATTTCCTTCCGCTTGATCTGGAAATCTTTTTCCGTGATCCTATCCGGTTTCTTGAAATCCTCTCGCTTTTTCTTAAAGACTTTCTTCGTAGTCTTCTGCGCCACAGGTTCCATCGAATCGGGAGTAACGGAAGGTGTTCTTGGCTTTCCGCCATAGCCTCCCGTCCTAGGGCCGTTGTACGGAGGTCTCGCTCCCCCGGGACGTCCGCCAGTGCCTTGATACGGCGGACGGGATCCTTGTTGATACGGCGGACGGGATCCCGGTTGATACGGCGGACGCGATCCCTGTTGATACGGCGGGCGGGATCCCTGTTGGTACGGTGGGCGGGATCCCTGTTGGTACGGCGGACGCGATCCCTGTTGGTACGGCGGACGGGTTCCCGGTTGATACGGAGGACGTTCACCCTGTTGGTAGGGTGCTCGATTCTGTTCCCCGCCGTTCCTGCCTTGAGAACGAGGAGCCGAGGTACTGTTGTTCATATTCTTGCTCCGCCATTCTGCATGCGCAGCAGCGCTCTGCCCTTGTCCGGGTACAGGAGGTAAGTTTTTCGGCGACCGTACTACCGGAGCCGAAGGCCCGCGAACGGACGGACGTTTTGTTTCGCCGGTTTGTTTCGTTTCTCGCTCTGATACCGGTTTCTCAATAACCACAGCGGACTCGATCTGAGGTTGCGCACTCGCTGCCGCTCGTTCCTCTTGCTTCTGAGGTGGTGAAGGTTCAACAGCTGCCGCAGCAACCACGGAATCTTTTTTCACGGCGGATTTCGGCGTTTCGACCGCTGGTTCGGTAATTTGAGGTTTGACTTCCGGAACACTTTCCTCAGACCTCACTTGAGGCCGCACCACAACGACCTTTTTCTTGACCACAACGACTTTCTTTTTCTCAACAGGACGAGTCACCTCGGGTTCATTCGGTTCTGATACCGGTTGTTGGGTACCCTGGGTTCCTTTCGAATGTTTAATCAAGGTCGTCTTCAATTTTTTCTCTTCATCCGCCATATTGCCTTTCGCCTACTCCTCGTCCAACTCCACTTCTTCGAAACTCAATCCGACATGGCAATTGGGACATACTGTCATATCTGTTGAGATGGGATGACCGCATTCAGGACACTGGAATTCGTATTCCTGCTGTTCATCCACTTCTTCTTCGACAATATCAACATAATCCTCGAGGATTTCGTGGATTCGAAGCACATCCTCATCGGTGATATCGTCAAATTCTGCCAATTCTTCTTGTGTAAGATTCACAAACTCTTCCACGGTATAGATATCATGAAAATTAAGCTTTTCTATAAGGGCCGATCCCAACTCGGGTATCTGGCTTAGTAGCATTTCATCTTCATCGAATTCCTGCTCAATCGTCGGTTCTTGGGCAAACAGAGCGTCGACTCTTTCTTTAACTGTTGCCCCTAGATCCATTTCCCTGAACTGATCAACGGTCTTCACGTCAATGACCCAATCCACGAGCTTGTTGGCAAGCCTGACATTCAGCCCCTGCTTACCGATAGCCAATGATAATTGAGTCTCATCCACGACTGCTATCGCGGTACGTTTCACTTCATCCAGGATCACTACTTTCTTCACCTCGGCCGGTGCCAAGGCATTTTTGATGAATTCAATCGGATTGGTATCATAGCGGAGCACGTCGATCCGCTCGCCTTCCATCTCGCGCATGATGGTTTGAATTCTGATACCTTTCAATCCAACGCAAGCCCCGACAGGATCCAAGTCTTCACGCCGAGTATAAACAGCCACTTTCGTCCTGAAACCGGGTTCGCGAACAATTTTAAAAATTTCGATCGAATGGTCATAAATTTCAGGAATTTCAAGTTCGAAAAGTTTCTTCACGAATTCAGAATGGGTCCTGGATAGGATTACCCTCAACTGGCCATGTTCGGGCTTCTCAACCTGATACACGAAGCATTTGATCTTGTCATTCTTACGATATGCCTCGCGTGGGCTTTGATAGCGTTTCGGAAGAATTCCCTCGACCTTTCCGAGATCGACATAGATATCACCGTTCTGTTCTCGTTGGTAATACCCGATGATCATCTCATTCTCTTTGGTCTTGAATTCCGAGTAAAGGGTATCCTTCTGAATGTCTTTCAAATCCTGCCTAGCTTTCTGTTTCGCGCTTTGTACGGATATCCTGTCGAATGTTTTCGGATCGATCGGGATCAGTATTTCGTCACCGACCTCACAATCTTCATGCAATTCCATTGCTTCTGAATGAGGAATCTCAGTGATGTCACCATCAAAATCATCATCTTCAACAATCATTTTTCGAGCAAACAACTGAACATCATCATTTGTCTCGTTAAACTGTACGACGGCGTTGTCGGCCGTACCGAATTTTCGTTTGTATGCCGCTAATAAAAACCCCTTGATCGTTTCGAGGACAAGATCTTCAGAAATCCCCCTCTCGTTGACTAGGGAGCGTATCGCTTCACCTAATTCATTGGACATTATGAAATATCCTCCCATGCATATGCTAGTTTTGCTTTGTGTATCCGTTCGTACGGGATAATGTATGTTTCGTGTATTTCGGCCATATCATCAAATTTTGCTTGATGAAGATGCACGTTTGTCCCATCTGAGTCACCGATAAAACCCTCGATCCATGCTCCGGATTCGCTGTCATAGACTCGACACCGTTTGGATGCGAACAATGAAAATTCATGGATATCCCTCAGCGACCGTTGAATTCCCGGCGTAGACACTTCCAACGAGATGTCCCTATTCGCTTCATTCACCGAGAAATGCGGATATAACATGCGATGTGCCTTTGCACAATCATCTACCGTCACTTCCCTGTCCCCGACCATGATGATCACCATGATATCGACAGATTGGCCATGATCGGAGGTACGCACATCCACGACCTTGTATCCCAAAGGTTCGAGCAAACGGGCGGTTTCGACATAAATCTTCTCGTTAACAATACTGTTTTTCACCGTTTCTCCATAAAAAAAGGACCGGCTTCAGCGATCCCACAAAAATCAAACCGTAATACTGATTACAACATATGCTAATCATTACGGATTGTCAATCCATGCCCCTTACCCTTTGGTAAAGTTATAATCATTAATACAATCGTACCGTAATTGCAAAGGAAAGCTACACTTAAGTGTTTGTTCAGCGGTTTGTAAAGGAAATGCCGAAAAGAGCCTTAAGTTCTCGCTTCCAGACATAAGAACCAGATCGTAAGCGCACCTTTTTTTTTAAGTACATCGATGCAGGAATGAAACATTGCCTTATTTGAATAATCCCAATCAATCACGATGACTTGGTGACGTGCGAACGTCTTCACATCGTGTATATCGGGCGAGATTCTCGTGGTGTCCATACCATGAATATTAACTATTTCTATATTGTACCGATTTTTATTATATTTTCGTAATGAGGTTGCCATTGTGGCAATGGTTTTCAATCCTGATATCATCGACGTGCGATTTTGAAGCCTTCGGACCTTTTTATACATCGGTATGATTACTGTTTCCATATCGTGTCCGGACATGCGCTCGATATGTTTTGCGACCAACATAGCGATAGTAATAGCGAGTCTTTTGTCATTATGAATCCGATATTGATCGATAAGAATTTTCAAGGCCCCTTTGGAAGGACCGAGCGCGGATGACTGTACGACCGAAGAAGATCCTTCACATGCGCAGACTGCATGTTCGTGCAACAACGGAGCGAGACATCTGTCGCAGTATGACCACTGAAAGGAAACGAACAACATACTGGAAATCGCTGCCAGGCACGCAGGACACAGCGAATTACGATTCGAAGCCAATCGTTGTTTGCACAACACACACCATGCGATCATATTGATTGGATAGCATTACCAGGCAAATTGATTCAGGATCCGAGTTCTTCTTTCAATTGCTCTACGAATGTCATGGCCTGAACCGGAGTAGAATGTTCTAGATTGAAATTTGCGATCATCGCGGCCAATTTTGATGTTTCAGGTGCGGAAACCGCACCGTTCTCATGTTCTTTAAATAAATCGAATTGCACAGAATCTGAGCGCATACCATAATCTTCAAAGTGGCGTTTTTGGAATTGACGGGCTATTTTCAGCACATTCGAAGGCATTCCCGCCATCGCGGCCACATGTAGTCCATACGAACTATCGGCAATACCTTTTATCAACTTTCTGAGAAAAATGATTCGATTATTGGATTCTGCGACTTCCAATGTGAGTAGCTCAACGTCGCTGGTATCGAGCATGGTAAGTTCGTGGTAATGGGTTGCGAACAACGTCTTGATTTTTTTATCTACGAGATAACGCATCACCGCGTACGCAATCGACATACCATCTTGCGTGCTTGTTCCCCTTCCGATCTCATCCATGATTACAAAACTTCTATCGGTGGCGGTTCGAATTATGAAAGCAGCTTCCTGCATCTCGACAAGAAATGTAGATTCTCCCCGTGCCAGATTATCAGAAGCTCCGATACGGCAAAACAATTTATCGATCAAAGGAATGCGTGCTTTCCTCGCAGGAACGCATGATCCGATCTGTGCGAGCACAACGATGAGCGCGTTTTGACGTAGATATGTAGATTTCCCGGCCATGTTTGGTCCCGTAATCAGACAAAACCTGTCATTACCGTTGCCCATTTCCAGCGGATTGGCTACAAAAGTTCCTAAAGGAAGGTATCGCTCCACCACAGGATGGCGGCCTTCTTCGATCGAAAGGATCCCTTCTTCAGTTACTTCAGGCATGCAATACCCGTATGACTTGGCTACCGAGGCAAGACTCTGGAAGCAATCCACCGTTGAAAAGAATTGGGCGATTGCGTTGAACCCGTTCACCAAGTAAGCACACCGCTCGACAAGGTTTTCGAATATTTGTCGTTCCAACCGTTCTGCAGCATCCTCGCTGGCTACTAATTCACTCTCCATCCTTGAAAGTTCTTCGGTCGTATAGCGCTCTGCGTTCACAAGTGTTTGTTTTCGATAGAACTGTGAAGGAACCTTCGCCGAATGTGTTTTAGGAATCTCAATATAGTGACCGATGACCTTGTTATATGCGAGTTTCACTGTTGGAATTTTGGTTTCTTCCTTAATTTTTTCTACATAATCATTAAGATTACTGTTAAAAGTCCTGTGTTGGTCGCGCAACAAATCCAACTGCTCATCGTATCCCTTACGTATGGTTTGGCCAGCGGTGAACGGTCCGTTACATTGATCATTGAGTGCAGCGTCGAGTTGCTCCATCAACAGAAGTAACTGCTCGAGCATCTCATCGGTAAGGATATCAGGGAATAATGTTCTGTAGTGCTCGCTTTCAATCGACACCATTATGAAAAAAGCTGCGATAGAACGGCTTATTGAAACCAAATCCCTAGGGACGCACCTACGCATGGACACCCTCGTGGATAATCTCACGACATCCAGAATCGATCCGAGTATATCCCTAACGCGTTCAAGTTCCTTTGCATGATCAAGAAACCATTTGACTTCTTTCTGACGATCCCTTATTTGTTCAAGATCACAAAGAGGGGCACTGATCCAACGCTTCAACAGCCGTGCGCCGCCGGAACTTTTGGTCATGTCAATTGTTGAAAACAAGGTTCTTGTTTTGGAACCGTCTTCCAGATTCGAGACAAGTTCAAGATTTTTTCTCGAAGCCTCATCAATCTGGAGTTCGTCCTTGCGATCTATCTTCAAGAAATTTGTCACATGAGCAACCGATGATTTTAGGGTGGCCGTCACATAACCGAGCAACGCTCCTGCAGATGCCAGGTGTGTGTCGTGCTCAGCGATACCGAACTGTTTCAAAGTTACCGTGTCGCAATGTTCTTTCAAACTTCTGTACCCGTGCTTTACGGTACATTGCCAGGCAGGCATTCTCGAAGTCATTACTTGGAGATTGTCGATCACCGAAGCGAATGAAGCATCGGTGATATGATCGTCTTCATTCACGACTATTTCTTTCGGTTTGACCATTGCCAGAAGAGATCGTAACGATTCCCAGTTACGGTCTTGGCGGAGCACCTCCATAAAAAACAAGCCTTCGGTCAGGCTGCACCAAGAACAAGAAATGTCCTTGCCCGCCAACACCGCTGCAAATACAAACGTCGTGTCCTGTTCTTCAAGAAATTCATCCTCGATCACTGTCCCGGGAGTGATTATCTGCACTACTTCCCTGGTAGCGATCGAACGTCCGTCCTGAGGCAGTTCGATCTGTTCGCAAATCGCGATTTTCTTTCCCGCCTCGATCAATCGTTTGAGATAACTTTTCGCCGCGTGGTGAGGAATTCCGCACATAGGCACACCGTTACGGCTTGTAAGCGTGATATTGAGGATACGCGATACTTGTTTCGCATCGTCCATGAACATCTCGTAGAAATCACCCAAACGAAAAAACAATACCTCATGTTGATGCTGACGCTTCAAATCGAGGTATTGTTGCATCATCGGAGTTACCGTTTCTTGACCGTTCATATGCTCCTATGCTTAGAAAATCGATGTTGTGATTGCAAGCACAAGCTTCAATCCACTGGTCGAGGAACCGTCGCCGAAAATCGACCCGCCTTCAAACGTGAACGGTTTTCCCGAGATCAGATTGGCGTTCTTCACAAGATAAAGTCCAAGCGGGAAACCTGGGATCTTTAGCCTGATTCCAGCTCCTGCTGCGAAATGCCAATCTAATGAACCTAGTCCGCTTATCGTATGTATCTCATCGGAGACAGCCGTCCCGCTGACAAAAACTTCACCCCACAAGACGTTTTCGGCGATTTGGATGCTAAATTCCAGCGAATTGTCCCAGAGGAACTTTTTGTAGAATTCGGCTGAAACACCACGGGCAATGGTTATTCCATCGATATATAAATATTCGTATTTCGAAGCACTGAGATTCCATCCCCACCCACTGCTGTTGAGCTTGCTATATTGATCGAGCATGAATGAGACCGTCGTGTTGAACGATACGACTCCGGGAGTCGGTTTTTCACCCGGAATCTCGAAGATCTTCAAAAATGCGCTGGCACTGGTAGATGTCCTTATATAATTCGAAAGCCCTCCCAACACGCCACCGGCATAGACCATGCTTTGAGAAATCACATAACCTCTTGTCGTATTGTTGATAAGATCCCTTCCGTCCCAAGAAGTTGAGAATGTCAATCTGTTGGAGAATTTCCAGTCTTGCCCGTACTGGTAAATCAAATAATCGTACGGTACATAATTGGTCTGGTCATAATAGGCCCTGTTCAGAGTAAGGGTCGGGCCGACGCCCAATGAAAGGCGGCCGGATGAAAACATGAAGGTGTAGCCGGTGCTGTATCCTAAAGATACTTGGTAATAATCATACGGCATCAAATATTCGGATGTCGGACTCGGTTTTCCGGCGCTGTCCCACTGATCGTAGCTGGTATAGGGATACGGGAATGCAAGGTTGTTTCGGTTACTCGTATCGGGAGAATTGCCGGCAAGTATAAGTCCGTTGGAAAAAGCACTGTGCTCAACCGACACATTGATGGAATTGCTCCATCGCTTGTCCTTGACCCACCCGTCGCTAAACATGAGCGTAAGGTTTTGACTATCGGGGGCAAGTTCTGTCGCTATTGAAAAATCACGTCCCGTTCCCCAGAGATTGGTATCGGACCATGAAAGGAATCCGGATACGGGGAATCCTTCAACCGTTCCGCCGAACGTTACTCCGAAACCGATATTCATCTGGTTGCCTTCGGTAACGTCATAGGTAACCACCAAAGAATTTTCCTCCGAACCGTAACTAATATTTGGCACGACATTGGTAAGCAATCCGGTGTTGTAAAGGTTTTGAGCGCTATTGATATACTTTTCTTTGCTGAAGACATCTCCGCTAGAAAGCACGAGTTCTCGTTCGAGTACGTATGGTTTGGTTTTCACAAGACCGCGGATTATCACATTTTCCACGAATGCTTGAGCACGTTCGGTTATCATCAACGTATAGGAAACGGTTTTTGCATCGTCGTCACGGGTTTCGACAAGTTCGATCGAATTTTCGACATATCCCTCGTTCCAATACAAATCGGCTATTTTCCCGATTTGATCCTGGACTTTCTTCACATCCAAGACCGAACCCGGTTTCATCGTGATAAGCTTATCGATTACTTCGTCAGAGTAAATTGAATTGCCTTCTACTCCGATCGTACCCAAGAACCATTGGTCTTGTTCAGTGATTTCAAATACGATGCGCAACTTCGTGGTCACGTCTTCGGCTGTCGAGACATCTTCTGTCCGTACATTGACGACTTTTGCATCGACATATCCTCGAGTCTGGTACGCCAATTGGATCGCTTGGATATCTTGGGTCAACTTAGCCTCAGTATAATTACCCGAGTTGAAAAGAGATTGGACCTTGAGCGAAAGTTCTTTCTGTAACACGGAATCTGAAAGCTTGGTATTGCCTTCAAACACGATTTCAGCGACTTTCTTCTGGCGACCTTCCTTGATTACGAATACCAAAGCGAGTTTGTTGGTGTCCTCTTTCACAGTATAGGTCGGTTCGACCGCCACATCGGTATACCCACGTTCAAGATAGAGGTTGGTCAAAGCTTCCTTTGTGGTATTCATTTGGTTCCAGGAAATAAAATCACCTTTCTTGACAGTGACCACTTCTTCAAGGATTCTTGCTTTCAATCCGAGATTCCCCTCATATGTGATCGTTTCGATCTGGGGTAATTCGGTGAACTTGATGCTTACGATCAGATCGTTACCGCTTTCTCCTCCACGCCGGGCTTCAGCTTCGAAAACGCTGAAAATCATCAAGCTATTCAATTCTGTTTCAAGTTCGGCATACAGCTGCCTGGTGAAGGGCTTTCCTAGGTATGAATAGGTGATGTCATCCACTACATCTTTCTTTACATTTTGTAATCCCTGATAGTCAAACTGTCGTATCTGCTTACCTATCCACCAGTCGTACTCGGTAATGGAGAACGTTAATTGAATACTGTTGTTTCGTGTATCGACAACATAGTCGGCTATTACGTCCACACGATCAAACCCTTTGGTCACGTACAACTGTTTGATAGCTTCAACCGAGTTGTTCAATCCGGGAAGATCAAACATCGTTCCGGTTTGGAGATTCGCAGCCTTCGTCAATTCCGCTGTAGATGCGCTGCGGTTCCCTTTGAAAGCCACCGACGACAAACGCTTTGTTTCAACAAATTCAATATAGATTGTCAGATTTTCAGTTCCAAGCGAGCCTCTTGAAGGAATGACCTCGACAGAAATGAATTTTCCTGTATCCAACAATTGAGCTTTGAGAGATTCCATCTCGGATTCGACGTAATTTTTCCCAACATATCGGTCGGAAAATTGATTGAGGCTTGCCGGATCTACCGCATCCAAATCCACGAACACGAACTGCTCTATCGGTTTACCAATCCACCAACGTTCGAGCTCGGCGGTTTGCGCGGCGCCTATCACCGAAGTGACAGCACATAACAATAATAAAATAACGGTAAGTTTCTTGAGCATGCGCTCTCCTTTAGAACACTATTCTTTTGGTTACGCTGAATCCAATAGTATCCAATAAATTAAAAACCGACAACTCTCTAGGTTTGGTAAAAATACTAAAGGTCGCCAGCGGATTGTTCCATTCTACGCTCAATTCGGTATCAATTTCCATATCGTTGGCCAGAAAGGAAAACGTATTGATATCTGGTTGGGTAGAAGAACGCAAATGGATCATTCCCTGCAAATATAAATCATCAAGTAGATACTTGCCTATGTACAAAGTGGTATTGTCAAGATACCTGGCGACCGGGCTTACCGATGCTGTCGGACTACTTCCGGGCAAGGCATCGAATAAAATGTTCTGGAGCAGATTGCTTCTGATCGAAAAGACATCCAATCCCAGAGATTCACGAATGATATTGGACACTCCGAATGTGGTGATCGCTGGATTATCTATGATTCCGAACCGACTGAACAGATCGGTTGCAACAGAAGCAATTGCCACAACCGACGTGATAGGACTTTCATCAAATCCCATGCCCCCTATCACACCCTGACCGAGAAGCTCGAGAATTTCATTCGTGGTTTTCATCGGAATAGATTCAAAGCGAGGTGCGATCGCATCCAATTTGGAATTTTCAAGGACGATGTAGATATCAACCGGCAATCCATTTTCATCAAATTCACGCAAACGTGCCCTTAAATCGAGGCTTACGTCGATTAAGTTTTTCTCGGTGACCTGCTTTCCGAAATTCAGATTGCCTTCTGTCACATAGAAGTTCTTTTGGATATAGTAGATTTCTCCGCTTCTGAACGCAAGAGATCCGTCGAAAGTCAGCAATTCCTCCATGAAATCATACGAGAGAGTGAATTTCTGATTATCTTCAAATACGGCCTTGACGATCGGATTCTCAACTCCCGGATATGCGAATGAAACATTTTTCCCTGTCGTGATAGTGATATCAGTCGAAGCGGTCATGGGTATGTTGGTCCAATCGGGAAGTGATGGCAATTGAAAACTCATCACTCCGGATTCGACTGTGATATCGCCTTCGAGCAACTGACCTGATTCGTCCGTAGAGATTGAAATCTGCCCGCGAACCATTCCTTCCAGCATCAATTGGCTCGTCACGATCGGTACCCACAAACTTACCGGAGTGTCGGGGATTTCGATGCTCACTTTCAAGCTTGGCAAAGCCCATTGCTCCAACGCCATCTCCAAGGCGAGATATCCTTTGGTGACCGTCCCGTCGGTCCTATTGGCAACGACAGGAGTATGACCCATGGTTGCCATGTTTTGTGAAACCGAGATGACTGGATTTTTCAAGGAGAGTCTTTCGTCGGGCGTGTAAAATAGAGAGGCCTCCACCTTATCGGAATACAACGTGCCAAAATAATCGGGATCTGACAGAGGTCCTTCGACATAGAGATTACCATGGGCAATTCCGCTCTCGAACAAAAACAAAGGAAGAGAGAAAAACGGATTGAGAAACACCATTGGCATCGATGCATTGTCGATGAACAGAGAAATCTTGTTGTCATGCACGGTGCCTTTCGCATCGAAATACACCGGAGACTTTCGTGATAATTTCATATCGAGCGATCCGTCGCCAAACCGATACACACCGGTAGATTCGGTATCGCGCAACCCTTCGAACCGTATTGCATGCTCGTCCCACCGCAACGTTGCTTGCAAATCATCAAGGATAATGTCACCGAAGAGCTTGATATCGGAAATCATGATTTGTGCTTGTGTTCCCCGTTCGAATATATCTGATACGTAACCAAGCATCGCAATTGCCGAATCCTGTGCGATCTCCGGTAAAACAACCGAGACAGTTGCATTGCTGGCATTCGATCTCCACAATGATTCCATGTCGAAGAAGACGCTCGCACGAGCTTCCGGAATGCCTTGTGTCGGTATATCGATTAAGCCGTTTGAAATTTCCAGTGCTCCGATCGATGCTTGTATATCAGAGATAGAAAGTCCGAGATCATTGAGCCCTATCGATCCAATTGATACCAGAAGATCCTGCCTGCCGATATCGTACAATTGTATGTGTGCTTTCACATCAAGTGATCGCATATCGGTTCTCATAGACCCCAACGTGCTAAAATCAATCATATATGGCGAAAGAGCACTACCGAAACGTCCCAACCCGATCCGTTTTGCCTCGAGCAATCCGATGACACTCTCTTTTTGATCTTGTGCTCCCTTGAAGGAAAACTCGATGGTCGAAGCATCTTCCCTTGCGTCCCGTAACAACCCGAAAAATTTCAAGCTGCTGAAATCATTCGAGAAGATGCTGGCGAATGAACCGAAGTGCAGATATGCCGAACCTTGTAACGAACCATACGAATCCCGGTATGCCAGCTCAGACATATCCAAACTATCCTTGTCAAGATCGACCGATGCGTCCAGCTCCCACTGTTCACCTCCCGCCCAAGATAGTCCTTGTATCGAGAGGTTATGAGTGGACACAAAGAAATTATTGTCAGTGATTTGGTAATTGCCTTCGATCGCACCTGAAATCAAAGGGTTTCCAGTCAGCAAAGCTCCCTGTAATGCAGGTAATTGAAACGCATCGAGATTCAAATTTGCCTCAATCCGTCCAAGTGTCGGAGAGAGCCCTGCCCGAAGTGAAATACCAGCTCCTTGCAAATCGATTGATACGTTTTCAAGATTAAGCATCATATCAAAAGGATATCTCTGTCCCGAAACGTTTAGCATTACATCCGAAAAAAATGTATTCGAACCGATTGATTCGACCACACCTCCAACGGTTGTGGAGACCAATAACGGCGAGCTGAGCATGTAACCGTACGATTTGTCCCCCAGGTGATAAAAATCAGCTGAAATAAGGGTTTCACCACTTTCAGGTTGTTGCATGAGCAAATTACCTTCCGGGAACCAAGAAGGACGATCTAGCACGCCTTGATAGACAATTCTGATATCTTCGGTCGTAAGTGTCGCGCTCTGTACGTCGACCCTGTTCTGATCGAAAGAAGTATTCACCGTAGCTGCAAAATTAATCAGATTCTTTTCCAGGTTGAAATTAGCTACTCCAAGTTCTGCAAAAATGCGACCCGAGCGGAAATCGGTTGCGATGGTTGCCGCCATATTCCCGCCTATTACGGTTGAATCAACAAAAAATTGCGATGCATCGGGAAGAAACCTGTATAGCAAGCCTGACATTTCAAACGGCCTGAATGCATCAAGTCGCCCAGAGAGGGCTATTTGTTCATCCCCGGCATTGTACGTCCCGGAAACAGCCAAGCCCGAGTCGTGTGACACCTGTGCGAACGCTCTTTGGAATTTCTTTTCATCCAATGTCATGGAAGTTTTGAACGTCAAGAGCCCGGGAATTCCGAGCAATTCCAACCTTTTGGATTCAACGGTCGCCTCAAAACTATCCGGATCTCGGATGAAGTTGAATTGACCGACAATGTCGGATTCGACATGCTCAAGCAAAGAGATCGAAGTGGAAAGACCCAGCGATGAACTGAACTCGCCGTGAATGGAACCGTCCGATTGATCTATGGTTACTGAAAAATAGTTTTCATCAAGCCTGATATATTCTGATGTGAAAGGAATGGATATGGGGAGAAGCGAAATCCACGCTTCGCTCGGTGCGATTGAAATGGTGTCGATATCGAGATACGCTGAAGAAAATTCCGAGCTGATGCCGAATTGGACAGTTGACTTGCTAGTTCCACCGATCCAGGAAGTATTCAAGTACGCATCGATGCCCATCATCGATTCTAGGGATCCGGAAAATCCGTCCATATCTTTGAGTAATGCGACTCTGAATGCAGGAATTCCTATTTGAATCTCATCATTTTTGTTAATTCGAGTCATAAATGAAAATAATTCTATGCTGGACGAAACGGAGATAGGTACCAAATCTAGCATCGATGCTTCAGCAGCGACAGCACCGGCTTGAACATGAATCGTATCGTTACCTTGAATCAGCGATACCTTCGGATCTTGTATCGTAGTGACAAACGAGCCTGTCCCTTTGAATATTTCATCGAGATTTGCTGCTTCAAACGATCCGTCAAACATTCCGATTGAGAATTGCGTGCCTAGTTGTTCGAACGTTCCGGAAGCAGATCCTAAAAAAGCATTCACCATATGCTTCCCGTTGGAATTCGCATGCAAGGAAAGCGAAACATCGCGCATTGACAAAAAGCCCGATGAAATTTCAGTTTCAAGAGATGGCAATCGTATATCGAACGAAGTGATAGACAGATTCGGTCCGAATAATGCGGTGGCATCGGATACAGCCGCTTGAACTCTCATCGAATCCAACGATGCACGGACCGTACCACCATCAAATGTCAAGCGAATAGCCGGGATATCCGTTATGTCCGACAGTTCGGATTGATCAGGATTGGAAATAACTTTCATTACATCTTCAGAAACGATGAGATCGCTATTTGTCGCATGAATGGCAACTTCATTCATTGCCCTGTCCGGTAACAACACATCGAGCAGCGGAATGTTAAGACGGATTGCATCGGCAATGAAAAATTGTTCGTCATGATGATATAACGTGGCACTGACATCTTTGACCACCAGTGTGTCCAGGAATGTCCTTTCGATTGAATTGGCTTCCAATTTCACCGAAGGATTGTCACTCAATCCTATCACTGGCCTGAATTCTCCGGGGGAGATTATCGTGGGCAGCACAGCATAATGGGAAAGCATGCCTACCGCGAGACAAGATACCAGCAGCATTCCAAGAGAAATCATAATGTTCGCCACAGTGGTATGGTATTTCATTTAACTCAATCTTTCCCTATGCAGTATAACTGGTATCGTATTTGTATAAAACCACATTATGGACAAATGCGGTACAGATTTTTTTTACTGCTTTGTTTTCTTGTCACAAAGGTGCTCTTCGGATAGAATGCGCAGTAGCGAACTGCTTCAAAAAGGGATGAGATATGAGTGAGATACTAGATAGATTCATAGTGTTCGAAGGATTGGACGGTGCTGGGACAACGACTCAGATGAAAGAACTTGCAGAAGCTTTCGACAAAGCACAAATTCCGTGCCATGCGACATTCGAGCCGACTGGCAGTCCGATAGGTTCATTGGTCCGAGAATACTTGCGCAAAGAGAAGGTAACGACACCGCTGGCACTGGCCATGTTGTTCGCCGCTGACCGAGAGGATCATCTTCATAGACCTATTACCGGCATCATTGACCAATTGTCACAACACAGGGTCGTGGTATCGGACAGATACCTCTATTCTTCGCTCGCCTATCAATCGATCGATTGTGGCTTCGATGTTGTACAGTCGTTAAATAATTTTCCCGAACCCGGTTTTATCATCTATCTCGACACACCTGTCGAGGATTGTCTTTACCGAATAGACGGTCGACCGAACACCAACGGCCGCGAGCTGTTCGAACGTCAAGAATTCCTTAACAGAGTCAGGGACAATTATGAGGTGATTTTCAGTCAGTTGCATGATTCGATCGTAATGCTTAGAATCGACGGGACATTACCAAAAGAACTGATACACGCGAAAGTCATTGAGTTGATGCGCACTCATTCGCTACTCTGATTCAGATGATGTACATCGCATCACCGTAACTGAAAAAACGATAACGCTCTTGTACCGCATGCTGGTACGCATCCAAAATCAGCTGCCTCGAGGCAAAGGTCGAAACCAATACCAAAAGCGTCGATTCGGGGGTATGGAAATTTGTAAGGAGCCTGTCCACCACGGCAAAATCATATGGTGGTCTGATAAAAAGGTTTGTCTTTGATTCTATTGCGGGCAGCATATTGCGTTCCCTGTCCCAAGCGGCCTCGAGAGTCCTTACGCTCGTGGTGCCCACAGCTACTACGGGTCTTCCATCTCGCTTTGCCGCAGTGACCGCCCGTGCGACAGGTTCCGTTATGGTATAGCGTTCGTAATGCATCACATGGTCTTCCAGGAATTCGCTTCGCACCGGAAGAAATGTTCCGGGCCCCACATGGAGCGTGATTGCCGCCAGTTCTATGCCTCGTTCTTTCATGTTTTCCATTATTGGAGCGGTAAAATGCAAGCCGGCTGTCGGAGCTGCGACCGATCCGGAGTGTGCGGCATACACTGTCTGATAGCGGTTTTCATCCTCAAAGGTATCATCGCGTTTGATGTACGGAGGTAGCGGTACGTGTCCGCAACGATCGAAAAACGATTCATTGATCGGTTGGTTGAATCGCACGATTCGTTCCCCTTGCTCACCGATACCGGTAATCTCAGCTTCCCAGCTGCTTGTCCCCGAAGCATCAGAGAACGTGAAACGTTTGCCCGGCCGCTGTTTCTTTGATTTGGAAACCATGGCAGTCCAGCCACCATCTTCCAGTTCTACCAAAAAAAGAAATTCGACAAGCCCTCCGTGTTCGCTTTCACCATATACCCTGGCCTTGCGAACTTTTGAATCATTCACCACCAACAGGGCATGTTCTTCGATCAACGAGGGAAAATCTTCCATGC
>Ga0265293_10007438_pt1 | contig 16870 bp, 16 predicted proteins | sample Munlanlewell138R_FD_192505 | JGI IMG/M metagenome (GOLD analysis project Ga0265293, IMG submission 192505) | Leachate microbial communities from a municipal landfill in Southern Ontario, Canada - Leachate well 138R | ecosystem: Engineered > Solid waste > Landfill > Unclassified | place: Canada...
CGCTGCTTAAATTTACGTCCAGTATATAATCCCAATCCCGCTTTGTTATATCGCTGAAAAGCTTTTGCTGCGCCGCCCCCGCGTTATTAACCAGAACGTCTATATGACCGAAAACTTCTTTTACCCTGTCTATCATTATCCGCGCCATATTTTGCTTCGTTAAGTCTGCCTGCACCGCAAAAGCGCGTCCGCCTTCCTCCGCTATTTTCTCACACAGCGTTTTTGCCGCTTTATCGCTTTTGTTGTAATGTACGGCCGTGCAATATCCTTCTTTGGCGAACAGCAGCGCGGACGCTTTGCCTATGCCTGTCGCCGCGCCGGTTATAAGCGCCGTTTTATACGCGCCCATCAGTTAAGCTCGTCTATGGTCAGCGAGAAGCTGGGGACAAAGGTTTTCATAAAGTATTTAACTTCCGGCATATCCATGGCGTCTATCGCTTTTGTAATAGCGTTTTTGGCTTTGGCGAATTCGGTGTTGCCCGCCGAGAGCTCCTCCACGCATTTTAGGTACGCGCAAATTTTGTCCGCGGCTTTAACTATAGCGAAAACTTCCGCGTCGTCTTCCCTGTTTAGTATAAGCTGCTCATATTCCGCGCGAAGCTTTATCGGCAGCATGGCGACCAACTTTTTTTCGGCTATATTTTCTATCTCTTTGTACGCTGTTTTTATCTCGGGGCTGAAGTATTTTATAGGCGTCGCCAAATCGCCCGTTATCACCTCTCCCGCTTCGTGATATACCGCCGTCGCCATCACTTTTTTCTCGTCCACCGCGCCGCCGTACAGTTTGTTTTTTATCACCGCCAGCGCGTGCGCTATCATCGCCGTTTGCAACGAGTGTTCCTGTATGTTTTCTTCCCTCGTATTGCGCATTAAGCCCCAGCGTTTTATGTGTTTCATTCTCGCCATGTAGCTGAAAAAATGGGACATATTCATCGCCTCCGCGTTCATTGTAAACGAAATGCCATTCATCTGCAACGTGCTTTCTTTTTGAGGGGTAGTGATGATGCAGGAGTTTTGTCCTCACGCCCCGCCCAAGGGACATCGTCCCTTGAAAATCCCTACGTCGCCATGACGCACAGCGCCATGGCAAGAAAAAGTAGAGTTTAGTTAAATGGAAACGGTTGTATAAAAGTGGTATGTGTGGTAGAATAAAAATATAATAATATAAATGCTTTTGCAATAATAATTACCTTTAGAGGCCCAATATGAAACAAGGTCAATACGCCGAGATAATGACAGAGTATGCAGAACACATCTATCAAAAACACGTCAATAAAACCGAACGAAATTACCGTTTTATTGCAGCAGAAGGTACATCGCGTGAAGTTGACGTATGCACAATTCTTACCACTGGCGAAATGATCGCTTTTGAGGTGCGCGACCGTCATTCTACTCAGGGCATTGAATGGATAGACCAAATAATTGGAAAATATTACGGTTCTCCTTTTATGCAAGTTTGGCTCTGCACATTCGACGGTTGCACCTTATCTTCCAATGCAATAAAGAAATTAAATCATCATAAAATCGGATGGCGTGATTTTGAACTCGTCAGGCACAGCCCTATTAATAGCACAATCCCCACTTTAATGATAGAGGGAATTTTACCAATTAAAAATGAAATTGAAATATTAGTAAATGGTATTAAGTACAATGATCTGCATATAGAGACTGTCAATTGTAACGGGAATGATGAAGATATTTCATTTAAGGATGAAAAAGTGAAACAATTCCAAGGTATTGCTGCAGCTAATTATTTGGCTTTTGCTGACATAAATTTTTTTAAGATTAGTGATGATATTGATGTGAATAATATTAAGAATAATTTTAACGCTTCATGCTTGTCTATTGAAACGACTATTCCTTTACAGCATAAAGTATTCATGGATTATTTTGATGAGAATTATATAGTAAAAAACAATCATGAAAAAACTTTTATGGTTGCTACTAAAGAAAAATCAGTTTTCTTGACAGACAGTCAACTTGTAATCAATCTCAGTTTTTTTGGCAATATGAAAAAAGATGGAGTGGTTTTTAATTCGTTTTTCAAACTAAACATTAGTTCAATTCCGGAAACATATAGGAAGCAAATTTCAACGTGGAAACTTATTGACGTAAACGGCACAGGAAAAGGAATGGCAATAACAAAAATATTCGGGGTATGGTAAGTTTATATCATTGCGCCGCGCTTTTAATAATTTAGGTAAACAATATAATAGTATTTCAGTTTGGCCGACAGATGGGGCGAAAATTATGAACTGCAGTGGTGCCCTTTTGCCGTACCGGAGCCGACGGGCAACGAAAAGTATGAATCTTTTTTCAAAACATCTACAGATTTAAAAAAGATTGACGAGCACTGGCGGTATTTCAAGATTCATTATTCATTCTTATTCTAATTGGGGGCGAACACAAGTAAGCCATTCGTTCGTACCCGCGGTAACTACCACCTGAGCCCAACAAATACTTCATTATGCATTGACACGCCTGCCGCAAAGATATATAATCCACTTAACCGCTGGGGGTGCCTTTTTGGCTGAGATGCGCGCAAAGCGCAAAACCCTTTGAACCTGTTGGGTAATTCCAACGCAGGGAAGCAAAGACAATACAACCTGTGCGGCGTCATGGGTTTTTGCTTTTTTTAAAGGGGTATGCCGCGGTATACCTTTTTTTCATTGGCAAACATGTCTTTTCTTCACCTCTTGGCGGAAAAACAAAAAAGAGGTGGTTTTAATGGAAAACAAATTGGAACAGTTCAGTATCGATTTCAGCGCTTTTTTTGAAGCCAACCGCGTAATCGTGCTTATCGCGGCGGGGCTTATATTCGCGCTGGGCGCGGCGTTTCTTATCCGCCGCAAGGGCGGCGCGAAAAGCGCATGGACAATCCGCGAACTCTCCGCCGCGGCTATGTGCCTTGCGCTGGCTTTTCTGCTATCGTTTATAAGGCTGTGGAAGATGCCGCAGGGCGGCACGGTAACTCCGGCGAGTATGCTGCCCATCATGCTTTTCGCTTATGTATACGGCACGCCTAAAGGACTTATTGTGGGGCTTGCTTACGGTTTCCTGCAATGCCTGCAGGACCTTTACATACTCCACTGGGCGCAGTTCCTGCTGGACTACATCGCGGCTTTTGCGGTTTTAGGGCTCGCGGGCGTATTCCGCAAAAACATATTCCCCGGTATGGCGTTAGCCGGAGTGCTGCGCTTTGTGATTCATGTCGCGTCGGGCGTTATTTATTTCGCGCATTTTACACCCGAAGGCCAAAACGTATACGCGTATTCGATAGGCTACAACTCTTTCGCGCTTGTGGATTTGGCGATCTGCATAGCTATAACGGCTCTCCCGCCCGTATACAATATGATAAAATCACTAAAGGCGCGCCTTTCCAACCCGGCAGGTAAAAACGCCGCGGCGTAAACTAAAACCCCGGGGGCGCGTCGGCTCCCGGGGCGGCTTTTTATTTTGCGTTACTCTATAATAAGCGAGCGGTCTTTTTGCGGCGCGGCGTCAAGCTCCGCTTTTTTGTTTTCAAATCCGGCCTTGCCCATAAGAGCGAACGCCGCCAGCTTGCCCTCCTCAACGCCCGGCTGGTCATATGTGTTTATCCCGAGCATCTCTCCCGCAAGCGCGGTGGCCATCTCAAAGAAATAAAGCAAAGCGCCAACGCTGAATTCGTCTACGCCGCTAAGCGATATTGTAAGATTAGGCCGCTTCGCCTTGCACAGCGCGTACTCCGTGGCCTTGCGCTCCGCCTCAAGAAGCTGCCCGAAAGTTTTACCGCCGAGGAACGAAATATCCTCTATATATTTAAACGCCGAGGGTATGGTAAGGTCTTCTCTAAACTTGTCAACTTTAAGGAAAGTGACAATTTTATCGTAAGGCCCCTCGGTATAAAGCTGTATCTGCGAATGCTGGTCGGTAACGCCCAGCGCTTTAACAGGCGTCTGCCCCGCGAAAACTTCTTTGCCGTCCGTATCATACCGTTTACCGAGCGATTCCGCCCAAAGCTGCGCGTACCAGTCGGACATATATTTCAAGCTGTCGGCGTACGGCAGCATAACGCTTATGTTTATCCCCCTTTCCATACCGAGCACGTGCAGCAGCGCGTACAGTGCGGCGGGATTGTTCTCTCCGCGGGTACACAGCTTATCCATATAATCGGCGCCCTTGAGCATGGCGTTTATATCGTGCCCGCAGACCGCGGCGGGCAAAAGCCCCACGGGAGTCAGCTCCGAAAATCTTCCTCCAACGTCCGCCGGAATAATAAAATACTCCAAACCCTCTTTTTGAACAATACGGATAAGGTCTCCGCCGCTCTCGTCCGTAGTCGCCGTTATGTGCTCCGCAAGCGGCAAACCGGCTTTATCAAGCGCATTCGCGACGTACATAAGCTGCGCCATGGTCTCGGACGTTTTGCCGGATTTGGTTATAACGTTAAACATCGTCTTTTTAAGGTCAAGAGAGCCGAAAACACGCGAGAGCCGTTCCGGATCGACATTATCCTCAACAAAAAGGCGCATACCGCTTTGTCCGGTATCAAGCGCCCGTTCAACCGCTATAGGCCCCAATGCGGAGCCGCCTATACCCAAAACAACAAAGTTCTCAAAGCGTTCTCTGATCCGCGCCGCTTTCTCGTTGATTGCCGCGCAAACCCGCTCCTGCCCGCGCGAAAGCCGCGTAAACCCGGGCGATTTGCGCTTTAACGAGTCAAGCGCTCTCTCCGCCCTTTCCCGCGATTCCTCCAATTCTTTAGGGCTGAATCCTTTTTCTTTGACTATTGCCGACATCATATTGCAAAAATCAAAACGAAGCATACGATATCTCCTTTATATAAATATTTGTTATACATTTTAGAAAAAACATAATATATTATCATTCAAAAAACAAGCCGTATTAAAACATTTTATGCGCATATATATTAACATGCATACATCCGAGGTGAAACGAATGGAAAAAATAAAAGACAAACGCACGTTTCTTGCCGCCATAGGCGTAAGCGCCCTGCTTCTTTTAGGCGCTATTGTGCTTGCGGTAAGCGTCTCCCCTTCGGCGCTGCCGGTTTTTTGGGGCGGCGGCGGCAAAACAGCCCGCCTTACCGTTTTGGTCGTCGAGGGATATACCGAAACGCCTATAGCGGACGCGGCGGTCGTTGTTGTCGAAACCGGCAAAACATATAAAACCGACACCGTCGGGCTAACGCAGATAATAGAAGTTCCCGTAATAAAAGACACCCGGTACGATAAAATTCTGCAAAAGCCCTGGGGAGAGATTACGCTGATTATCTACAAAGAAGGTTTTATACCTTACGCGCTTTTTTATCTTCAGGTGTTGGAGGGCCAAACCCGCGAGGGTGTAAAAATACTGCTTTTCGAACATGATAAAACGCCTAATACGCCGTTTTCCATAATAGAAGGCCCAAGCCGCATATGGGTAAACGCGCTTGTGGAAAAGTATCAGCCGGATTATTAGCCCTTGTTGCGCCCCAGGTTTTTAATGCTTCTTATGGGAATGTTCGCGGTTAAACGCGTCGCGCTGCTGCCGCTGTGCATATCGGCGGTATTTTTTATCTCTACATCAAAATCCTGCTCGACAACATCAAAATACTTGGATATCACGCTAATAATATCCCTGCGAAGCATTTCCATTATATTGCTTGAAGGCGACGTCCCCGCCCGGTCATGAATAAGGACAAGTTTTAAGCGTTCTTTCGCAATGCTGCCGGAGCTTTTTTTTCTGTGAATCATAATATACCCCCTTATTTCACTCCAAACAGCTTTTTGAACACCGATGCCAAGCCGCCGTCGTCTTCTATGTCGTTCATAGGCACATTTTCCCCCAGTATCCGCCTGGTAATGTTTCTATACGCCTTTCCGGCGGGCGCTTTATCATTGGTTACAATGGGTTCCCCCATATTGGAGGATTTAATTATTCTTTCGTCTTCCGGCACCACGCCTATAAGCTCTATGCCTAAAATATCAAGCGTGTCGTCAAGCGCAAGCATATCGCCTTTCTTTACCAAATCTATGCGCATACGGTTTACCAGAAGGTAGCAATCGTCAATGCCCGCGGCCGATAAAAGGCCTATTATTCTGTCGGCGTCACGCACCGCGGAAACCTCCGGCACCGTTACGACAATGGCCGATTTCGCGCCGGCAATAGCGTTTTTAAACCCCTGCTCTATGCCCGCGGGGCAATCTATTATTATATAATCGACTTCTTCCTCAAGCTCCGCCACGAGCTTTTTCATCTGCTCGGGAGTTAAAGACATCTTATCGCGCGTCTGCGCGGCCGGTATAAGGAAAAGCCCGTCATAACGCTTATCCTTTATCAGCGCCTGCTTTAACCGGCACGTGCCCTCCACAACATCCACAAGGTCGTATACTATTCTGTTTTCAAGCCCGAGAACCACATCCAAATTCCTAAGACCGATATCGGTATCTATAAGTACAACCTTTTTACCCTGTCTGGCAATACCCGCGCCTAAGTTGGCAACGGTCGTAGTTTTCCCCACACCGCCTTTGCCCGATGTAACTACAATGACGTTCTGCATATACTTGTCCTCCAATTATTTATCGCGTTCTCCCGCTATGTTCGTTTCTGCGGTTTTAATGGACGAATCACGATACTTTCTTTTTTATATTCGGCAATCTCCGGAACCTCGCCTTTCTGCTCCGCCGGAAACACGGCGATTCTGCCGCTGATTCGCAATTGTTTGGGCACAAGGCAATTCGCCGCGACCACAACATCGTCTCGCCCCGTCGCGCCGGCATGGGCAAGCCCCCGCAGCGTGCCCATAACCGCTATGCTGCCTCCGGCTATAATTTCGGCTCCGTCGTTTACGTCTCCTAACACCACAACGTCTCCCTCGCACTCTATCCGCTGCCCGCCGCGCAGGGTATGCGCCACAAAAACGCTCTTTGCCGCGAAACAATCAGATACGAGAGTAATTCGCCGCGCGTCGTTTGGCGGCATATCTTTATGCTCAGCTTTTTTTGCTTCTTCAAAACGCTGTTCCATCTCGTCGTCAAAAACAACGTTTGTTATGCCGTAATCCATTTTAAAAAGCCGCAGCAGCTCATTTTTTTGCGCGACAGAAAAACTTTTTCCGCTTACCACAACCTTAGGGTCGGCTCCCTCAAAGAAATGCCTGTGACGGGACATCTTTTCGCTTATGGCAAGCTTAATATTGTTATACGAAGCGGACGACTTTATGGCGACCTGCAAAACGCCGCCCGATTTTCCTTTTATTGTTACCGCCATAATTTCCTCACAAAAAACTTCATAGCAAACATGATTCGATAAACACGGCTCTTTTTCCTGCCTGACGCGATTTTTTATAAGCGGCGTTATATATTAATCGCCCGCTATTGAGCGAGCGTTCCCGCCTGGGGAATCGTCTGCTCGGCGACGACCAGTTTCCTGTCGAGATAATAGCCGACTATATCTCGCGCCACAGCTATGGACATTCCGCCCGCGTAACCGTGCGGAACATATACGACCACAACTATTTCGGGCTCTTCATATGGAGCGAAACATACAAACCAACTGTTGTTTTCAAGGTCTATTGTTGAAACCTGCGCGGTACCCGTCTTTCCGCCGATTTCATTTCTGTATTTAAAACCGTCAAAATATTTCGTTGCGGTGCCGTCCTCTCCGGATACAACCTTTTGCATTCCAAGCTTTATGGCGTCAAAGTATTCTTTGGGAGCGTCAATCTTATTGAAAACCACGGGTTGCTTTTCCATAACAACGGAGCCGTCGTGATTTACCACCTTGCCTACAACATGGGTCTCGTATACCGTCCCGCCGTTTACAAGCGCCGCAACGTACCTGGCAACCGCTATGGGCGTTATCTGTATATAACCTTGCCCCATGCCGGAGGTTATTGTCATTATCGGGGTCCACCGCAGTTCGTCAATATAGTCCGTAATATCCCTGTCCCATCCGTTGGCGCGGGATATTTTTTCGGATATACGCAGATTATCCGCTAAAACGCTTCGCACATGGTCTCCCATGGAAAGACCGTCTTTATCCTTCAATATGCCTCTGTCGCTCTCGTCAGGCTTCCATTCTATGCCCGCGAGATATACAAGCTCTTCAGATGTTTTTTGAATAACGTCCTCATCGTATTCAACATCCCGCGATTCCTCAATCTTTTTTATTATTTCTTTTATGCGCCTTTGTACGAGTATCGGTATGGAAGTGGCCTGTTTGTCAATTTCCTTCTCGGAATCAAAAAGTATCTGCTGGCTGCCTATCTGTCCTATTGCCTCGCTTGAAAGTTCTATTCCTGTGGAAGAAGCCAGCCCGAATTCCTTGCCCCATTTTTCGAGCGTGCTCATGCCGAGCCCGTCGGCAACCGTAAAGAAAAAGTAGTTGCAGCTGTTCTGCAGCCCTTCAACTATTGTCTGATTCGCGTGCTTTGATGTGTTTTTCTGCCAGCACCTTGGCGCTTTTCCGTAACGTACGTATTTATCAAACGGGCTTTTATCGTCAATCCTTGTCTCAAGCGTAATTACATTTTCCATCAGCCCGCCCATTCCGGTAACCATTTTAAAAATCGATCCGGGCGTGGCGCGGCTCGATACCGCCTTATTAAACAGCGGCGCCGAGGGATCGTTCTTCAGCAGCTCATAATCCTTAGAGTTTATACCGCCCACAAACAAGTTTAAATCATAGCTTGGGTAGCTGCCCATAGCCAAAACATCGCCTGTATGAACGTCAAGAACAACCGCCGCGCCGGATTCCGCAAGCCGAAGCTCGCTTATGTCTTTAATGTTCTTGTACTCCTTGCTTTTTTTGCTTTCGTACAGATTTATCTGTTCTTTATTAATCTCCGGAATATTCCTAGCAAGCGATTCCTCAAGCGCAAGCTGAAGCGGTATATCAATTGTCAGCATCACATTATGCCCCTGTTTTGGCTCTGTCGCCGAAAGTATATTGTGAACAACGGAATTCTTGTCAACCTCAACCACTTTAACGCCCTGCCGCTCGGAATTGTTGCCCGTCAGGTATTCCTCCATAGACTGTTCGATGCCTTCAACGCCTATAAGGTCGTCCACGCTGTAGCCGCGCTGCTGATATATACCCGGTTCTTTATCCGTGCCCCATCCTTTTTCGGTTATACGGCCAAGATAGCCTATGGTGTGCGCCGCGACATTCGCGCGCGGGTAAATACGCACCGTGCTGTCCTCCACGCTCATGCCCGTAAGCTCCGCGGCAAAAGTGCTTATCTCGGCGACTGTCTGTATGCTGACATCGTATGCTATATCGACGGGCTTATACGCCAGCCATGTGTTTAGCTGTACATCCTGCCAGATAGAAAGCACCTTTCTGACCTGCGTATAACTCATTTCAGCCGGTATCTGATACCTGTTTCTCAAAAAAAGGTAAATTTCTTCAGGAGAGCGTTTATCGCCCACATACATATCGGCGCGCCATTTTTTTTCGCGTTTAGCTTTATTCTCCTCGTTTGTGATTCCAAAATCAAAATAGTACTCATCTTTTGTCTCATCGTATTGAATGACGAATGTGTCGACGGTTTTACCGCCGTTATTTTCTATAATCTCTATGGCGTTTATTATTATTTCCGTGTACAATGCCCTGTCGGTCTCGGTGTTTTTTGTAGGATCGCGATAAAACTGAACGTTGAACGCTTTTTGGTCGTAAGCAAGCGGAAGACCGTTACGGTCTAATATGCTGCCTCTGGCGCCGGATATTGTTATTCTGCGCTCCGTAAGCGCGGTAACTTTACTCGCGTATTCTTCGCCCTTAACTATCATAAGCTGAATCATCTGAACAAGAAGAACGATAAAAAGCGCCGCCGTGACAGCGCCATATGCAAAAAAACGGCTCTTGAAATTATATTTCATTGTTCACTCCCGATAACAAACTCCCGCCACCGTATTTGCATTATAACATAAATGCTTAAAAAACGTGCAAGTAATTAATGTTTTGTTCAACAGATACGCGGGTTTTGCCGCCGGTTGTTATTATATCCAAATGTTTAACGCAATATAAAATTGCTATTGATGTGCAAACCATTTATAATGTATTTTATAAACAAAGGGGTGTGGTAAATATGGCGGCTAAATATACAAATGAAGATATCTTAAAATTGATTGAGCAAAACGATGTCAAGTTTATAAGGCTCCAGTTCACCGACGTGTTCGGCATACTTAAGAATGTTTCGATTACCACAAAACAATTAGAGAGGGTTCTAAAGCACGGCTGCATGTTCGACGGCTCTTCCATAGACGGTTTTGCGCGCATTGAAGAATCGGATATGCTTTTGCTGCCTGACCCGGATACTTTTACTGTTTTCCCCTGGCGGCCGCGTCCCGGCAAAGTCGCCCGTCTTATATGCGATGTTTATACGGCGGACAGAATTCCTTATCAGGGGTGCCCGCGCAATGTGCTTAAAAAAATGCTTAAGCAAACGGCGGACTTAGGCTATTCGATAAATGTCGGCCCCGAATGTGAGTTTTTCCTTTTCCATACCGATTCGGAGGGCAAACCGACGACAATCACACAAGACGAGGGCGGATATTTTGATCTCGCTCCCATTGACAAGGGCGAGGACGCGCGACGTGATATATGTCTTGCTCTTGAGGAGATGGGTTTCGAAATAGAAACGTCTCATCACGAGGTTGCCGAGGGACAGCATGAAATAGATTTTAAATACGGCGACGCGCTTTTGGCCGCCGATAATATTATGACCTTTAAGATAGTCGTTAAAAGCATCGCTTCGCAGCATGGGCTGTACGCGACATTTATGCCAAAGCCCATATACGGCATATGCGGCAGCGGAATGCACACAAATCTTTCGTTACACACAAACGGGGGCAACGCGTTCTATGATAAGAACGGCGAGCTTGAACTGTCAGCCGTCGCGTATAACTACATCGCGGGAGTAATGAAGCATATAAAGTCTATTGTGGCCGTCTCCAACCCGACCGTCAATTCATACAAGCGCCTTGTGCCCGGCTATGAAGCGCCGTGCTATGTCGCCTGGTCAGGTAAAAACAGAAGCCCCCTCATTCGTATACCGGTTTCAAGGGGCTCCGGAACACGAATAGAAGTCCGCAGCCCGGACCCCACATGCAACCCGTATCTTACAATTGCCCTGCTTTTGGCTGCCGGTCTTGACGGCATAAAAAACAATTTGGCGCCGCCCCCTGCCGTAAACAAAAATATTTATCGTATGACCGACGATGAAAAATCCGCGCTTGGAATATCAAGCCTGCCCGCCAGCTTGTATGACGCGCTTATGGAATACCGTAAAAGCGACTTGGTGAAAGCTACATTGGGAGAGCATATATTCAATACCTTTTACGAATCGAAAGCGAAAGAGTGGGATTGCTACCAAAAGACCGTTCATCCGTGGGAGATAAAGCAGTACCTCACAAAATATTAATTAAAGCATTAAATCTTACCCTTAATATTTGTTATAAACCTTAATGGTTTTTAATGGCGATTATAAGCCCGAAAACCATAAGGTTTTTTTATATTATCAAATAAGTATACTATATTGCGCCAAAAGTAATAAAAAATAATGTTTTTTCGGATAATATGCAATTTTCCCGTTTCAATTTGATTTTTTTTGACGATAAAGTATATAACGGTTTCTAAGCCTTAATAACAAAAATACTGCATCATATATAGGAGGATAAAATGTCGAGATTAAGAGATCTTAATACCGGTCGTAAAATTATATTGGCTTTTTTGCTTGTCATTATAATTTTCGTTATTGTGGGTTTCATCGGTGACTCAACGCTAATCATAATAAGCGCTTTGATATCACTGGCGTTAGGGGTGCTTTTAAGCAGATCTGTCGGAAAAATGATAAAGCGCACTTCCAGCCAGCTTGATATGCTTGCGAAAGGTGAAAAGGTTACTGTTCTTGAAACCGGAAGGTTCAGCGGTGACTTTAAAAATATCGCTAATAATGTCAACTCAATAGACGCGTCTTTAAAACGTATGGTAGATGATGTTGACGCTTTGGTGAAAGCGGGATCTTCGGGTATGTTGTCAACCCGTGCCGACACAACAAAGCATAAGGGCGTATTCCAAGACATAATTAACAGTTTTAATAAATCGCTTGATGCCTACATCGCACCTATCGACGAGACTGTTGCAGTAATTATTAATGAGTTCCAGAAGGGCAACCTTAAGGCCAATATTACCGGCAATTATTTTGGAGACCATGCAAGCATAAAAAATGCTCTTAATGATACCGTCGCCACCATCCACGGTTATGTAAGCGAAATATCAGACGTGCTCTCCCTTGTTGCGCAAGGTGATCTTACCGCGGAGATTACATCAGAATACCGCGGAGACTTCGTAATTCTTAAAAATTCAATCAACAGCATAATATCTTCCTTTAACTCGTTGCTGTCCGATTTTCTTATGGCCGCGAAACAAGTGGCCGCGGGCGCTCAGCAGGTTTCAGGCACCAGCCAGATAATATCCCACGGCGCTACCGAACAGGCAACCTCTATAGAACAGCTTACTGCTTCGACGTCCCAGATTGCGTCGCAAACACGCCAGAACGCCGAGGACGCCGTCAAAACAAGCAGTTTGTCCGTTGAGGTTAAAAACAGCGCTCAGGACGGCGACAGCAAAATGGCGGCGATGCAGGAGGCAATGAACGACATACGCTCATCGTCCGAGAATATTTCGAAGATTATAAAAGTGATTGACGATATCGCATTCCAAACGAATATTCTTGCGCTTAATGCCGCCGTTGAGGCTGCCCGCGCGGGCGTACACGGAAAAGGCTTTGCCGTTGTCGCCGAGGAAGTGCGTAATCTTGCGGCGCGTAGCGCGGCCGCCGCGGAGCAGACCACAACGCTTATCGAAAACTCCGTCAATATGGTTAAGGCCGGTAACGCAATCGCGGATGATACGGCAAGCGCTCTTCGTAAAATTGTCGACGGCTCCGAAACGGCGGTTACGCTTGTGGGTGGCATCGCAACCGCCTCAAACCAGCAAGCAACTGCTATAATGCAGATAAACAAGGGTATAGAACAGTTATCGGAGATAGTACAAAGCAACTCCGCCTCCGCGCAGGAGACCGCCGCCGCGGCCGAGCAACTCTCAAGCCAAGCGCAAATGCTTCAGCAGATGGTGATACGGTTTAACCTTAAGGACATAGCCGCGCAAAAAGTTCCGGTAAAAAAGGCTGCGCCCGTTAAACATACGGCAAAAACCGCTGCCGTAAACGCCGCCGCCGATACTGATAAACCCGCCTCCAAGGATATAGCGGAAGATTTCCACGAGGATTTTTCTGAAGATTTTCCGGAAGACTTCCCCGAGGATTTCCCTGAGGATTTTGACGAGTCCGTAACTGACACAGAAGATACCGCCGCTCCTTCCGGAGACATTGCCGAGGACAGCAATGAAACAACGGAAAGCGTTGATGATTACGACGGTGAGAATATCTTTGCGGCCGAGGATTTCGACCAATACGAGGACACATCTGATCTCTTCATCGATGATGATGATTTTGGCAAATACTAGTAGTCATTTTTACGGTCAACGCCTCGTCCGCCAGGACGGGGCTCTTTTTTTCGCAGAGACGAATATTTTGCGCAGTCCCTTTTTGGGTACACTGAAAAAAGTAATATGAACATATATTCTTATTAAGGGGTTGCTATGTGGGATAAAATTGCCGCTTCGGCCGCGTTGGTTATTGGCGCGTTTGCGCTGCTTATAGTAATAACAGTTGTTTTGATTATTATGGAGCATAAGGATAATAAAAATATCTCCGTGCGCCTTGAGGCGATACGGTACCAAAAAACAAATAGGGCAGCTTAAAAAAATTTAAGCTGTACGTGAGCCGGTCTATCTTTAGGCATGGCATACACCAGCATACTGTACTTTTCTCTTAAATTCTTTATGGTACGGTTTAGCCGCGCATTATACTCATTGTACGCATCTTTGTCGGAATAAAGTTTATTCACCAGTCTGTATTCCGACGGAAAATACCGGCTCATTTTTTCAAAAAAACCGCGTCTCGTAGATGTTTTTAGATTAAGTCCGCCCGTTAGAACATAATTTGCGCCCGCATCCCTGGCTGCGCAAAACACTTCTTCAAGGCTGTGCCCGCCGCTTGTTAAAAAAGGTATTACAGGCATAAGATGAACTCCGCACGAAATCCCTTCATCGCGAAGACTACGCACCGCCGCTATCCGCGCACGCGCGGAAGACGCTTTTGGTTCTATTAAGCTTGCGATGTTTTCATCAAGTGTTGTTATAGTAAACGCTGCTGATAATCCTCCGGCGTTGCTGACGCTGTAAAGCTGCTCTATATCACGCAGTATAAGCGCGGACTTTGTGCAAATAATTGTCGGTATACCGTACTGCGCCAGCAATGAGAGCACCGCGGGCATAAGTTTGTACTTGCGTTCCGCGGGCTGATAACTGTCGGTGACCCCTCCAATATTTACGGTTTCGCGCTTAAAACGCGGCAGCTCCCGCTTCAGCGCATCGGCAATATTAGTCTTTGCGTATACCTCGTCATAAAAACTGCCGGCGCCAATATATTCGTGAGAATATGGAGCGTAGCAGTATATACAGCCATGAGCGCATCCGCGGTATACGTTTATATCATATTTGTACGGCAGCCATTTTGAATTATGCCGGTGAAGCGCCGTTTTACATGTGGTTTCTATTACGCGGTACATACGTTTATTATACGCCTTAACGCCTGCCTGCCGCAACAATGCTTATGCCTGTTTCGCATATGTTTCTTATACAATTCTCCTCTTTTGTACCCTGCAATCGTCGGCATAGACGATTTCCACGCCCCCCGCGTGGGGAGCGACTCAAAAAATCCTCTACCACTTCCCAAAAAAGAGTATTTCAATCCACGCCCCCCGCGTGGGGAGCGACTAAATTCGACTTGTCCCATAGGATTTTTAACGCGATTTCAATCCACGCCCCCCGTGTGGGGAGCGACTGCTAAGCCTCCTTCCTTTTGCGCCTCATCATTAATTTCAATCCACGCCCCCCATGCGGGGAGCGACCTTGTTCATCGTTTACCTCCTTATGAGCAAATTGAATTTCAATCCACGCCCCCCGCGTGGGGAGCGACTGCCGCCGCCGAAGATGCGGGGCAGGAAGGGAGGATTTCAATCCACGCCCCCCGCGTGGGGAGCGACTCGTAGCGGAGACCGCGTTAGAGCGATATATTTTTATTTCAATCCACGCCCCCCGCGTGGGGAGCGACAAAAATCGTTCAAAATCGCCCATTTTGTGTTTGTATTTCAATCCACGCCCCCCGCGTGGGGAGCGACGGCAGCGCCCCAAGCGGCTGAACCAATACCGAACCATTTCAATCCACGCCCCCCGCGTGGGGAGCGACCCATGCAGTTAAACACCATGCGCCCGTTGTTGCGATTTCAATCCACGCCCCCCGCGTGGGGAGCGACACGGCTCAATGACATGGATGTGGTGCCGTCCAGAATTTCAATCCACGCCCCCCGCGTGGGGAGCGACCGGGCTACCGGATGATGACCGCGAGTGGTCGCTTATTTCAATCCACGCCCCCCGCGTGGGGAGCGACTTATCCCTGCAACGCATAGTGCTATCATTGTTATATTTCAATCCACGCCCCCCGCGTGGGGAGCGACACACACAAAAAGGAGAATGAGAATGAGAATGAATATTTCAATCCACGCCCCCCGCGTGGGGAGCGACCCCGGCCTGGGCGCGGCGGAATGCCGTAAAATAAATTTCAATCCACGCCCCCCGCGTGGGGAGCGACTTGAGGCGTTCACAGGCGGCGCGGAAGTCGCACTTATTTCAATCCACGCCCCCCGCGTGGGGAGCGACCCGGGACGATTGGCCCCGGTGGTGTGCTGTTACAGCATTTCAATCCACGCCCCCCGTGTGGGGAGCGACAAGACCAGGCCGAGCGAGTTGCCTGGCGCATACTTATTTCAATCCACGCCCCCCGTGTGGGGAGCGACACATCATACCACAAAACAGCAGTCCTATATAGGGATTTCAATCCACGCCCCCCGCGTGGGGAGCGACTGCCGTTAACACATCCAACCTTGGGATAATAACTATTTCAATCCACGCCCCCCGCGTGGGGAGCGACGGTGGTTTGTATTTTGCGCATTAACGAGTACATTAATTTCAATCCACGCCCCCCGCGTGGGGAGCGACAAGGAAAGGAGATAAGGCGATGCATCACGCTGCCATTTCAATCCACGCCCCCCGCGTGGGGAGCGACTTAACCTGCACACAGCCCCGCTCCGGCGAGAGCAATTTCAATCCACGCCCCCCGCGTGGGGAGCGACAATTAAGCCGAGCGGGAGCGGACAATCTCCCGCAATTTCAATCCACGCCCCCCGCGTGGGGAGCGACACACTCTGTATCTGCCATAATTTACGTTGTTTTTATTTCAATCCACGCCCCCCCGTGTGGGGAGCGACGAGGATTATATGACATACGCTACTCAAAGCCAAAAATTTCAATCCACGCCCCCCCGTGTGGGGAGCGACCTTTGATTGACACGAGTTTCACGCCGCGGGTAGTATTTCAATCCACGCCCCCCGTGTGGGGAGCGACGCCGATTAATGCCGCATACATCATGCAAAAAGTTATTTCAATCCACGCCCCCCGTGTGGGGAGCGACACGGCTGCTTGAGACGTACGGAGAGCTAACACCAATTTCAATCCACGCCCCCCGTGTGGGGAGCGACTCCGTATATACATATTTATACGCCCCGATATTCGGATTTCAATCCACGCCCCCCGTGTGGGGAGCGACTTAAATAGACAGAGAATGATATGAGAGGTCAATAATTTCAATCCACGCCCCCCGTGTGGGGAGCGACTAAGAGAGGGCAACTGTTACTATCCT
>Ga0265293_10007439_pt1 | contig 16869 bp, 10 predicted proteins | sample Munlanlewell138R_FD_192505 | JGI IMG/M metagenome (GOLD analysis project Ga0265293, IMG submission 192505) | Leachate microbial communities from a municipal landfill in Southern Ontario, Canada - Leachate well 138R | ecosystem: Engineered > Solid waste > Landfill > Unclassified | place: Canada...
GATGCCGCCTCGTGAATGGGCGATGGCCAAGGCCCAGTTCGCCGTCATCTTCGGCGAGCGCTTCATGAGGGCAATGGCCGGATAAATGTCAATCAGCCCGCCCTGACACGAAATCCCTGATAGTCCCTGGCTGGACTTATAAAAAAAGACCGCACACGCACTGGAGCAGGATCGTCCCGACGTCCTGAGGCGCCGTCGCGCCTGGTTCGACGGCCAACTCGATCTCGATCCGGCAAAATTGGTCTTCATTGATGAGACTGGTCTGTCGACCAAGATGGCGCGACTACGCGGTCGTTCACCGCGCGGTGAACGCTGCCGGGCCGGCATGCCGCATGGGCATTGGAAGACCACGACATTCACCGGCGCACTGCGGCTGACCGGCATGACCGCACCCTTCGTCTACGATGGCGCCATGAATGGCAATGTATTCCTCGCCTATATCGAGCAGGTCCTGATTCCGACCCTGTCGGCAGGCGATATCGTCGTGATGGATAATTTGCCCGCCCACAAAACCGCCGGCGTGCGCGACGCAATCGAAGCGGCCGGTGCGAGGTTGATGTTCCTGCCGCCCTATAGTCCCGATTTCAACCCCATTGAGAATGCCTTCTCAAAGCTCAAAGCCCTGCTGCGAGCAAAGGCGGAAAGAACCATCAAAGCCTTATGGGATGCCGTCGGACCGCTCCTTAAACAGTTCACGCCCGCCGAATGCGCCAATTATTTCAAGGCCGCGGGATATGACCCGGATTAAACAGGACATGCTCTAGTGGACAAGATAGTTCTGACGGGGGTGGAGGGGAAGGTGGAGGTCGACGTTCAGGGCGATCTCGCTGGAATCCTTACGATTTCCGCGCAACGCAAAAACCCCGCAGCGGATGCAGCGGGGTCGCAAGTAAAGATGGTTGCGGGGGCTCGCAACCTACGAGACCGACATCCGATAGCAGTTCCAGTGTAAACTCCTCCCGTGCTTAGGCTCCTTTTGACGGAGTATCCGCCCTACTGTACGCTTCCGATGGCAAAAGCTCCCAGAAGCGCGGATCAAGGCTTCAAAGCGTTATCCATTCAACAAAATCAGATCTCCGCTTGTGCACCCTCATGAGCGCGTCTTTCACGACCGAGGGCCGCTTCGACACGTTGATGACCAGTGTATCCATCGCTCGGGTCAGTGGGATCATCATCCATTGCGCAGCAAAAGCCGCCGCAAGATCATCCTTCGTTTCAAATAACCCGCCAAGATCCGGCGGCGATGCCAGCCATTGTTCGTATTTGTAATCATAGAAATCATCAAAGGCGTAGTTGATCACGGTCCAGCCTTCGAGCCCGCGGCAGGAGTCATATTGCACGATCCGCAGAGCGTCGCGCTCCGTTGGATAAATTTCCCGGACGTCAGATGACGATGCGTCCCAAACGACGCCTCCGTTCTGGCGAATAGTCCGTCCCGGAATCGAGTAGGTATCTTCACCATCGCGGACCACCAACGATGGCGGAACGCATGCAAGCAGATCGACAGGGTAGTTTCCGAGTTCCGCAGCTTCCTCGAAAATCTGACCCAACAACGTAGTTTGACCGGCCATGTCACCCTCAACGATGATGACCCGGCCTCCATTGGCGTCTGGATTTGGTTCGAGATCCCAGTTCTGAAGGCCAAGGGAATCAGCACAATCGGCTACGAAATGCGCGAGATTAGCCTTCATTCTTAAGCACCGCCGCAACCGGCGCGGCCGCATTTTTTCCCGTGCAAGTCCCGATGACCAATCCGCTGCGGATGCCCGCACATACTGATCGACTCCGTCGGCCACAACAATGCGTTCCGGCTGGTAGACTGCCCGCAGAATCTCGATTTCATTGGATGGCCAATCCTGCCCTTCATCGACGAAGATTGCGTCCCAGGCAAATTCATCGGCGTTGTCCTGAAGGACGCTCTCAAGGTCATCACGGGAAAGCGCTCCGCTACGCATGTAGTCCAGGAGAGTTTCCTTGTGTTCCTCGTAGCGCTCCAAAAAGCTATCGTAAGTCTTGATGATGCCGAGTTCATGCATCAGGCGGCCGACGAACGCATGCACCGTTTCAATCCGAATGCCACCTTTTTCGATCTGGTGAGGCACACCGAGCAGTGCCATCGTGCGTCTCATGTCGGCGACCAGTGCCTTGTTGTAGGTCAGCACGAGCGACCGCATCCGGTTACTGTCATAGGCACGGTACGCCATCTGAAGAAGGATGACGGTCTTCCCAACTCCGCCTCTGCCACGGACTACGACTTGCCTATGTGTCAGATCATCGAGCCAAGCCTCGGGCAGTGCAGCCTTGACAATGCGATCCATGCGCCGCCGGTCTAGCGGCGTGGGTTCCATGGTCTGAAGCAAAGCGGTCTCTGACGAGAAGATTGAATCGAAGACGTCCTCCGAGCCGAAGCTGAGCGTTACGCGGCGGTCATTGTTAACCGGAGACGACACTTGGCCCAAAATGTTCAGAATGCGTTCGAAGCTCGCATCGATGCCGAAACAGTTGTGCGGCCGTTTGGGGAGGTCGGGCTCTCGCAGTCCGGAAAAGAAAACCAGATCCTGGAGATAGATTTTCGGCACACCGTTCCGCGCAAGGTACTTCTTGAGTTCGAATACCTGCTGCCGGGCCTTCTCGGTCACGCACTCCCAGCCTCTGGGATATCTTACCGAAGCAACCTTGTCGTCGAACCTAACACCCGTCGCATCGTGTGATTTGGCCTCAATGACAAGGGCGAAGTTGCGCACCGAAGCGCGCCGCGGAACGAAAGGCTCGCCCTCGCGCGGATAGAATTTGAACTCAATGTCAAACTGGCGTGGCTCGGAGAACTGCCCCACCACAAAAAGGTCGATGTCTTCGATCGGATGTCCGTAAAGCTTGAGGCCAACGAAAATCTTCACATGATCGTCGGGGTGCTGGCTGAGGTCGGGCCAGACGGCAAGCAGTTGCTTGCGCAAATGCAGGGCTGCCTCGTATTCCTTCCCTTCGCCGACGCCAACCAGTTCTATCATCTACTTCAACCGGTGATCTGCTGGTAGATGGTGCGCGTTGCCGTTGGAAGGTTCCCCCGTATGACGAGTTCATTCTCGACAATCACCTGGTACTCGGTGCCGCTGTCGCGAAATTCAGCTATCGCCGGATCAGCGGGATGACCTGTCGTCAACGGCCCCGAAAGCGCAATGACGAACTTCCGACCTTTGCATTCAGCAAGAATTGGAGCCGTTACTAACTTTCCATTCCCATAGGCGATTTTTGGGCCAGCCTCGAATGTCGCCATCCCCTCGTCGCGCCGGAGGAGATCGTTCAGCAACAAGGCTGTAGACCGCTTGAGGCGTTCAGCACTGAATCCGGGATTCTGTCCTGTCAGCAGATATTCCAGCAGTTCGGCGCCCACATGCCTGTCGAGCAGGCGATGTTCGAATTTGTTCTTGAAGCTCCGCAAACACCGGTAGCACGAAGCGTCACAGTCCTCGGGGCAGGTTTTCAGCAACTGGAGTGCGCGCTGGAACAGCTCAAGTCCGCGATCTGCAAACTGACTCGCAAAGCCCGCGCCGCCAGGAAGCGTGTCATAGAGAAAGATCTCTGCTTCCAACCCGCTTTTGCCCGCAGGAGTGAGCGCAGGTCGATATTCGGCCATCAGTTCGCCGGGCTCGATCTCCAGTATCTGGCATGCCGCCTTGGCAAGTGCTTCGCTGACAGTTCGCAACGCGACATCCGTTGAATAGTGCCCCGGCTTCAGTTTGAGCGGTGCGGCCACGCGCATTGAGAACAGCGCGATGTCCGTGATGAAATCGGTCCCAAGCACTAGGTGGCGTGTCGGTCCAATGCCATCACACATGAGTTTGTCGTCATCATCCGGATAAGGCTTGCGATGGGGCGCCGCCAGGATCGGCGAAGGGGTGTTGCTCGCTTCTATTCGGCCGCATTTGACACAGTAGTTGTATCCTTCTTGCTGCGGACCCGTATTCGACACCAGGAGGTGCCGCCGGGTTTTCAGGCTACGGATACGCTCATTGGCTTCGGACCAGCCCTCATCGTCTCCCGGTGTTCCCATCGTCAACTTCGCTCGGGTGGCGTAGCTGGTTTCCGGAATTTCGTCGGGAGACGTCATCTCCTCGACGCCGATCGGGTGAGCAAACCCCGGTGGCCGCATCCAGTAGCGAGCGGGCCCAAATGTGTTTTCGCCACCGCATGCCTCGCAATCAGTCGTATCATTGCGGACGATTTCACCCGCTTCGAACGTCCTCGCGAAACCACAGTCGCTGCATTCCATGTAGAGACGTTTGCTCTCCCAAGCTTGGAAGCGGTCGTCCTTCATGACCGAATAGATGGCCCCCGAGGTGTAGCACTTGCCCGCAATCCAGACCTGTTTGTCCGGCGCATATTGGGAAAGCGCTATCGGTAAGCCCTGTGAGGGCGCGAATTTCATGATGTGTCTGTGGCGGGACGACCGGTCGCGGTCGAATACGTGGAAGGTCGCAACATCAGTCGGAAATGCGTATCGAGGTAGCTTCCCGCAGTAAAGGAGGCGGTCCAGCATCTTGCCAGGGCTGGAAGCCTGCTGCGGGTGTTCTTCTCCTTCCTCTGCTGCTTCTTCGTCACCGGCGGTATCGCCGTCGTCTTCATCCTCGGTCTCGTCCTCTTCACCGGGACCAGGGGCGATGGCCTCGTCCACAGCTTGAAGGCAATCACTGACAAACTCACCTAGGAGAAGAGCCCGATCGTCTCCGGATAGCTGCTCAGGAATCCACCCGGCTATGCGGGTACGAAACGTCTCCTCATTGTCGGCGAGCCATGCCGCGAAGTCATCCCGATTCAAGAGCGAGTCCGCCTTCCGAAAACCAGAGACACTTCCCAGAACAGAAAATAGATCGTGTGGTTGGTCAGGGTCGATGATCGGAAGGCGATCCTGGTGATAGTTCTGCAGGAGGAACGCGCGGATGTGGCGGCGCACGATCTCAGGGTTGTCCAATGTCAGTTTCGGGTCGACGACATCACCCCGGATCATCTCGTCGGGCTGGGAGAAATAGTGCTCATCATGGCTGTCTGCGCTCCCAAACGCGACGACTGTGGCTACAGCATTGCCGCGGCGACCTGCACGGCCTGCCCGCTGCTGATAGTTAGCACGCCCAGGCGGCATGTTTCGCAGGGCCACGCCTGACAATGCTCCGAGGTCGATACCGACTTCCATGGTCGTCGTGCTGGACAAAATGTCGATTGCGGTGGAACGCCCTCCAAGACCGCTCCCACTCAGCGCGATATCCTGGAACAAGAGCTCATTTTCTTCTGCTTTGGAGAACACATCCTCGTTTTGCGGCGCGTTGAGCTGGGCAGTGTGTTCAGCGGCAATGAGAGCCATCGGCTGCCGCGGCGGGTCCTCAAGGGCCTGCGTAACCGGTTTGCGATAAAAACCTTTGCGCGCAAGAAAGACCGGGTCGGCATCTGGATCAAGGGCGGAGACGGTATCACTTCCGCAATCAAGGCAGCTTTCAATGCCAGGGATAGGACGATGGACCGATTTGCAACTTGAGCAATGCACCCAGGCACCATCAAACTGGAGCGAAAGCTCGCTGCCGTTCAGGCACCGATACCCACTCTCCACTGATTGCGTGAACCACTTGAGCAGTTCCGGCGACCAGCTATCCCAAAAGACCTTCCGGGCGGCCTTATCGTCGATGACGGATTCAATTGCCTTGATCTTGGCTTTCGGGTTTCGCGGCTTAACCCGAAATCCTTCTGATGGCGGCCGATTAATCCAAGTGCCCGGCATCTGCGCAAGCCTGAAGCCGTTGTTGTTCCAGCACCGCAACCAGTAGCGCGCGATCGCAAGTTTGGCCTCATCGTTCTCAGCGAATCCCGGTATCGGCGGCATGCCCAATATCTTCTTTGTGTGGCGATCGCTTTCTTTCAAAGTTGCGAGCGCCAGAGGTTCCATCCCCCAAAACCTGTCGGTCAAGGTCGTCAGCATGCTGCTAAGCAGCGACTCCGGCGGACGGTGAGCCCGAATTTCCAACAACAAGCTCAACAAGGTCGACGGATCTTCCAGTTCATCCTGGCGGACCGCCTCGTCTACAACTTCTTCAGCATCAAAGTTTTCCCCGCCCCGCATTTCCGGACGCAGGCGCACGTTCAGGCGTTTGGAGGCGAGCAACACACCAAAATATAGGTCGTCGAGATTCAGGTGCGGGCGAATTGCATCCTGTTCCTTGAGCCAATTGAAACCGCTGATGATCAGGGGGCGGAGAGAATCTCGCTCGGAATACATCTGCAGATTGGGTGCGAGGCGAGCTGCCACTTGTCGGGAGTCCGAGAAGGCGAGCACTTTGCGGCCGCGCAGAGGGGCAAATGGTGTCGCTTCTTGTGGCCCTGGAGGCTGAATTTGGATTTGTCGGGCGAGTAACGCCTGAAAGGGCTGGTCACCCTTGGTCTGATGGTCTTGCACATAGCTGCGCCCAAAGCGTGCCGTCTTGCCGCAAACCGCGCACGGAGTGAACTGACCACGTGACTCGAAGCTGTTGTCGTTCTCATTCTCGTCGTCGGCGGTATCGTTGAGTCGATCCTGACGGATGAAGACCGTTCGCATGCGCGGTCCGGGTGTGACCGGATTGAGTTGCCCTGTTTCCAGATCGTAGTCGGCTGGTTCGGCGCCATCGTCGTGCGCAGGTTGCTCAAGAAGCAAGTCGATAGGTAGCAACGGGCTTGTCTCGCCACTCGCCATGCGCAACTGCTCTCCCGGCTCGGACCAGAGAGCACGCGGTGAATCGACGTCGTCGGTATAGGCGCGAGCGTAAGCGGTTCCGCAGTTGCGGCAGGTGAACAACTCAAGGACCCGGGCACCACACCCGCATTCTTCTGATGGCTGCGAGTACATCTTCCCGCAGATGCCATCGCGTTGATCCTCCGTGAGTTCACTGCAGTCCGGATCCATACAGACCCAAAGACCGGGCAGGCCACGAAAGAAGTTGTGTATGCGGCAGGGCAGCAGTCCGGGCAGGTTTGGCTCCGGTCTCGCAATGCTACCGAGCGCCATCAAGACAGTGACGGCTTCGTCAGCCATTTTGGACGGGACATCCTCGGCAAACAGAAAAGGGCCAAGTTCGGCGATGGGCCGGGCTTCCTTCATCGTCGCGTTGATCAGCGCGCACATCGGAGGAAACGATCTCAACGCATCGAAGAGTCCACGTTCGTTCGATTCCGCACCCTTGACGCCTCGGTAGTCGAGCAATGGCGTGATCAATGTTAGCTTTGCATCGTCGGTATCCGCCTCGTAGAACGCATTCAAATCAATCCCGGAAAGGGCTTCGGCGTCCGCCAACGTTCCCTTCGCGGCACCTTCCTTGAGATCGAGTGTCCCCTCGATTGGAACGAAGGTATCAGCCGGGATGCCGGAGAGCTGCGATCCGAACGCCGGAGCGTAACCCGCATCTTTGAAACTCGCTGTCGCGCAGATGACCCTGAAACGTTCTTCGGGAACGCCGATCCGGTCTCGCAGCCGTCTTAGCAGCAACCCCACTTCTGCGCCGGCCGCACCGCGGTAGAGGTGCGCTTCGTCGAGCACCACCAGAAAGGTCTCATCCGTGTTGTCAGCAAGCCACTCACGTGTCCTATCAAAGATAGGTCGCTCAATCGGCCGCATAAGCATGTATTCGAGCATCGAGTAGTTAGTGACGAGCAAGTCGGGTGGCGCAGCCTGGACTTCGTGTCGCGTCAGCAATTCGGAGTCGTCCGATAGCGTAACCGCCCTGACGAACTCTCCCGTCTTCCGGTCTTGCCAGGCGCTGCCCTTTTGCCCGTACCAGGCTTCAAGGTCGGGCTTTGCTGGCCATTTGCCGCGATCCTTTAGGGCGGTTAGCAGCTCAACAGCCTGTGCCTTCTGATCCGCATCATCGCTATCCGTACGCCTGAGAACGTCGACGTAGAAGCTGTCGAAGGCTTGTAGTCGCGCCGAATCCTTCTTTGACGTACGAATGCCTGCATAGGGCGTACGGCTTGTGTACCGGGCAAACCGAGGCGGCCGGCCGCACCACTCCTTGAACGTGCTGACAAGACGCGGATCGCCCAGCAATGCGCGAAGGCGTCCCAATTGGTCGTTCACGAGCGCATTCATCGGATACATGATCAGCGCCCGCATTGCCGGCTGCTCGGCGAAGACGCCGGGATGCATCTGCGCCTCCTGCGCAAATTTGCCCAGGATCGGAAGAAGGAAGGATTCCGTCTTTCCTGACCCAGTCCCGGTCATAATGACTAGGTTCTTTCCGTCGATCAGATTGTGACGAAGCGACTCGGCCTGGTGCTTGTAGGGAGGGTCGTAGATCAACCTGGGACGGCCGTCGCTCGGAGAACTCAATCGTGAGAAGAGCGTCTGCGCGGCCGGTGGCAGTCCGGTCATTGAGCCGAATGTATCGCCCGTTTGGTATTTAGGCGTCGATTCAAGATATGGGATGCGATGAATTACGCCGTCACGTTCAAGAAGGCGTTGCCGCTGCGCAATCAATGACTGAGCACTTATGTGGTACGTCGCCTCGATATAGTCACTCAGCGAGCCGTGCAGATTTTCTATGGTTTCTTTAATTGTCTGCATAGTTGTCCCCCTCCCACATTCTTACGCGTCCGTCGGCGCCAGCCACAAGCTTTCCTGAAGGTTTTTTTCTTCTTCTGTCGCCTCTGCCACAGGGATCTCGTACGCGAACAAGCTGCTGCTGCGTGGACGTTCGTGACCGAGAACCATCAATCGGCGCTGCGCCCAGAGTGGCAACGGCGAAAAGAAGTCGAAGCGGACACCGGCATCTGTCGAACTGCGCCGGTATCGCTGTGGTTGTCCCGCACTGCGGTCTATCGCCAATTGTAGATGCCACGCAGCATCGCATCCGCGCCAACAATAGTGCTTGGGAGGCAGATCAACGATGCGCTTCAGCGTGCCGTCAACGAGTTCGGCAAAGCTCCAGATCGGCGCTCCGAACTCCTGCGGCCGGCGTGCGACGAACGTCCCGGTCTGCCCACGCGGTGCGCTCCATCGGCCGCGATAGTAAGTGACCTTGGTATCCCGATCGAGTATTTCGAGACCGGACACCGGGCCGCACGGCGGCTGAGAGGCCAGTTGATTTTGGAAACGTTGGATCAGTTGTTCCGGAGCTTGCGTCTTAGGCGATCGGAGCCAGACGGACTCGGACAACTGATGCAGTCCGTGCGCGATCAATTGCTCGGTCAGATCCTCGCCCTCGCCCGGCTCTGGCGCGATAAACTGCGTCACGTGGGAGCGGATCACGCGCCGGGCCAAGTGCTCCGGCAGGAAGCCATCCTGATCGGGAGCGATTCCGGTCAAGAAGATGCTTCCGGTACGGCGAACTACAAAAGATGGTGGCGCTGCAAATACCCAAGTTCCCTTGACCTCAGGGTCATCGGTCGCGACGTCGGATAGCTCCAACAAGTCGCCGGCGACGATCATGACCTCAATCAGATTGTCCAGCCGGTCAGCAAGTCCGTCGCGATCTGGGTTCAAATATGCTAGGCTTTCCGTGAGGGCCGCACGCAGCGCGGACCTTGAACATGGACAGTGTATTCCTGCTGCACGACGCAAGAGGCCGGCCAGCAGGATGTCGTCAAGCCCGGAAGGCTCGGTCCCTATTCCAAGCGAAGCCCGGCAGTGGCCTAGAACCTCATCCGGAGTGAGTTTGGTGATTGTCGTCATTCCCACCTCGGCAGCAATTCTGCGGGTCCATTGTCCGCGCAGGCGTGGCTAAGCGCGACAATCCGAGCGCCGCGCAGCAACAGTGGCTTCGCCATGATGCGTTTGAGAAGTGCCGGCAGCCTGTCACGGTAAAGGCGTGGCACCTCGTGCGGCCGGCTGGCTATGTCGACTGCCAGGGTGCAAAGCGCTTGATCGGAGCAAACGCCATAGCGCGCGGCCAAATCGGCATACCAGTTCGCAATCGCCTTTCTTCCTCCCTCGATGCTCAGGGCATCGCGGCGCAGCACGGCCGGAAAACCACCCTTGTGATCAAGCAACGATTGCAGATGATCGAAACCTTTCTTCCGATCGTTGCTTCGCATGAAAGCGGCCTCGGCCCGGCCCCAGTCTCGCCCGGCAAGGGCCCCGTAGAGGCGAGTGGTCAGACCGATCACCACCTGAGCCCGCCGCGCGTTGGCGAGGAACCCTGCGAGCCGCGCTGACTTCCAGGAGCGCAATATTCTCATATGCTTGATGACAGATTTGGGACTATCGGCAATACTGTCGTAGACAGGCTGAACGCCTAAGCCCTCCAAACCGCTGCCGGACAGTCCGGTGCTGACGATGACCAAGTCCCGGAACTTGCCGTTTTGGGTGATAAAAAGTCCGCCTGGGGATTGAACATCGAATCCCGTAAGGGCACTCCCAGCATCGACGCGCTCGATCCGGGTTGGCGCTTCCATGCTGAAAAAGCGGCATATCGGTTCCGCGTCTTCTTGCCCCGTGTCGTCGACAAGCCGAAGCGAAACAGCTTCGCCTCGATGGCGCAGTACCCAGCGAACCGGCAGTGCATCGCGATCGAACCGAACGTCGAACCGCCCAAGTTCCTGCCCCTCGATAGTGAGAAGGCCAGAAGCGGCTTCAAGGTACCGCCACTCGGCATTTTCCCGCCGCAGGAACTCCAGAAATCGCTTTTTCCAAGTTTCCGGGAAGATCGGCAGGTCCATCGGTGGACAGACCTGGGCACTGTAGATCGCCTCGCCTTTGGCATCCTCAAGGCTCACATGCGGGATGACCTGACGGCCTTCGGGTCCGAAAACCGTGAGGTCCAACTCATTTTCCCAAAACACGTCCAGTGCGGCGTCATGCGGGTTGCTCGTGACCACCAGACCTACATGCGAGGTCGTCCCAGGGATCCACGGTTCAGGTTCGCGTACCCTGAGCTCCAGATACCCCTCATGCGTGGGCGCTCCCCCGAGTCCATCCAGAGCCGCACTGCGGCGCGCCTTAACGTTGAGCCGATGTGTCCCCGCCGCCAGTTGCGGTAGTTGAATGAAGGTTGGCTGCCCCGGCCTTCCGGCCGGAAAGGTCGCGGTCGCGTCATCATCGAGCGTGACACGGTAGGAATCCACGGGATGATCGGGAACGATCCCGAAACACGGCTTTTCGGTCGTCAGCCATTCGCTTCGCCCTTCTCCATCCCAGTTTCGGCCGGGCAAACCGGCAGGCCAGACACGGATGGTTCTGGCAAGTTCGAGATTTCGTATCCGCAGCCATTGAATATATGCGGCGGACACATCGGAAGGCACTGAAACTCGGATGGCGCGGATATCGCTACATTCGATCGCGCAGCCTGTCATGCCATCTTGCAGGTCTTCAAATTCATCGGGCGACGCCAAGATGTAATCATAACCGGGTCGCATCAAGCGGCTGGCAATTTCGCGGGCGATGCCGTCAGCGCCAATCCGGAAGAGCCAGATCGGACCCGGGCTCATCCGGCATTCGCTCTCAAGAAGACGATCGACGACTCCGTTCGAGGACTCAAAACTGACCAACGGCCTGGAGGGGTCAGGCCAAGCCTTGAGAACCGCACGGCGGTTGCCAGACAGGACCCAGCCCGCCGGCCGCCTGACATCATCGCCGTTCAACTTCGAGCGGGTCTGCCGAAGAAACTGCTGGATACCCGGATTGAGCGCGGCGATTGACTTGAAATTGGGGACGTCGATCACGAGCGTCCAACGCCCGTCGCCGGCATATCGCAGTCGCAGATCGGGCCGAACATCGGGCCTGGCTTCCCGCAGCCTTTGCTCGACTGAATCTTGGCCGTCTCCCGAGGTTCGAGGTGCGGTGCCCCGACCAATGCCCTTGAAGCGGTCAGCCACAACGCGACTTGCCTCTCTGAGCCAACCACGGGCGTGTCGCATCTGCTCGAGATCGGCAACGATTCGATCGAGCGTAGCGGGCAGAAGTGGCTCTTCGCCTTCACGCGGATCCTGGTGCAGAAGCGCAAGGACGATACGGCCGACCAACTCCTCTTGCTGGAGAAACTGCTCGAAACGAGTCGATGCGTAGTAGACATTACCCGCGATCAAACGGCCAATTACGGCAGGCTCGATCGTCGTCAGTCGCGCAAGCGTGAAGCGCAGATCATACAAAGTTCGGGCAAATTGCTGCTGCAGATAACGGGGTAAGACAGCATGGGTGATCGGCCAGGCAATTATGCTGAAATGCGACGCCCACGGTCCGGAAGGAACTACACCATTGTAGGTAGACTGGAATTTTGAGAACCACGCCGTAACCCGGTAGCGGTCTCGGGAATCCCAGCCGGGTGTAACATCCTCGAAAGACTGCCAATATTCACCGCCTTCGTAAGTATATCCCCTCTCTGCCGCATAGATTGTCCAGAGCAACCAGTGTGGAGCCAGTCTCAGTCCGGTGTTCAGGCGTGCCCGTAGCTGCTCGGCAATCTCCTCCAATTCTCCATCATCCAGGCCGTGCTCCAGAGCAAAGATAGGAAATCCGGACGCCGCGCGACGCTCTGCAAGCGCCGCAAAATGCTGCTCCATTCGCTCCTGCCATTGGTCCAAAGGCACAGCCATGACCAACTATGACCCCGAGGCCGTTTCCTTGAACAGATCAGAACTTTTTAGCTGGTTGCGGAGCATGCGGGTCTGATTCCCAAAGAGATCGACAATGTCGTTTGAATTCCAGTCCTTGAACTCAGGCATGCGCGCGGCCCGAGGCACCATCCACCGCTCGAGCGCCAACTCGGATATTTCCTTGGCAGTGAGTAGGTCTCCGACGTCTGGCTTCCCCGTTCCCGTGCGCAATATCTTGGCGGCGTTCTTGGCGAGTTCACAAATGAAGACCTCGCGCTGAATTCCGTGTCGCAGCATATCTTCTTTGAAACCGAGCGCTGAAAGTGCTGCTCTTGTGGTTCGCAGACGCCAGTTTGGTCCTTGGCCAAAACGGTGCTGGTCTGCATAGGTATGGTCGATATCGCGCAGGTAATCGCGCAATTCTGCAAATAACCGATCCGGTATGTGAAAATGTCCCCATCCACCCGTATAGCCGATGGATTTCAGATACTGCCGCCCCCCCAGCTTGAGGCGGTTATAGACCGATGATCGCCCCATAGAGGATGAGGTTGTAACGGCGAGCAGCCGCGCCTTTTTCTCCTCTTTCGAAATTATTCCGGTGGACCCGCCATAGGTCTGTGCAAAATCATCGTAGAGATCCCGGCTTCTGAGTAAGCAGGCGACAAGTTTACCCCCCAGGAGTGCGTTGTAGGGAGGGATGGCTCCGAGAACATAGGCATCCATCACATTGACGAGCCGGGCACTCCTATCATGTGTATCCCAGTCAATAAGTCTGTCCCTAACAGCAAGGTTGAAGACCGGGTCTCCGATGGCAATGAGGCCGATCAATTTGCCATTATTCTCATCCCAGACGAGATACCGCATACGCCTGCCAAAACCATTTGAAACCGGGACAGACCATGTCAGTGACGCGAGGCGAAACAGATCACCTTGCCAAGTCCCCGCCGATACACGCTCGAGTATCGGTGAGATTCTAGTGGCATCAATTTCCCTGCCAGATGCAAAGTGCCCCAACAGCTTCTCGGCCTTGGTGGCAATGAATTCACGGTTTGCCCGAAGCCGCTCCTCCCGCTGGGCACGATGGAGCGTGCGTACAATATCCTTTCCGGATCCCTGGATTCGCAGCGCTCCCTCGTCAGTTTTTTCAAACCCTAACGCTTGGAGATGGCGCCTCAGTTTTCGTTTCATATTGGCCTCGCGGGAGGCAATACTTATTACTGAAGCATTCCTGTCGATCATTTCGTGTTCCCCCCGTCGTTCTATATGCCTACTCGATACCACCATCCGACGACAAGACCACCTAACCGTATCCGCTAAATTGTCGATGTTGCCGTGTCCACCCGTCACTAATCCAGCGAGCGCCGCGCCTTTGCGAACCCGCGATCCGTGGCGATGAACCGCTCCAGCATGGGCACGATCAGCCTGACGGGATCGGCGGCGGGCTGGCCGCTCTCGCGGGCCAGCACCTCCGCATAGGCGACCAGATCGCAGTGGAGCGTTGCGGGCAGCTCCAGCGTGACCTTCACGGGCTTGTCGTCGGGCAGCGGGCCGAGTTTCAGCTTGGTCATGGTCAGCCTCCTTCCGGCTCGAATACAAGGTCGCGGGTCACGATGATCCTCACCGGGAAGCCCGGCCGGATGGTCAGCGTCGGCGCGACCTGTAGCTGGCGCTGCACGATCTGTTGCCCCGCCTGATTAACGGTATCCTGCGCCCCGTCGCGGATGGCCCGGATCAGCCGGTCCTCGTCGTTCGTCGCCAGCTCCGTGCCGACCGCGAGCAGCGTGGACAGCCCTGCGGCCTTCATCAGATCCCACCAATGGTAATCAACCCCGTCTTCCAGCCCGGCATAGCCGCTGGAGTCCGCGCCCGGCAGGCGCTCAAGGACGATGGAGCGGCCGCCCGGCAGGATCAGGCGGTTCCACACCAGCAATACGCGACGCTGGCCGAAGGTCACGCCGTCATCATATTGGCCGATGATCCGGGTGCCCTGCGGGATCAGCAACAGCGAGCCGGTCGGGCTGTCATAGACGTTTTCCGTCACCTGCGCGGTGATCTGGCCCGGAAGGTCGGAACGGATGCCGGTGATGAGCGCAGCGGGGATCACGGCCCCGGCCTGAAGAATGTAGGGCGAGGCCGGCGGCGTCACGCGATCCGGCGCGACGGTCTGCCGGTCCACGGGTCCATTGAGGAAAGCCGCGTGCCGGTCCTGCGTCGCGGGCTGTCCACCAAGGCCAAGACCGGCAAGGCCGGGCCTGGCCGTCCCTGCCGGCGCTCCTGTGCGTGGGCCGGACTGGAAGAACACATTGCTCAAGCGCGCGGCTTCTTCCTCGGCGCGGCGGCGTTCTTCCTCTGGATCGACGGCGGGCGTCGCCATGACGGGCGGCACGACTGGTTGTCCCCGGTTCTGCGCGTCGAGGATGGGGCGGCCGAGGTCGCCCGGCAGCGCCGGCCCAAGAACCGGGCCGGTGTAGTCACGCGGCAGGCCGGACAGGCCGTCCGCCGTGGGCCGGTTCTCGGTCGAATAGAGTTCTTCGTCTCCCGGTCCTGCATCGCGGGTCTGGAGCGCGTAAATCAGTGCGCCCCCGATGCCGAGAAGCGCGACCGCTCCGACGCCTGCCAGCATCTTGCGCGACAGGCGGGTGACGCGTGGCGGCTCGGCGCGCAGTCGCATGGGCGCGGCGGTATCGGTATCGCTCATGAGGAAGATCCTCCCGTCGTCGTGTTGGCCGGCTCTGCTGCCGCCTGCGTCGGGTTGGTGCGGACGATCCTGACGACCTGCTGGCGGTTGCCGCTGCCAAGGCGCAGCTCGGCCGCGCCGAACAGGCGGTCCACGATCAGGACGTTCTGGTGGATGCGGGAATTGACGATTTGCGGCTCGCCGTTCGCGCCAAGCACGAAGATGGGCGGCATTTCGCCCTGCACGATCCCGGCCGGGAAGACGACATAGACGCGACGGCCATCGTCGAAGACGGAGACGGGCCGCCATGGCGGGCTGTCGCCTTGCACCTGCAAGGCGTAACGATAGTTTCGCGCCGCCTCGGCCGGGATGATCGGGGCGGCCGGGACGGTCTGGCGCTGGCCGGGCGTCACGGGATAGGCCCAGGCGACGGCGGGCATGTAGAGCGATTCCCGCGCGCGCAGCTCGAGCATGTAGGTGCGCCGGTCGGTGGTGACGACAAGGTTGGTGGAAATGTCCGGGCGCGTGGGCTTCACGAGGATATGGACACGGCGGTTCGCACCGCTGCCGCTCTCGGTGTCGCCGATGATCCAGCGGGCGGTGTCGCCGGCCGCGATCGGCCCCGCGCCCGTCAGACTTTCGCCCGGCTCCAGCGCGATCGTCGTGATCTGCCCAACTGCGGTATAGACCTGATAGAGCGCACCTTCCGACCACGGATATATCTGGATGGCGTTGTAGTAGCCTTCCCGGCGCGGCTCGACACGGGCGGCGGCGTTGGCGTTCTCGACGCGGCCGGTCGGCGTGCCTGCGGCGGTGCCGCCCCGCGCCACGGTCCATGCCGGGGGCACATGCAACGGCCGGGGCGTGTTGTCGGCTGCCGCCGCCTGCACGGTCGGCAGCGGCGGCACGCTGGCGTCATAGCTGAATTGCGGCGTCCGGTTGGTCGCGCAGCCCGCGAGCATGGTGGCCGAAAGCAGCACGGCCGCGATTGTCGGGGTGCGGGTGATCGTCCTCATTGGCTCATCTCCCGCGACCATGAAATTGCATTGACATATATTCCAAGCGGATTGGCGCGCAGGCGCTCGGCGTCGCGCGGCGGCTGGATGACGATGGTGAGGATGGCCGTCCATCGCTCCGTGGTGGAGAGGTGGCCGTTTTCATAGTGCCGCTCCACCCACCCCACGCGAAAGCTGTTGGGGGACGCCCGGATGACACTCGAGACCTCGACGGCGACCTGTTGCCGGCCGACCTTGCTGAACGGGTCATTGGCGCGGGCGTAATCGTTGAGCGCCGCCGCCCCGCGATCAGTGGTCCATTCGTAAGCGCGAAGCCAGTTCTGGCGGACAATGATCGCGTCGGCCGGGATCGCGCGGACCTGCTCGACGAAGCGGCCGAGATGCCATGCGATCTGCGGATCGGTGGGGCGATAGTCGGCGGCGGCCGGCGCGACGGTCTGCGCCTGACCGAGATTATCGACCTGCACCACCCAAGGCACCACGGTCCCGCGTGCGGACTGCCAGACCAGCGCCGAGGCGAAGCCGGCCGAAAGGATCAGCGAGCCGAAGGCCATGAGCCTCCAGTTCCTCGCCTGCACGCGGGCTGAGCCGATGCGCTCGTCCCATGCCTGCGCGGCCTTCTGATAGGGCGTC
>Ga0265293_10007440_pt1 | contig 16868 bp, 14 predicted proteins | sample Munlanlewell138R_FD_192505 | JGI IMG/M metagenome (GOLD analysis project Ga0265293, IMG submission 192505) | Leachate microbial communities from a municipal landfill in Southern Ontario, Canada - Leachate well 138R | ecosystem: Engineered > Solid waste > Landfill > Unclassified | place: Canada...
CGTTTCCACCCGGCACCCGCACCTCCCGCCCCCAAGGTGGCTTTGTCTTGTGGGTGCAGTTGCCTGGAGAGTTCGATACCACCGAGCTTTACCAAAAAGCACTGGAATACAAGATCAGCATCGCCCCGGGTTATTTATTTTCCAGCGATCAACGATTCAAACACCATTTCCGAATAAACTGTGCTTTGCCGTGGGAATCAATGCTGTCCCCGGCCTTGCGCGCACTTGGACAATTGTTGAATTGACAAGTTTTCATGCAGCAGCTGCCACCAACTGTTCCAATGCCGCCCACAAGGGAATCCGGAAGTCATACTGCCCCTTTCTAAAACATTACGCCTTTTGTTACGTGCTCATTCCGCAGAAATCGAGCATACCAGAGCGCCATGTTATGGGAGGGTAACAATCCGCCGTGTATAATCTACCCAGAAAAAGAGGTGCCGCCACTTCTATGATACTCAAGGAAAGACCATCATGAATATACGCAGTAGAAAGTTCTTTACTCTAGCTTTACTAGCCTTTATAGCTGTGGTGGCGGCGTTTGTCTGGCAACACTATCTGTCACCGGACCTTGATCAGGGACTGGTCTCCGGGAATGGCAGGGTGGAGGCGACAGAAATCGATATTGCCGCGAAACATGCCGGGCGTATCCGCGATATTCTGGTGAGGGAAGGAGATTTCGTTACCACTGGTCAGGTGCTGGCGGTGATGGACACGGAAAACCTTGAAGCACAGTTACGGCAGGCCGAGGCCCAGCTGCACCAGGCTGAGAGCGCAGTGGCCATTGCCCGCAGCCAGGTAAAGCAACGCCAGGCCGAGCGTCAGGCCGCTGTTGCACTTGTGGCTCAGCGCCAGGCCGAACTCAACGTGGCGAAAAAGCGTTACCAGCGTTCCGCCGCTCTGGTCAAGCGCGGCGCCGGTTCTCAGCAGCAGGCGGATGACGACTACGCCAGTGAGCAGAGCACCGGTGCTTCTGTGAGCGCCGCGGAGGCTCAGGTGGCGGCCAGTGATGCCGCCCTCGTCACTGCCCATGCCCAAATCGCAGGAGCTGAGTCGGCAGTCGCCGCCGCCCAGGCCAGCATCGAACGCATCCAGGCGGACATCGCAGACAGCGAACTCAAGGCCGTACGCGACGGACGGGTACAGTACCGCATTGCCCAACCCGGCGAGGTGGTGTCCGCGGGTGGCCGGGTGCTCAACCTGGTGGATCTGCGGGATGTCTACATGACGTTCTTCCTGCCCACGGCGATGGCTGGTCGGCTCGCCCAGGGCGCCGAGGTGCGCATTGTCCTGGATGCCGCGCCGGAGTATGTTTTCCCCGCATCGGTGTCGTTCGTGGCGGACGTCGCCCAGTTCACGCCAAAGGCGGTGGAAACCGCCAGCGAGCGGGAAAAACTGATGTTTCAGGTCCGCGCCCAGGTGCCCCGCGATGTGCTCGACGAAAACCTGTTGCGAGTCAAGACCGGCCTGCCTGGAGTGGCCTACCTGCTGGCGGACAGCAAAGCCACATGGCCCGACCACCTTGCCGTGAAGTTGCCTTGAGGGTTAACAGCCCATGGCAACAACCAAAATGACCGACGCCGTTGCGCGGATCGAAGGCGTAACCCACCGCTACGGCAAAACCCAGGGGCTGGACAATGTCACGCTTTCCATTCCCGCCGGGATGATGGTCGGGTTAATCGGCCCCGATGGGGTGGGCAAGTCAAGCCTGCTGTCCCTGCTGGCGGGCGTCCGCCGGTTGCAGCAGGGCCGCATCGAGGTGTTGGGTGGCGATATCGCCAGCGACAGCCACCGCCGACGGGTATGCCCGCGCATCGCCTTCATGCCCCAGGGGCTGGGCAGGAATCTCTATCACACCCTCTCGGTCTACGAAAATGTCGACTTCTTCGGTCGCCTGTTCGGCCACGGCACGGCAGAGCGTGAGAGGCGTATTGCCCAGTTGCTCGAGGCTACCGGCCTTGCTCCCTTCGCAGATCGTCCAGCGGGCAAACTCTCCGGGGGGATGAAGCAAAAGCTTGGCCTGTGCTGCGCCCTGATCCACGACCCGGAGCTGTTGATCCTCGATGAGCCCACCACCGGGGTCGATCCCCTCTCCCGCCGCCAGTTCTGGGCGTTGATCGAGCGCATCCGCCAAGCCACGCCGGGTATGAGCGTGGTGGTGGCCACCGCCTACATGGAGGAGGCCGCGCGCTTTGACTGGCTGGCGGCTTTCAATGACGGCCGGGTTCTGGCCGAGGGTTCGCCAACGGAATTGCTGATGAAAACTGGTGCCGAAAGCCTGGAGGCCGCCTTTATTGCCCTGTTGCCCGAAGCACAGCGCGCTCGCCACCAGCCGGTGACGATTCCTCCGCGCGAGGCGATGGCAGAGGAAGAAATCGCCATTGAGGCCCGGGAATTGACCATGCGTTTCGGGGATTTCACCGCCGTGGATCGGGCATCTTTTCGCATTCCTCGGGGCGAGATCTTTGGCTTTCTCGGCTCCAACGGCTGCGGCAAGACCACCACCATGAAGATGCTTACCGGCCTCCTGCCAGCAAGCTCCGGTCAGGCATGGCTGTTTGGCCGCGAAGTGGACCCCAAGGATATTGCCACCCGGCGACGGGTGGGCTACATGACCCAGTCCTTCTCCCTCTATGGTGAACTCACCGTACGTCAGAACCTGGTCCTCCACGCACGACTGTTCAAGCTACCGGAGGATGAGGTTGACAGGCGGGTGGCAGACATGGCGCGACGCTTCGAGCTTGAGCCGGTGCTGGACAGTTTGCCCGCCGCGCTGCCCCTGGGGCTACGCCAGCGGCTGTCGCTGGCGGTGGCGATGATCCACGGCCCTGAATTGCTGATCCTGGACGAACCCACTTCCGGCGTAGACCCCGTTGCCCGGGATGGGTTTTGGCGAATCATGGTGGATCTGGCCCGCACTGATGGCGTGACCATCTTCATCTCCACCCACTTCATGAACGAAGCGGCGCGCTGTGACCGTATTTCCCTGATGCATGCCGGTCGGGTGCTGGTAACCGACACGCCCCAAAACCTGATTGCCAGCCGTCAGGCTGCGTCGCTGGATGATGCCTTTGTCGCCTATCTGGAAGATGAGGTCGCCCGCGAGCGCAAGGAGCAAGGCCAATCGGCGCTGGAGAACGCGAGCCTTGCCGCTGAGGCTGATCCCTTGCCGACGCCTGCGCAAACACCATCTGCCAGACGCGTCGACAAGCCGTCCTGGTTCAGTCGTCGGCGCCTGTACAGTTATTCCCGCCGCGAAGCGTTGGAGCTATTGCGCGACCCCATTCGCCTCACCCTGGCCATGGTGGGCACCCTGATCCTGATGTTCGTGGTGGGTTATGGCATCACCATGGATGTGGAGGATCTCACCTTTGCGGTGCTCGATCGCGACCAGACCGCCACCAGCCGCGACTATGTGCTCAACCTGTCGGGCTCGCGGTACTTTGTCGAGAAGCCACCCTTGGCCGGTTATGGGGAGCTGGAGCGGCGTATGCGCAGCGGTGAAATCAGCCTGGCCATCGAGATTCCCCCGGGTTTCGCCGCTGACCTCGCCCGCGGCCGAGCGGTGCAGATCGGCGCATGGATAGATGGCGCCATGCCGAGCCGGGGCGAGAACATCAGCGGCTACGTGCAGGGCATGCACAATCACTGGCTGACCGGCAAGGCGCGGGAGGCGCTCGGCTCCAGCGCCCTGGCACAACCCGCCACGGTGGAGACCCGCTACCGCTACAACCCGGACGTGAAAAGCCTGGTGGCCATGGTACCCGCTGTGATCCCCCTGTTGCTGATGCTGATTCCCGCCATACTTACCGCCCTGTCTGTGGTGCGGGAAAAGGAGCTGGGTTCCATCGTCAACCTGTACGTGACGCCGGTAAACCGCCTGGAATTTCTGCTCGGCAAGCAGTTGCCCTACGTGGCGCTGGGAATGTTCAACTTCTTTCTGCTGGCGCTCTGCGCAGTGACCATTTTTCGGGTGCCACTCACCGGCAGCTTCCCCACCCTGACCCTGGCCGCTTTGCTCTATGTGTTTTGCGCCACTGCCCTGGGGCTGGTGATGTCCACCTTTACCCGCAGCCAGATCGCAGCACTGTTCGGCACCGCCATACTGACGTTGGTGCCGGCTGTGCAGTTTTCCGGCATGATCGACCCGGTGTCCTCCCTCGAAGGCGTCGGTCGCCTGGTGGGGGATATCTATCCCGCGACGCATTTTCTCACCATCTCCCGGGGGGTGTTTTCCAAAGGGCTGTCGTTCGCGGATTTGCATAGCCCATTCCTCGCGCTGTTGATCGCCGCACCGCTACTGCTGGCGGCGGGCACCCTATTGTTGTCGAAGCAGGAGTGCTGACATGGCCCTGGCTAATATTTGGTATTTGGGCGTCAAGGAACTGCGCAGCCTAGGTCGCGACCCGATGATGCTGGTGCTGATCATCTACGCCTTTACGCTGTCGGTGTATACGGCGGCCACGGCCATGCCCGAAGCTCTCAACAAGGCGCCCATCGCCATTGTCGACGAGGATCGTTCGCCGTTGTCGGCCCGCATTGTCGATGCCTTTTATCCGCCTTATTTTTCACCGCCGGTGCTGATCAATCAGTATGAAATGGACGCCCGAATGGATGCCGGTCTCGACACCTTTGCCCTCAATATTCCCCCCCATTTCCAGCGTGACTTGCTCGCCGGGCGGCAGCCGGAAATCCAGCTCAATATCGACGCCACCCGCATGGGGCAGGCCTTTACCGGCAACGGCTATGTGCAGGCAATTATCAACGGTGAAATCAGCACTTACCTGGAGCGTCACCGCGGCGTCAGCAAGCCGCCGGTAGAGCTGGTACTGCGCGCCAGCTTCAACCCGGAGCTCAACAAGGTTTGGTTCGGTTCGGTTATGGAGGTGATTAGCAATATCACCATGCTGGCCATCGTGCTCACCGGGGCGGCGTTGATCCGAGAGCGGGAGCACGGCACCGTGGAGCACCTGCTGGCCATGCCGGTGACGCCGTTCGAAATCATGTCCGCCAAGGTCTGGTCCATGGTGGTGGTGGTCTTGGTGGCCACTACAGTGTCCCTTACTCTGGTGGTGCAGTGGTGGCTGGGGGTGCCGATAGCGGGGTCGGTTCCACTGTTTCTGGCCGGCGCTGTGCTGCACCTCTTTGCCACCACGTCGCTGGGTATTTTTCTTGGCACCGTGGCACGTTCCATGCCTCAATTTGGATTATTGCTGATGCTGATCCTACTGCCCCTGCAAGTCCTTTCAGGGGGAATGACCCCCAGGGAGAGCATGCCCGACGCGATTCAGTACCTGATGCTGGCGGCACCCAATACCCATTTTGTGATGCTCGCCCAGGGCATCCTCTATCGGGGTGCTGGCTTTGCAGTGGTCTGGTCCCAGTTTGTCGCCCTGCTGTTCATTGGCGCCGGGCTTTTTTCCCTGTCCCTGGCGCGGTTTCGCAAAACCATTGGCACCATGGCTTAGTTTATGTCGACATATCAGTGCCTCTTACTATGGACTACGACAGTTGCTGTGAGCGGCGGGGTTATCGCCGACACTGTACAAAATGTGCCGGAACGTGGCGGAACCCTGAGTGTTGTCTATGAAAACGACACCTTCTACAACCGGGATAGCCACTACACCAATGGCGTTCGATTGAGCTGGATTCCCGGTTCCAGTGACACACCTCAATGGGCGGTAGATATAGCCCGCGCTATTCCCTGGTTTCCCCGCCATGGCTAGGTGTTGCATGGCTATTCCCTCGGCCAGAATATGTATACGCCCAGCGATATAACCCTGAAAAATCCACCGGAGGGTGAGCGCCCCTATGCCGGATGGCTCTACGGCACCATTGGACTTGGGGTGGAAACCGGACTTCAGCTAGACCAGGTGGTTTTGACTGTGGGGGTGGTGGGGCCTGCTTCCCTGGCGGAACAAACCCAGAAGGCGGTGCACAGGCTGGTGAACTCCGATGACCCCAAAGGCTGGGATCATCAGTTGCGCAATGAGCCGGGATTAATCCTGGCCTGGCAGCGTAACTGGCGCGCCCTGGTGGACACTAGTCTGGTGGGCAATCAGTTTGATATTACGCCCCATATGGGGGCGACTGTGGGCAATATACACACCTATGGCAACGCCGGGCTCACTGTGCGCTACGGTGACAACCTACCCCTCGACTACGGCCCGCCCCGTATCCAGCCGGGCCTGACCGGTACCAGCAGTTTCGTCCCGCGCCCTGGCATCGGCTGGTATGTGTTCGCCGGAGTGGAGGGTCGCGCAGTGGCTCGCAATATCTTTCTCGATGGCAACAGTTTTCACAATGGCTACAGCGTGGAGAAAAAACACTGGGTGTGTGACTTGCAGTTTGGTGCAGTGCTGGTATGGCGCAATGTGCGGCTGAGCTATACCCACGTGATACGAACCCGGGAGTTCGACACCCAGTACGAGAGCGACGATTTCGGCTCACTGACTATTTCTCTACAGTTCTGAGGTAACTTCTCACTATCTGGGGCTTAGGGGCATTGAGTTGAATTGAATTGAATTGAACCATGAACCCAAAATCAGGATAGCAGGTAAAGAGCAACTTGGAAGCATAGCGACCCTGCTCAACCCACAAGGTGTCTTTTGACTTTCTACAACACCATCACCCTGGCAACGATCATCACCCTACTCGCCGCCATTCCCAGTAGCAGTGTCGCCCTGGTGGTGATACGCGCCTCCACGATGGGTGTCAAACAGGGTGTTATCACTTCCCTGGGTGTCGTTACTGGTGACCTTGTTTTTGTAGCGATGGCACTACTCGGCTTGACCGCATTGTCGGAGCAGTTGGGGGCTTTGTTTGTGGTGATCCGCTACCTGGCGGCGGGCTATCTGATTTGGTTTGGCCTTAACTTGATCAGGAGCCACACCCACAGGGTTCCCCAAGGGGAGCAGAGCATTCCGCCAAAGGGGGCGCGAACCACATCAGCAAGCTTCCTGTCGGGATTGTTATTAACGCTGAGTGATATCAAGGCGGTCTTTTTCTACGCCAGTCTCTTTCCCGCGTTTATTGACCCCATTACACTGCGTAGCGTGGACATTGCCACCATCTTTGGCATAACCCTATTGACTGTCGGGGGCGTCAAGATTCTGTACGCCATTTCCGCCAGCAAGGTGGTAAAGCTATCCAACAGATTAAGTTTTCAAGTCAAAGCAAAACCGGTGGCGGGTGCCATGATGATAACCACGGGAGGCTATCTTCTTGTGAAAACCTGATACTCCGGTAACAGTTTAGGCAATAGGCATTATAGAGGATCGAATGCAGTCCCATATGGCCTAATTAGACAGCAGTCTCCCATCAAGACATATCTGTCAGTCTCTTCTGGTTGTAAAAAAGCATACAGGGTAAACTTGGACATGACGCATCTTTCCTCCGCTGCTTGTGATCTTGACGGGAACAACAAGATACGCCACTTCTTCAGCCTGCTTCCATGTACCAGTTCCAAAACTCCTGACACCATGGGGACAAATCAACCATGGACTTAACCGGAGTTTTGTAATTTAGAGAAACCAGAACCCCATGACCGCGATCTTGGGCCGCTGGTTTCTACGTCACTTTAAAGGAGTTTTTAATGGCCTCAATTGCCTTGCACAACAGTGTGCGTAAATATCACCGTTTCCTGGGATTTTTTCTCGCCGGCATTATGGCGCTGTACGCCTGTAGCGGCGTACTGATGATTTTTCGTACCACGGATTTCCTTAAATCCGAACAAACCAGTGAGCGTCAACTGGCTCCCGGATTGGGGGTTACAGAGCTGGAATCCAGTCTGCGACTGAAAGGCTTCAAAATCACCGACCAAGACCACAGCACCATTCGTTTTGAACAGGGGTACTATGACAAGGCAACAGGCGTTGCCACAGTCACGCTCAAAGACTATCCCGCTCCCATTGCCAGCGTGGTGAAAATGCACAAAGCCACCACCAATAGCCCCGTTTATCTTTTGAATATCTTTTTTGGCCTTTCCCTGCTGTTTTTCGCCATATCGTCATTTTTCATGTTTTTGCCCAAATTGCCCCAATACCGGAGCGGGCTGAAAATCGCAACGGCTGGCTTTGTGCTCGCGCTGTTGGTTGTCGTTTTCAGCGGCTAAAGAGGCTCCCTGTCAGGACATGGGATAATCCCCTCATGGCTTGCACGCTTCCTTCAAGCCTGCATAGTCGTTAAAGGCTTAATGTCGTTTTAGGGCGGCCATGGCAGGCTACCCTCCTGTGAAAATCTGGGTTCAGGGGATCACGCCATTCCCGGCTCTGATCAACACTCTGTATCCATCAACTTTTCGACCATCTGTATCTGTACTCACCCGCTTCCGGCGCTATGCTGTTTCAGCATGCCAACCCAAACCTTATTAAGGAACCTCTGAACAATGAACCAAATTTTCGCGCTGGCGGTTGAAGCTTGGAATCACAATCGATGATGACGGCATTTTTACGCCCATTTTGGCCGGAATCCGCTCTTTCGAGCGGCCTATCCCGCTGTTTTAGCGTATTTCAGCCGCAACTTGCCCGCAAACCTCGTGTGTTCGCTTTCTTGAGAAGCGTCTTGCCGGCCATCACCAGGTTGACCAGCGCGCAGGAAACAACCAGGTGATGGGCATTCTTCGCCAACCCGCGGTAGCGCACCTTGATGAAGCCGAAGCGTCGCTTCATCACCCCAAAGGGATGTTCCACCTTGGCGCGTACTTTGGATTTATTGCGGTTCTTGCCTTTCTCCTGTTCGCTCAGCGGGCGATTCTTGTAGCCTTTCCGGTGGGTAAAATCCTGTGCGTTCGGCGCCACCTCGGCGATGCTCTCCTTCTTGCCGGTATAGGCCGAATCACCCCACACCCGGGTCTCGTCCCCGTGCAGCAGGTCTCCGACAACCACCGAGTCGTGGACATTCGCCGAGGTGGCCACCACGCTGTGGATCAGCTTGGTTTTGCTGTCCACCCCGATGTGCGCCTTCATCCCGAAGTACCACTGGTTACCCTTGCGGGTGGAGTGCATGGCCGGGTCCCTGGCCTTGTCCTGGTTCTTGGTCGAACTCGGCGCGTTGATGATGGTGGCATCGACGATGGTGCCGCGTCCTACCTTCAGGCCGTTTTCCTGGAGATACTCGTTGACCAGGTGAAAGAGCTGATCCCCCAGGTTGTGGCGTTCCATCAGGTGGCGGAACTTGCAGATCGTGGTTTCGTCGGGCACCGGCTCGTTGCCCAGGTCAATGCCCACGAAGTGCCGCATGGCGCGGGAGTCATACAGCGCCTCCTCGGCCCCGGGATCGGAGAGGTTGAACCAGTGTTGCAGGAAGTAGATGCGCAGCATACGCTCAACGCCCACCGGACGGCGACCCGCACCCTGCGGATTCGGGTAGAACGGCTCGATGACCTCGGTGAGCTCCTTCCAGGGGGATGATGGTTTCCATCTCCTCCAGAAATTGCTCCTTGCGGGTCTTCTTGCGGTACTTTTCGAAGCCTTCCGTCAGCGTGGGCTGTCTCATGTTTAGTGGCTCACAGCGGGTTTTTGATTGTCGAATTATCGCAAAAAATCGCGGGCGAATTAATCAGAGTTTCCTTAAGGATGAGCGCCCCTGAGATGAACTCGCGAACGGATTCAGAAACCCCGGCATTGCTGTGGGTAGCATTGGGCCTTGCCATGGTTCCCGCCGTGACCATGGCCTTCGGTCGATTCGCCTACGCCTTGCTGCTGCCAGAAATGCGCGTTGATCTGGCCTGGAGCTATTCCCAGGCTGGGGCCATGAATTCCGCCAGCGGCGCGGGCTATGTAGCCGGCGCCATGATCGCCACCTACCGACGCAAGCCCGATGACCGGATGGCGCTCCTGCTGGGCGGAACACTAACAGCACTGACCCTGCTGCTATCGGGGTTCAGCTCCAATTTTGCGCTGCTCCTCACTTTGCGGGTCATCGGCGGAGCAACCGGCGCCATTGCCTTCATTGCCGGCAGTAATCTAGCGATCGCCTCAGGTCGCGGTGCGAGTCCACGCCAGGCAGCTAACCTACTGGGCATTTACTACGCTGGCGGCGGCTTCGGTGTCGTCATTACCGCCATTTCACTGCCGTGGCTGTTGGATGGCCTGAATTGGCGATACGGCTGGATCACCCTAGGGTTATTGTCTCTACTGGCCATGCTCGCCTCGGTACCGGCAGCAAACCATGTCAAAACCCTGCACCCCTTGCCCAGCCAACCACAGCAATTGCGCTATCCACCTCTGCGTCTGATCCTGCCACAATTGCTGAGTTTTACCCTCTATGGCTTGGGCTATATCGCCTTCGCCACCTACATCATCGATTTTCTGAAAAATATGCAGGGTCATGATACCGCCACGGTATCCGTCTTCTGGGTATTGGTGGGTGCGTTCGCAATGCTCGGGGCGTTTGCCTGGGGGCCACTACTTGCGCGATTGAACGGCGGCTGGGGCAGCGTTGCCACCATGGGCGTAACCACCATTGGCTCCGTCATTCCCCTCTATTTCAACGGGAAAATCGCGGTCTATCTGTCCGCCAGCCTGTTCGGTATAGGCTTTCTCGCGGCGGTTGCGGCAATATCTGTGTATGTAAGACGCTCATTGCCCAGCGAAACCTGGCCAAAAGCCATCGGCATAATGACCATCGGGTTTGCCGCAGGCCAGAGCCTCGGCCCGGTGCTAAGCGGAAAAATCGCCGATCTCACCCAGAATATTGAAGCCGGATTAGTGGCATCTATTTTTGCACTGTTAACGGCCATGTTCTGTTCGGCATTGCAGAGAAAAACAGTTGCGAGTCACACGAATCAATAAGCGGTGAAATAACAGCTATCTAACTGGGAGTTGGCAAACTATTTGGCGCCCATCGCAAAATCCATGGCCTCCGCCAACCGGTCGCCGCCCCAGAACATTTCGTCGCCGATCATAACGGTGGGCGACCCAAAAATGCCCAGCTGTACGGCTCGATCGGTCTGATTCTTGAGTTTTTGTTTTCCTTCGTCTGAGCTTGCACAGGCAATAATGCCCTGGCTATGGACATCCAGTTGGTCGAGTATTTCTCCGATGACAATGGCGTCAGCAATATCCTGGTCATGGACGAAGTTGGCCCGGTATACCGCCTGGATAAACGTGGTTATCCAAGGGGCGTCCTGGTTAAGGCAGGCTATGCGGCTTGCCAGCAGGCTGTTACGGGGAAACTGCGAGGGCTTATGAAAGGGAATGTCCTGCGCTGCGCATAGCCTTTCCATATCCCGCCACATGTATCGCCCTTTCGGCGGATAGAGATTGAAAGGCGAGTCGTTCCAGCCCTGTTGCTTGAAAATCACGCCCAGCATAAAGGGTCGCCAGTGCAGCGAAATGTGGTTTGCCGCTGCCAATTGCGTGGCCCGCAGTGCCGCCGGATAGCTGTAGGTGCTGGCAAAATCAAACCAGACCTGGATCGTCTTTGCCATGATTACCTAAACCTCCTTGAAAATGAACAAACGTTGCGCCAATCAACCGTGGAATTCGCCCGTTAACACCGTCTTTGCCAAGCCACTCAATATCACCCTGGAACCCGACAGTTCCATATCCACGACCCCGGTGCGGGCTGAGGCCTGGTAACCCCGCAATGTCTTACGCCCGAGGCGCCGTCCCCAATACACTGCCAGCAGGCAGTGGGCCGACCCGGTAACCGGGTCTTCCGGGATGCCGGCGGCTGGGGCAAAGAACCGGGAAACACAATCCACGCCACTCTCATCCCCCGGCGCCGTGACAATCAAGCCACGAAAAGGTAATGTTTTCAGCAAAGCCAAGTCAGGCTGCAGTTCCCGCACATCATCAGCCTGCTTGAACACGACAAGCACATCTTCACCACCCCGGCCAATCCATTCCGCCTGAACGCCCAGAAGGCCTGCGATACTCGCCTGCATATCCGGGGCAAGCTCCGCCGGTGAATCCGCAGGCAGTTCCAACCGGATGGCATTGTCCTTACGGCTGGCCGAGAGCAGACCGCTGCGGGTGCGAAAATCAATCATGTCACGGCCAACCCCGCGCTGCCAAAGCACATGAGCAGTGGCCAGGGTGGCGTGCCCACAAAGATTGACTTCGCAACTGGGCGTAAACCAGCGCAGTACCCATTCATTGGTTTGCAAATGCCAGGTAAATGCCGTTTCAGAAAGATTCATCTCGGCTGCCACATTCTGCATCCACTGCGGAGACTCCCTGCCGGTCAGAATACAAACAGCGGCAGGATTGCCCGTGAACGGGCCGCTGGCGAAAGCATCGACAATGTAAAGGGGGCTGGACATTTGAACTCCTGTGAAACAGTCGGAAAATTCTTACAAGTCACTGTAAACACCCCTTGCTTTTCGATACAGTTTCAAAATAATTATATTGATCCGGTACAGATTCAATTTTAAAAAATCTGTACCGGTAAAAACAGGCTCAAACTGTACTGGTTAATCTCTATTGGAAAGTCCACAAATGGAAACGCTGTATCAACAGGTTGCCGATGAACTAAAGGCGGGTATCGAGCGGGGTATCTACCAACCCGGCGACAGGCTCCCCGGGGTACGCACCCTCAGCAAGCAACGTAACGTCAGTATCGCGACGGTCATCACCGCCTACCGCCACCTGGAAGATGCCGGCCTGATCGAGGCGCGCAACCGCTCAGGGTATTATCTGCGGGAAAAATCCCAGCCACTGGCCCCGGAGCCGCTGACATCCAGGCCACCCAACAAGCCTGTGCCTGTCAACGGGCAGGCCCTGGTGCTCAATATGGGCAAGGCATCCCATGACCCATCGGTCATACAGCTGGGAGCCGCAGTACCCGACGCCTCGTTCCTGCCGGTTCGCGCCATTGAACGGGCCATCACCCAGGCCGCCAGGTTCCACCGGGACAATGTTGCCGCCTACGAATTTCCTCCCGGCCTGCCCGCCTTGCGCCGACAGATTGCCCGGCGCATGGTGGAGGCGGGCTGCCCCGTCCACCCCGACGAGATCGTCATCACCAATGGCTGCCAGGAAGCCCTCTCCCTGGCGCTGCGGGCAGTCACCAAGCCCGGCGACGTGGTGGCCGTTGAATCACCGACCTTCTACGGGCTGCTTCAGGTCATCGACAACCTCGGCCTGAAAGCCCTGGAAATTCCCACCCATCCACGTACCGGTATTTCTCTGGAGGCCCTTGAGCTTGCCCTGGAACAGTGGCCCATCAAGGCCTGCGCGGTGACACCCAACTTCAGCAACCCCCTGGGAAGCTGCATGCCGGACGACCACAAGGCCAGGTTGGTGGAGTTGCTGGCGAGCCGTAACATTCCCCTGGTGGAAGATGATGTCTATGGCGACCTCGGGTTCAGTACCGGGAGACCGTCCATTTGCAAGGCGCTATCGCCAACCGGGGATGTGCTGTATTGCGGCTCATTTTCCAAGACCCTGGCGCCGGGGCTGCGCATCGGCTGGATCGTGCCGGGACGCCACCAGCAACAGGTGGAGTACATGAAATATGTGTTGAACCTTGCCACACCCACGATCCCCCAGCTCGCTGTCGCCTCACTGCTGGAGGGCGGCCAGTATGAACGCCACCTGCGCAAGGTGAAAAACGACTATGCCCTCGCCGTTTCCCGCATGTCGGGCACCGTCATGACCCTGTTCCCTGAAGGCACCCGCATCACACGGCCGGAAGGCGGGTTTGTCATCTGGGTGGAACTGCCCAAAGACGTCAACAGCCTCGAACTGGCCCGGCAGGCCATGGCCCGTGGCATCAGTATCGCGCCAGGCCCCATCTTCTCAGCAAACCGGAAATACCAAAATTTTGTTCGTCTTTCCTGTGCCTGCCGCTGGGATGAAACAGCGATGAAGGCCCTGTCCACCCTTGCGGCGTTAGTGACGCGAAAAGATGTTAATAGCATCTAGCCAATGGCGACGTTGTGCACTGTTGCATCGGTACAATAGGCACCATCCTTCATCAGGAATGCCCCAATCTGTTATGCATAACAGCTAATTTATTTACAACTGTGTACTGGCACAATATGCGCTAACTGTCCCTATACCACCGGGGCGAATGCAACCAGACTTTGCCTGCTGATCCATCGCAGGGAGAGAACGATGCATAACGAGCATCCCCAAAAATTGCAGACTAAACAACGTTTACCAACATGGCTTAAAGGCCTATTGCTGCTGACTGTTTTCATATTATTCGCCGCTCTCTTTATCCAAGATGCAACTGACACAACGCCACCCAAGCACCCTTGGTGGTGGTATATCCATTGACTACAGCAACCCGGTTGAAGGCATTAGCCAATACTGGCTCCCCGAGATCGCCCTAATTCCCAACTGGCACCACTGCCCCGAACCACAGCCGACAGCGACTGCCCCAGTCGCTGTTCGATCACCGGTTTCCAGGGCACGAGGCTGAATCCCCTGCCATCGTCCAGCATGGCGAAGCGGCCACTGGTGAGCATCAGGCTGCGGCGATAGATACCGCTTACTCGTTCGCCATCGGCGGACGGTCGAAACTCCAGGCCGGTTTCCGCCGTGATGCCTTCCGCTACTTTCGCCAGTTCCTTGTTGCGCAGTGTGGCCAGCAGGTTGCGGGCAAGGATGACACGACGGCCTCGCCTCTCCGCCAGGCCCTCTTCGACCAGGAAATCAGCTCGCTGTTGTAGGGCGCTTCCGACCTCGGCAGCGAAGCCCTGGCCACCACCGACATTCCTCCCGTCTATCAGTTGCTGATCCAACCAGGTGGCACCTATCGACCGGGCTTGGCGCTCGATGGAAATGTGGGATTTCAGGGTCACGGCAATGCCACCGCTACGCTGTCGATCGTATTGGCGACCCTGCTCCGGTAGATCGGCCGGTACGCGCCAGACGTCGTCGCCCAGGCGCTCCACGATGCCAGCGCGGCGCAAGGCTTCCAGCCGGCGGCGATGGGAGGTCAGTACGTCTTCAGGATCACGTCCAGGAGTATTTAAAGTCCGTTGCATCTGATCCGGGTTCATACGGTACAAACCCTCCTCAGTCAGTGAAGCAATATCTCGATCCACAGCGCGGACTTTGCCAACACCTGTTGCTTCAACCACGGCACCCATGGGGAACTCTCCCAGTTCCACCTTGGCAGGCAGCGCCACGTAATGCGCCTTGCCGTCGATGCCATCGAGCATCAGGTAACCCCTATCGTTCAATTCGTCAGCGAGGCCCTTGGCCGCGACACGGCCGATGATAGGACTGGCGTCTTCAGTCGGTTCGAACACATCCAGTTCACATTGCCTTCCGCTCATGGCTCGCTGCATGGTGCGGATAATGTCGCCCCGCTCTCCCATCGTTCGCAGTGTCCGCTCCGCCTCCGGATGGATCATCCAGCCGCCGGGCTGTCGTTCGCTCGCCAGCCCCATGCGCTGCAACCACTGCAGCCGACCAATCAATAAAAGGCGCTGACGTTTCAGGTGCGGCTCAGCAAGCTTTCGCATATCGAGCAGGCCGTCCTCTGCCTCGCGCTTCAGGGTGCGATCCAGACCGGTCCAGCGTTCCTGTTCGACCTCCCGTTGCAGACTGTGCTGGATCTCCAGTTCGGTGCGCGGCCCCAACCATTCGGTGGCTAGTTCGCAAGCCCGTCGCCGCATACCATCGGCGATGTAATCGCGGGAGATGATTAAATCCCCACCCTGATCATCCCGCCCCCTTAAAACGATATGAGTATGCGGGTTGTCGGTGTTCCAGTGATCCACCGCCACCCAGTCCAATTGCGTGCCCAAGTCCTGCTCCATGCGTTGCATCACGTCGCGGGTATAGCGGTGCAGGTCTTCCAAGTCCGCCGCATCCTCGGGCGAGACGATGAAACGGAACTGGTGGCGATCCTTGCGGCCGCGCTGCTCGAAGTCGGCGAGGTCGGCATCGTCACTCAGGGCACTGTAGGCCCTGCCCTGTTGCCCATCACGGCCTACGCCTTCACGCTCGATATAGCGCAGATGAGTGATGGTGGAACGCTTCCCCGCTTTGGAGAGATTCACCAGCCGGGTCTTGATGGTGACGCGCCGGGCATTCGGCGCCAGGGATTGCCCGGCAAAGCGCGCGGCAACATGGCCACGGCCCAGTCGCGCCCCTGGACGGCCACCTCCCTTGCGGGCCCGGGACCCCGCCTTGCTGGCTTGCCTGATGACCGAGTTGATAAAGGTTTGGCCGCGATTTTTCGGTGCGTTGGGCCTGACCTTGAACTGCTCGCCCTCGTCATTGCGGCGCCGGCTCATGGGGAACCTCCAGCGAAGTCCAGCAATAGGGGGCGCAAGTGACACGCGGCTATATCAGTGCGGACGTGGCATTGGCGCTTTTCATGGCACGCTACACACTCCAGGCGCGTGCCGCGTCCACCCCATGTGCAGACTGCCTTTTCGCGAGCCAAGGTGCCGCGACCTTTTATCTTGCCCTGCATCTTTCCCCTGTCTGATTGCCCGGTGAGGCGATGCCCCGGCGACGCTACGACACCCGCAAGTGGGTCGCCGGCGAGCGTCGGCCCCACCAATGGTGGAGGGCGCTCGGGGCAAGATATCTGCACAGGGGACTGCCGCATTTCGGTTGGCGCGACTGCACCCTTGCAACAGCGGCAGTAACACGAAAAGAGCATGACAATTGTTCCAACTTTCGCTTTCACGCTGGTCACTCCAGGTCGAGTCGGTGGGCCACGCCAATCACGTTTGCCCTATCGATCGGACCAAAATAGCGACTGTCAAAGGAAGCCGGATTGGTAGTACTGAGCAGGAACAGCTCGCCCTCATCAAGCTGACGGCAGCGCGTCCAGGAAGGCAATGGACGTGCCTGTGCATCAATGAGCAACACGTGGGCCACAGGTACGCCATCAATACGCACGAGGCCACTCTGAATGCAGACATGCTGTGGTGCTACCGCACCAACACGTTTCAG
>Ga0265293_10007442_pt1 | contig 16863 bp, 10 predicted proteins | sample Munlanlewell138R_FD_192505 | JGI IMG/M metagenome (GOLD analysis project Ga0265293, IMG submission 192505) | Leachate microbial communities from a municipal landfill in Southern Ontario, Canada - Leachate well 138R | ecosystem: Engineered > Solid waste > Landfill > Unclassified | place: Canada...
CTCCGAGGAAACACATCTAAACCAAAACCCCCGTAGGTGAGTCTTTGGTTTGGACTCTGCCTACGAGGGTGATTTGGTGTTTATTTACTTTGTGACTTAGCTTGGGTTTTGTGTTTATGACTAAGGATTTGTTACTTCGTATTCAGGTGAATTTACCCAGCCGTAAGAGAATGTGTCATAGATAGATGGTGTACCATTTTCTAACCAAACATCTTCTCCTACCATTACTTTAAGTGGAGATGCAAGTTTATGTGTTGTGCCATCATTTCCATCAAAGACTTTGTCATCAATACGAACTTGACATCTAAACCTCCATGTTCCTTCTGTAAATTTGTCTGAAGTAACATCTTCCCAATTAGGGGGTGCGGACGAATACCTGTGCTGGTACAGTAACGAGTTCCTTGGTGATCTCCTGGTTGATGACATGTCTTGTGGTACCGCAACACGAACAGACCATTTCCTCATCGGGAAGATGGTATTCGACGATCTCTTCTGGCAAGCCTTCAAGGCTGGAGCCTCGTTTGCTCTTCTTTTTCCGTTTGTGCTCAGGCACAGTGATGAGATCGGGTTCAGGAGCAAACGGTTCTGCTGTTGCTTCGACTTCGTTAAACATGGAATCAAACAGCTTCATCTGGTCTGTGATCCCTTTTGTCTTCTCACTCGAGGAGCCGAAACGTTTACGTTGAAGCACCCTAATTTGTTCCTTAAGGTACTCCATTTCGCTGAGTACGGAAGTCAATTTGGCCTCAGCTTCCAGAGCTCGCTGTTCCCACATGGATTCAGTTGTAGTCGGGGTTTCTGATGTATTGTTCATACCTATTACTTCGCGTCCCGAGCACCAATCCCTGCAGAAAAAATGGACAAGAAGAACTATTTTATAGGCTCAAACGACGTATTTTGGGTACTCTGTCAAACGTTGCTCGATCGGCCGAAGTGGCCTACCCTCCAGTAGCCATCTTAGATCTTGCCAGGTCATGTCCAGCGGATTGACCTCGGCCCCAATCTCGGGCCAAGGAAGCTTGCCTTTTTCCAGGCGGAAGTAGTGGAGCCAAAAGCCTCGTTCAGACCATTCAAGAATCTTGACCTTGTTTCGCTGCCGATTGCAAAAAGCAAACAGACAGGGTTCAAAGGGGCTTAACTCGAAGTCAAGCTGAACGATGGCGGCCAACCCATCCACCGCTTTTCGAAGGTCCGTAGCTCCCGCGGCTAAATAGACCTTTTGCCTGGGATGGCCAATTAGCATAACGCCATTAGAGTTAAGACGACATCGGATAAGACCTGAGGGTCAAATCCTTGCTCAACCTCTAAGACGAGTTCACCAACACGTATGGTAATCCCGGGATTAGCAGTCCTAGATGCATTTATACTTACCCAACGACTACTTTCCGCTTGATTCTCGTGACTGGATTGTGACTTGCGGAGCCAGTATCCAAGTTGCTGGGCGGATACATCATTGTTCCGGCACCAGGCTTGGCGGCTTTGACCGCTGGCCAAAAACTCGTTAATGCGCTCATTCCAAAGAGCCCGTTTTTCGCTATGAGAGATAAGAACCAACTCCTTTCCTTGTTGAGCTCATTATCGCATCACAAGAAGAGAGTTGGTAGGTGTGTTCACTTTAACGCTTACGATTCTAATGGTGATTGAATCCCATCTTTCTTAGCATCATTAAAGGTTGTTGTTGCTGTTCCAAGAGCTGTTACTGCATCATCTACTTCAGTTTGAGTAGCATCTGCTTTATCAGCTATTGTTTGAGCTGCTGCAATAGCATCTGTGTAAGCTGTCATAACTTCTGTAGTTACCCAGTCATTTCCTGGCTCTACATCTGTTCCATCAACACTTACTACTGCTGTGCTTTTATTAGTGTTAGCTGCAGTGATTGCATCTGTTAAGGCTGTTTTATCTACTGCTACTGTAAAGTTAATTGTATACGTTTTAGTTGTTCCATCTTCCGCTGTTACTAATACAGTGGTTGATCCTGGTAAGCTTTTTGCTGGTTTTACTAATGCATTTGCTTTACTATCAGTTGCTGTTGCTGTTACTGTTGGAACTGTTGTTGTGCCAGCAGGTAGTTCTACATTATAAGTTAATGTAGATGCATTAAAGCCTGTTACTGTTGTTCCACCAATTGTTAAATCACTTAATGTTGCATCTGCGTTTAATGCTACAAAGTTTGCTGTATAAGTTGCATTTTTGGTTACTGTTGCTGGGAATGTTGGAGTCCAATTTTCAAATTTAAATCCAGAATCTGCAACTGGGCTTGGTACAGTTACTGCTGTTTCCCATGCTGTTCCCTTCATGATATTTGCAAATTCTGTAGTACCGGTTAAACTTCCGTTTGCCCCTGCAAAAAAAGTTACCGTATATACAAATTCCCACATAGCGTACAGTGTTACATCTGATGTCCCCATAGTAAATGTACTTCCAGGTGCATAGCCTGTTCCTTCTCCGAAATAATCTGTATTCCATTCTTTAAACTGCATATAGGTTGGGGCAGTTAATCCTGTTGGAGATGCTACAGTAAAGGTATCTCCGGATGTTAATGGAGCTTGAGTTGGAACTGTACCGCTTCCTCCGTTGATATGATATGTTACATTAAAAAATGTAGCTGCATCGACAACAACTTCTACTGTTGCTGTATAGCCACCTGTATTTGCAAATCCTGCTGGAATTGCACCCAAAGTTGCTGTGAATGTATAACTTCCTGCTACTGCTGGATCATAACTATCTGTATCTACCCATGCTGTTACTGGTACTGTTACTGCATTTGAATTCGCTGTAACATCCGTTGGTAATGCGGCAATTACTGCTGCTGCATCTGCATAAATTGCTGAGCCTGCTTTTCCTGCATCTACATTTGCTATTGCATCAAATGCTGTGATTTCTACATCTATAAATTCCCACATAGCGTACAGTGTTACATCTGATGTCCCCATAGTAAATGTACTTCCAGGTGCATAGCCTGTTCCTTCTCCGAAATAATCTGTATTCCATTCTTTAAACTGCATATAGGTTGGGGCAGTTAATCCTGTTGGAGATGCTACAGTAAAGGTATCTCCGGATGTTAATGGAGCTTGAGTTGGAACTGTACCGCTTCCTCCGTTGATATGATATGTTACATTAAAAAATGTAGCTGCATCGACAACAACTTCTACTGTTGCTGTATAGCCACCTGTATTTGCAAATCCTGCTGGAATTGCACCCAAAGTTGCTGTGAATGTATAACTTCCTGCTACTGCTGGATCATAACTATCTGTATCTACCCATGTTGTTACTGGTACTGTTACTGCATTTGAATTCGCTGTAACATCCGTTGGTAATGCGGCAATTACTGCTGCTGCATCTGCATAAGTTGCAGCGCCTACCTTACCACCATCTTTATCTGCTATTGCATCAAATGCTGTGATTTCTACATCTGCTGCCGCTGCTACAACAACTTCTACTGTTGCTGTATAGCCACCATCCACAGTTTTTACTGTAATTGTTGCTGTTCCTGCTGTTTTTGGTGTAACAACACCATTAACCACAGTTGCTACAGCATTATTACTTGTTGCCCAAGTAACATTCTTATTTGTTGCTCCAGCTGGTGAAACTGTTGCTGTTAGTGTTCCTGTTGCTCCACCTGCTGTTAATGTTAACGTTCCCGGACTCACACTAATAGCACTTACTGACACTACTGTTGTTCCAGGGCTTGGTGGGGTAGGGGGTAGGGTAACTCCTGTAACTCCCTTATCTACTTGGATTTTTGTATTTGTTGTTTCAATTTTTGCATTATTGCCCCCTTCTTTTACTTCTACTTTGGAAACTTTTCCTTTTCCCGTGATTTGTGTGTTTGGGGCTTGAGTTGTAACTTTATCAGCTATCCCTACTACTTCTAGTTTTATTCCAACTGCTTCTTTATTTATATTGATATTTTCAACTTTTGAGTCTTTGTCTATTATTACCTTTGAATTCGTACCTATGATGTCTATTGTTTTAATCTGGCTATCTATAGCACCTACTATAATTCCTGATGCCATTAATTGTAGATTACCTATTTGCCCTTCTATGTTAACGTCATCAGATTCGTCATCTATATATATTATTTCAACATTTGCATCGCCTTGTACTTTAATACTTACTACTCCATCTACTTTGGCTACTATAATATTTGATATGTCTGAGTTTCCTTTGATGATGATGGAATTCTCTCCACCACCACGAACTACAATCCTTCCCCTTACCTTTACACTATCTAAGATGACATCTCCTTCTCCTACTCCGTCACCTATTATGAGGTCACCTTCTATGGTTAGGTCTTTTAGTATGACATTAGGTACACTAACCATGATATTGCCTTTTGCAAGATTTTTGTAGGTGCCTTCTGTTTGAATGTATTCTTTTACAATATTGTAGAAAACTTGTGCAAATTCTGCCCTTGTAATATTACCTTTGGGATTGATTTTTCCATTAGAACCTTGAATATATTCATTGTTAATTACAGAATAGACCTCTTCTTTTGCCCAATCAGAAATCTGATCTGTATCTTCAAATGATTTGTTAAGTACATCTGCTGGTTCTAACTTGAATGCTCTTGCGATCATTACAAAAGCTTCTTGACGAGTAATTGGTTCCTTTGGGTTTAACTTATTGTTAGAACCCTTTATTACCCCCATCTTGTATGCTTTTGACATACTGTCATAAAACCAATCTGAAGCTTTTACATCTGAAAACTTTGATATGTTGCCCTTGTCTTTTGCTCCAAAGGCCCTAGTAATCACTGTTGCCATTTGTGCCCTTGTTAGTTTTTCATTTGGCATTATTTTGCCATCTACCCCTGATAATAGTCCATTTTCTACGGCATTTTCCAATGCTGCCCTTGACCAATTTTCAGGCATATCTTCAAATTTGGCTGGTTCTTGGCTATTATTAGCAAAAACGTCAATTGGAATTGTTCCAAAGACTATCACAATTGCTATAAAGACTGCTATAATTCTTTTAATCATAAACTCTCCTCCTCTTTTTATTTTATTTTAAAGCTTTTAAGCCTGCTACTATCTCTTCCAATCTGGTAAAGCTTGTGGTAAATCCATCTATCCTATTTTCTTTTTTTGCCTTAATCACCTCCTCGATTATTTCCTCCATAGGAGTGTGGTTTAAAAACAGCATGGATTTGATTTGAGGATATTTCTTTTTGAATCGATCAGATACTTGCATACAGTAGCCTATTGGGTAGGATGAATGGTCTGGTACTTCTATAAGGATAATATCTGGTGTTTTCTTATTTAAATATAATTCTGTGTTTTCATAATCATTAGTAAATACCGTTTCATATTCTTTTTGTGTTAGGAATTCTCTTTCCAACCCCTGGCCTATCATACTAGTGTACATTAAAAAAACTATTTTTTTCCCCATATCCACCCTCCTTTGCTTGCTAATCTAATTTTACATTTATATTTTTTCTTTGTATATTGGTCATTCGACCAGTTTTGGCACAAAAAAAAAGACCTTAAAAGGTCTTTTCTAAATTTATTATATACTTGGGTCTATCCAACCTCCAGACATGGCATGGGAAACTAAACCTGCTCTAGATGTTTTCCCAGTCTTTGAAAGAAGTTTTTCCACATGTCTTTTTATTGTACTTTCACTTACAAAAAGTTCACTAGCTATTTCCTTATTAGTATAATCTTTGCAAATAAGCCTTAAAACTTCTATTTCTCTCCAGGTTAGTGAAGTCTGTCCATGCGTTACTGGTATTTGTAGATCTTCGTCGGGGAATACTTTTTTCCCTTGATAGATTATTTCATCTAATGCCTTTATAAACTTAGATTCAGGATAACTTTTGAACAAGAAACCATCTACTCTTATATCTTTTGCCCTTGGTAGATATGAAATTTCATCATAACCTGTCATCATTATTATTTTAATATTAGGATATTTTCTTTTTATTATTTCTGCTATTTTAAGACCATTGATATGGTCCTCTTTTATTTGAATATCCAAAAATATAGCATCAGGTTTCTTTTCTTCACACCACAATTCTGCTAGTTTTCCTTGAGTTAAGCTGCCTACTATTTCATATTTTACCTTGTCGCTGAAAATGTCTTCTAGGAATCTTAAGATTATTGGCTGATCATCTATGAATAATAACTTTATCATTATTTACATCACCTCTCTGCCTAGTATTTAATAGTTAATTTGAATTCCGGCCTTGTATCTATATTTAGTATTCCATTCAATTCTTTAGCTTTATTCTCTATACTTTTAAGACCATTTCCCCAATAAATTATTTCTGGTGAGACAGCTCCATCATTTCTAATACTAAGATAATGATCTTTGTCCTCATATAAATCTATATAGATATTTTTTGCCCTTCCATGACGCACTGCATTTGTTATTCCTTCTCTTACTATTCCTACTAATATATTTGATATCTTAGGGTCTTGTGGCACTTCACCATTTTTATGTATTTGTATATCTAATGATTTAAAAGATTCAACCAAATTCTGATAAATTTCTTCTGACGACCTTTCTTCTACACTATTTATATCTTTCACCAAATTATCTATTAACTCCTCTAGTTTTTCTAATTGAAGATTTTCGTCTGATTTTAACATTCTTTGCAGAATAGATATCTTCTGACCTAGCATATCATGTATATGTTCATAGGCAATGCTATATGCTTTTAACCTTTCTATCTCTTCTACATTCTCTATTAAAGCTTTTAATTCATAGCCCTGCTCTTCTAATTGTTTTTTCTTTTGCTTAAGTTTTTGATTTATAGCTTCTTGTTCGGTTACGTTGGTAGCAATTATTTGATATATTTCTTTCTCTTTTCTAAAAATCTTTTCCCTTCTAAATTGCCATTTTTCTCCTTCTGTATCAGTCATTATATAACAATCCTTCTCTTGTCTACAACATATTGAATCGGATGATTCTTCTAATATAAAATCCCAAAATTTATTTGCATTTCTCTTATATTCCCCAGTTATCTTCTTTATTAAAATTGCCATTTTATTATTTATCAGGGTTATTTGGCCATTAGTTTCTGCAAATAATATTCCTATAAAATGAGCGTCCATTGCTTCCTTTATGGAATTATACGTTATTTCTGTTCTTTCTTTTCTATTTTCTTTTTTATATAATAAATATCCCCTTATACCAAGGCCAAACAATGAAATCACAAAGAAAAAAGTATATGTTTTATAAGGCAATCTTTCCATAATTGGGAATGTTATAACCACCAGTAGTAATCCACAGATTATGTGGTTTTTCTGTATTGTTTTATAAGCATATAAGCCAATAGTAATTGTAATAAAGCCTATAAGCCATATAAAAGGATCGTATATTCCTTCCATCAATATAGATGAGTTTAACCCACTATTAAGGCTACGTAGCATCTGTGATAATAGTATTAAATATGCAATATTTAATACTTCATATATCTTTAGGACTATATTCTTTTTTATCAATGTAATATACATTGCTTGAATAATTATTACAAAAACTGATAATATCATGAAAATAAATATTATACTTGAATTTAAACTACTATATAATTCCATCATAATCTTCTACTCCCTCTTCTATACTAAGAATAATAGATGTAGAACTATCTATTGATTTTTTTCTGATTTTAGTTGATAATCTATTAGAAAGAAAATCTTTTAATTCTATGTAGATCCTATTGCCATTTTCATCCACCAATAAATGTAGATATGTTTTTTTATTTTCTTTATATAATCTTGTAGTTATGTTCTGGGTACCTATTCCCACCCCTATATTTAATGCTTGATGATAATAATCATATAAGATTTTTACAGTATCAAGGTTTACTTCCCCTTTTGGCCGACTAAAAAATGTATATCCCTTTGGCATCTCTTTGGTTATTTCTTCTAGTAGATTAGATGTATCCTCCATAGAATAAGTCTTTTCTTGATGTGATTTTATTAATAGTTCAGATTTTCTTTTACTATATATTGCCAATCTATAAATTTCCTTCCGCACCTTGTCTTTTATTAATTCTGTTTCTTCTATCCCTTCTAGTAGATTTTTCATTTCCCTGGTTTTTTCATTTATTATCTTACTTACTTCTTTCAAAATATAGTTTCGTTCTCTAACAAAGACTAATTCTCTTTCTATCTTTTCTTTCTTTAAGAGAATATTGTTTTCTTTCTCCAGTTCTTCTGTAACCTTTTCAAGTGAATTTTTTAATTCATTGATTATAGATATATCTTCTTTTATGATCACCTTGCCACCAGATATGGCTGTAGTGGAAACTAATATATTGTCTTTGTAAACAAATACTTCCTTATCTCTTTCTATTATTGCCTTCTCCATTTCCTCTGATATGGGAGTTGCCCCTTTTGTTTTGTGAATTATATTTGATTTTAAGTCAAGTATTTGCATGTCCATAGTGCTTTCTTCAAAAGTTAAAGGATAACTTTTATTTACGGGAATTAAATCAAAAAATATTGCCGCTGCCCAAAAACCTATTATAAATATACTCATACCAAAAGTCAGTGGTAATTCACTAAAAAATTGCACTCTTGAATTATATAAAGAGCTATATAATATACCTAGTAGAATGACTAGCATTGGAATTAATATGTTTTTTCGTTTTGGTGAATCCCAAGCTTTTTTCATCATTAGAAAAAATGCTGCGAACAGACTAATTATAAACCATAATTTAAGTGATATATAGCCAATGCCATAGCTATATTGGCTATTCCATGTTCTTTGATCCAAGGAGTGGAATTTGAATACTAATTGATGTTTATCATTTGTAAATACTAATAATAAGAATAAAATTGAAATAATACTACTTAATTTAACCCCATTAGATATATATCTATCCATAGGCCTATCCGCATTTTCAGCTATATATAATGATATCACTGGAATGGGCAACATAAAGCCATAATATAGATACCAAGATATCCGTTCTACAAGCGGATTGTCATATATGGCAGATTTAAATATAGTCAATATAAGCCAAGAAATTATTAAAATTCCAGTAATTAGTAGCCCTACCCGTATACCTGAATAGATAATATGTTTTTGACTATGTTTTATCCATACTACAATAATAATTATTAGTATTAGGCTAAATAAGTGATGTTCTATATCATCTATTGGAACAAATTTTTGGATTCCTAATACATTTCTATTAAATTTTCTTGTAATCTCATTGGATGAAATAAATTGTTCTATCATTTCTGGCGAAAAGAAATGCTCTTGCTCTGATGCTAATTCATTTAATTTATCTAGGTTTTCTTTTCCTAGCTTTTCTTCTAAGCTTATATAAGAATTTTGTATTTCTTTAATTTTTTCCTCTGGAATTGGATCCCATGACAGTATACCAAGTTGATAGACTAAGGAGGGATCTTCGTTTTCTACTATTTTATAAGAATCTCTACTGGATATTTGACTTAAGGTTGTTGATTTAAGACGTATTTGTAATGGGGTATTTGGATCATCTATATATAATCTTTTTTGTTCATTTATTTCTTTTAAATACTTATATGTATAATCATGATTTACTTCACCCATAGATTCGTAGGAAATAGCTGAGCAAATATATTGTAATTCTAACTTATCTGAAGGCAAGCTTAATTTATGGTCTATAGATTTTAACTCTTCCCAACTCATAATAGCGCTGTTTATCTGCTGAAAATCTTGTAAAATAACTACTTTATCATTATATATTGGATAAAAATAAAATTTATCCTTACTAGATTTTATCAAGGGCAGGGCTTGGACATCGTAAGCCATAGTGATTCTACCTTTAGATAAAAAATATGCTAGAGTCCTTTCTTCTACTAGCCTTATGGTATATTCTAGAAATACTGTTTCAAAGGTTCTTATTATAGAATTAGGTGTAGCTTTTAATAAAACTATCTCCCTACAATCTTCAAATGAATTTATAGAGAAATTTGATTCTTTATGCCTATTTAAATCTTTATTTACAAAGGTGAAAAAGGATGCAAATATTATAATTATTATCAGAGTAATAGCTATGATTTTAAGTTTTTTTCCCATTTCATCCTACCTCACCTTTGTTTTTTAAATTATAATAATATAAAGTGTTTTCCACATCCTTGTAAGGATTAGCACTATATTATTAGACAACTTATAGCTAGGGGTGAAACCAATAATATAATCACTATAAATACAGGTAAATTTCCATTTCTTTCAAATATTATACCATACAAGTCATCTAAATAAACATTCTTATTAAATATAATCAAACTTAATGCTAATAATTTTAAAACCAGGTATGTACTTAGTATTTCAGATATGCTTTAAATCTAGAATATATAATACTTATAATACTTATAATAACAGCTTCTATTCCTATAAATCGTGTTAGAGCAATATTTTATAACCACTTTATATACGCACTTCCTCTTTAAATATGCCAATTGTCCAATGTCATCAGAATTATACTCTAATAAGAATTGTTGCTAGTATTGAACAGCCTACAATTCTTGCATGTCGTTTACGTGAACAATTATGCGAAGCTGAATTCATCTTGACACCTCATGTAATTTCCTTCAATACTATGCCTGTCACCTGGGATTATTCGTCGATTTTGAAAAGGCAAATTGTCTTTACAAAAGCGAATATCCTGTAAAACTATATGCTATTCGATGGCTGCTATAAGTTTTGCTCGTGTTATTGTAGAAGTTGCCGCTTATTCCAAAGTTATTCCCTGTACTCCACAGATATTTTCCGGACGCTGTACTATTTCGATTGCGCGAACCAGCCCGCCATGAGTGAGGGTTTGATTAGTGTCCGTGCCAAATTGAATATAATCAGAGCTTAGGTTTGAGGTTTTTAACGCATCCCAAATTGTAGAAGCAATGATTCTCTCCTTCTTTCACTACAATTATACTTATATTATATGTTAAATAGGTATACTTGTAATCTTTTTTATAAATCTTTATATTTTGATACTGTCTAAAAACTAATTTTAAAATTAATATTGATACTATTTTTAATGGGCATGTTCCCATGAACAGAAAAGCATTGAATATCATCTGTACATTCAATGCCTTAAAATCATCCAACTCTTTGATATAACTAGGTCCTATAATTTTACAATCTTCACGATTGCCTCAACGTGGGTTTTGATAGAATGATGATAATATTTCGCAGATAAATAGGGAATTCCCCCCTATTCCCATTTTAAATTTAGGAATTTTAGGCTTTTCATCTTGTTTTTAGTTAGCATGATATTGATATTTAACCCTTGTCTGTTTTATTTTCTGACTTCATAGGTTTAACTACTTTAACTCGGTTAAGATGCTACCCAAAGATTTCTTATATTCTTCTTCTGCTTTTTTCTTTTCTTTCTTTGCTACAATATCATCTAAAATCATTACAATTCCATCTTTTAATACTGGAAAGTACTTTAGACATTCGTCTTCAGATAGTTCATGAATCCCTTTACTCACTACACCATAAAGTTTTGGATGTTCCGTTATAAGATCAGGAAGAAACCCTTTAAGTAGTTTGATTTTTTCCTCCATTCCATTTCTATGTTTCCCATCTTCTTGGTATTCAAATTGCTCTTCTGTTAATACGCCCATCTGTTCAGCTTCTTTGAACTTATCATAAACCAATTTTTCAATGATTCTTCTTAAATAAACAAATGAACCAATTCCAACCTTATGTGAATATAATCCTACTGCTCTATTTAATTCAGAATAATGTTCTCCAAGTACCTTTTGGAATTTCTTTATCTGTGGACTTTCAATATCTCTATATGATGGATGCTGGCCAATCTTCATTATATATGATTCTGACAACAGCATGACATAAACTAATTGATGACTTTTATTCTTTGAACACTGATATTTTAACATTGTAATTCTATTTGACTCAACAAACCTATTAAAGTTTTCCATCTTCCTCTGTCTTATACCACTATATATTGCTTTAGTATGCTCAGGATTTGCTTCACCACTTGAATTTAATGCTGGAACAATACATAAATTTTCCTTAGGAACAGTTACCTTGTTTGTTTTGGAGTTAAATATTCTCTTTTCCTGACATTCTGTACAAAACACATCAGGTTTGATTTGTCCTTTTAGAAATTCAATTATATTATCCATATCATCTATTGAAATATCCAATTTCTCATATAGACTTGCTTCACATAAGAACTGATCAAATTTATTACCCATAATGACTTCCCCCTTGTCCTACATATAGTAAATACTAGGCATTCTCCAAATTAATACATTACATTTGATTTTGTAACTATCTAAGTTAGAACGGAAGGTTCTTTCTAAATATCGCATTATTACTCTACTTTGATTTTAACTAGACCAGGAAAATAACCTGTAAGATTCACAATTAATCTATTTATCGAATAAAAAACACCATTGAACACATTTGTAAAGAATTTAAGCAAAGATGTCCAATGATTATAAATTAAAGTAATAATATTATAAACCATTATCCCGAATGCTGAAAATGTTTCCGCTATAATTTCGTTTATTTTACTAAAGTAATGACTGCTGCTCTGGTTCAATAAATCTCAATAGATCCTTATCTCCTTCAACCCGTACATCCTTTACAACTACTCTCATTTTACCATCTTGAAGAATATCTTGATTTAACAGATAACTTACTCCGAATCTTGATGTAATTTCTCTTGGTATTCTATGTCCTGGTGCAATTAGCTGGATATCATTCTGTTTCATTATTTTGAACATAGGGTCCCATAAATAAACTGCTGAAGTTGCACCAAAGGGATTATCCGCAATAATAACCTTTTTTGTTCCTAAAGAAGTATTCGTGATAGATAGCATTCTTATAAATGAAATCAAACATGCAGCGAAAATAAAATATAAAGAGTTGTTTTGCCCTTCTGAACCAATTGCATTTTCCCAACGATAGTATTTTGAGTTCTCTGGAATACTTTCAACTTTGTAGAGCTTTACCACAGCTTTATCCATATCTGTTATTTGGGATAGAAGTTCTTTTGTAGATAACTTTAAGGCAACACGCTTTCTATCTACCATCCCACTCTCACTAATCTCCCTAACAATACTATCAATATGATTTTTCATACGAAACTGCTTTTCCGTGTCTTCAAACTCCTGCAGTTTTAATTCAATCATATTCATACGTCTACCATAAACTTCAATTCTAGACAGAGCTTCTAGCTTTCTTAAGTGTCCTAATACTAATTCAGCGCGTTGAGTGCACCTACGAGTAAAATCTTGCTGATAGCTTTCTAACTGTAATATATCATTACTTATCTTCTCTATCTGTTCAATAATATTCGTAATATATTCCTGAAAGGACTCTCGTCGCCTTTGGCACTCTTTAGCAGTCCTCGGCTCGCTTACTTGAGCCAGTTGTTCTAGAGGTTCGCGAATTATGAAGTTCATAGTTTCTTCCTGAACAGCTTTTATTCTATTAACCCACTTTTCACATAAACTCATGACTATTCTCTTCATATTCAAATATTCATCTTCAAATACTCTAAAATCTTTGGCCTCATAAAGGGTTATATGTCCATTGATATCTCCTTCTCTTTTAATAAAAGAATTGTAGTATTCTGCTTGAGTATTCATTTTTCTATAATATTCCTTATTTTGGTCAAGCTTTTTATTCAGTTCTTTTGTTTCATTCTTATAGCTTTCAATCAACTGTTCAGTAGCTTGTATTTCTTCTTTATAACGCCATTCACTTTCATATGGTGGGAGATCAACTTTTTCTGATTCTGGTATTTCTTTTAATATCTCTTCCAATTTCCCCTCATCTTTAGATATCTGAGTATTTAACGTTTGAGTTTTCTCTTCTATTCCTGTTATTTTTGATTCTACTTCTTCCTGCTCGTTCTTTATCTTCCTAATAGAATCCTGAGTAGGTAGAATAATCATGATTCCATCTTTATCGTTATTTTCAATCTGCTCTAAGTCTCTCTCATAATCTCGCAAAATTCTGTTTTTGAGAGAGTTTAAGTTATTATTATATTCCTCTATTCTATCTCTCAGCTTACTTTCATCTTCCATTCTGCCACTGACAGCATTTTGTAATGCTTGATACTGGGCACGCACCTCATCTTGAAATTCTTTATTTTCGACCAGCTCAAAGCTTTGCAACGATTCCTTTTCCTTATTTAGATCATGTAATTTAATTTCAATCCCTTTAAGCTCATTTTGTGTATTTTGATATTTCTGTTCTAGTTTTGTAGCTTCATCTCTAATATTTTTTATAGTGTTTCTTATGAATTCTCTGTCCTTCTTATAGCTACTTATTTTTTTCCGTATACTCTCAAGCTTTTCTTTTGATTGGATTAAATCTTTAAGCTTCTCCACCTTCTCGCTAGTGCCCTGAACTAATTGTTCTAGCTCATCCACTTTCTTTTCACTATCATTCTGTTCATTTACTAGTTGTTGCTTTTCTTTATAAATTTCTACTTTTTTATTGTCCAACTTTTTAATTTCTCTGTCCATTTTTTCAACTTGATCTAGTGCTTTGTCGATCTTATCTTTAGAATAATTCTCTAAAAAATAAATCAGTTTTCGCAGATCAACATTTAGCTTTTGTATTCTCGATTCTTTTTCACTGATATCTTTAGTGGCATTGTGCATCTTGGAATTAATGTTTTCCATATACTTCTCGTACTGGCTATATTCTAGTATCAGATTATCAAAACTGCAAAAATAAAATATACTTTCCTTTGAAGGGTCTTTCATACTTCGTATTGTTTCAACATTTACAACGGGGATAGGATAATCAGAATCAAAATTAAGCTTAATTCTATCATCTTTAAGTTTTTCAAAAGATTTTCGGTCTACAATTACTGAAAAAGGTAAGAAAGCCATCTCTTTTAAAAGCATTTCCCTTTTGCTCATTTCTATCTCTGCAATCCAATCAATTCCTGCCTTTATATACTCACATTTTGTGCTTAACTGCTCAGTGAATGAGAGAATTTCTTCATTCGGTACATAGTAGCCTCTTTGCTCAGAAAGTTGCTTTTTCTGTTTTAATCTCCCTAGTTCAATCTCTTGTTCCACTTTGCTTAAGTTCTCCCTGTGAAGAAGCAGCTCTAGACCTTCTTTATACTCTTCAAGATTGGTTTTACCAAAACCAGATGCACTTATCTGCAGTTCTTCCAACTCATCTTTATATGTGTTTAACCATTTTTCATCACCTTTTTTCGATTCTATCGATTGTTTAATGTCTCCTCTTATTTCTACTTCTTCTAATTCTAAAGAGTGAATTCTATCACTGATGAATTTTATACGTTCTAAGGTTAACTGATGTTGTTCTTTATATTGATTTAACATCTTTTCTGTTTTGTTAAGAAGATCACTAGGATTGATTAACGCATCCATCTGTCCTTGCTCTAGAAAAAAGCTCTGTAACAGATTCACATTTTCGCTTAATTGTTTCTCATCTTCTTCTAGTGGTTCTATGGATGCGTTCAATGCAGTTTCTTTTTTTTCCTCTACGATGAGTATTTCTTGATTGGCCTTTTTATTATTTTCCAATTCTCCTAACATATCTTTATGATTATCCTTTATCAAATTCCCTTCAGTCAACTCTTTAATTAACAGATACTTCAACTTCCCACCGGTATTTCTATATTGGTAATTTATATCATCTCCATCATTTTTGATGGTGTCTAAGTTCTGTTCTGCTTCATACAGCTTTCTCTTAATTTTATTGTATTCCCCATAGCCTTCTAGTGCCATTAGCTCAAAATACTTATTTTTTAAGTGCTGTTTCTCAGAAGTCAACCTACTTTTCTCTGTCTCCAGCTTTTCATTCTCAATATTTTTTTTTGCTATCCCATATTTTATAAGGCCTGCTTCCAACAGTTTTTTTAATATAATCCCTTCTTTGGAACTTGCAGTGCTATATTCAATTTTTCTTGATATCTCTATTTCTTCACTTTCCAACTCTTTTAACTTAGCTTCAATGAAATTTCTTATGCCTACTGCTTGACGTTTAAATGCTTCATACTCTGTAAATCGACTTAAAAGCTCTTCATTTCTCTTTTCAAATTCATTGTAATATTCCTTTATCTTTTCAAATTCCTCTATATGCTCTTTAAGTCTTAAATACTCATCCAACCTGTTTCTTATTTCAATCAAAGTATCCGCCAATAAAAAACTTTCATCATTACCCTTTTCTCTTCTATTTAAAGCTTCCACATCCTCAATAATTTTTACAAACTGATTTTCTATCAGTTTTCTAGAGGTAGCATTCTGTCTGAAATAGGATTCTATATTGTTTTCTCCACTGTTGATTCCCCTAATAATGTTCCACTCTGCAGGAATTAGATTATGTGCTGAAATATATCTCTGATATTTTTCAATTCCATCAAAAACTTCAGCTGGTAACCCTCTTTGTTTCATCTGCTGAATATACTTTCTGATCTCATCAAAACTTGAGTAAACTTTCTTGGCAGCTTCTTCTCTAAATAATGGTGCAGATTTTATGCTGGTAACTTTATTATCATTATAAAATACACACCAATTAAGATGTTCTATATCCCCAGAAAGAATACTTTCATCTTCTTCATCGATTTCTCTATCTACAGTTCCTTTCTTTTTTCTGGCACAAAAACCTGTCAGTAAATATTTATATTGGCTTCCCTCATCAAGAATCCACTCTACAACTACATGAGACGTCCTATCCTTTCCTCCTTGAAACAAAAGGCTTACTGGTTTTTCTTTTCTTAAGTATGACTTTGGTAACACTGTCTGCAAAATCATAAGTAATAGAAGAGACTTGCCTCCTCCATTTTCAAGATCATAGGTAGCATCTTTTCCTCCTAAATCCATTTTGAAATCATCGTAAAACTGGGTTGCATTATTAAAGTATATATTTACTAATCTAATACTGCTTAAATGT
>Ga0265293_10007444_pt1 | contig 16850 bp, 15 predicted proteins | sample Munlanlewell138R_FD_192505 | JGI IMG/M metagenome (GOLD analysis project Ga0265293, IMG submission 192505) | Leachate microbial communities from a municipal landfill in Southern Ontario, Canada - Leachate well 138R | ecosystem: Engineered > Solid waste > Landfill > Unclassified | place: Canada...
GGGGTTTCCAAGCTTTAATTGCCTGCCTGGCATTACAATATCTGCTTTTCACATCCCCCCATCAAAACATGTCTGTTCTCGGAATTATTGCCGCCTTGCACCAGGAAATTGCCAGCCTTTTACAGGCCATGGGACCAAATGTAAAAGTCCATCGAATTGGCCAACGTGACTACCACGAGGGCACGCTCATGGGACGCCCCTGTGTGGTTGTACTCTCCCGTATTGGCAAAGTCGCCGCCGCGGCGACCACGGTAACGCTTATACGGGAATTCAAGGTAAGCGCAATACTTTTTACCGGAGTTGCCGGCAGCATCAATAAACAGGTCAAGGTGGGGGATGTGGTGGTGGCCACTCAATTACTGCAATATGACATTAATGCAAGCCCGCTTTTTCCCCGCTATGAAGTTCCTTTACTGGGCCTCAGCCATTTTGATGCTGACACCAGCCTTTCAGCACAGCTGCAACAATGTGCACAGGATTACATTTCTCAAGACCTGTCCATAGACGTTAATGCCGCTTCCCGGGAGGCATTCAGACTTCATCAGCCACAATGCCATACTGGCATTATTATTAGCGGCGATTGTTTTGTTAGTGATGCCACCCATTCCAAGCAATTACAGCAAGACTTACCCGCTGCCTTATGCGTGGAAATGGAAGGGGCATCGGTTGCCCAAATATGTTATGAATATGAGATACCCTTTGCCATCGCGCGCATTATCTCAGACCAGGCCGATGGCTCGGCACACATTGATTTCAATGCCTTTCTGGAACAGGTTGCCCGGTTTTATTCAGCGGGCATTTTGAAGCGTTTCTTAAACAATACCGCACCTGTGGGGCAAGCGTCTTTGTAGCGTTATTCAAATATTTCCACAGGCCATACAAAAGTCTACAACTCTGATTTCAGTTGCTTAAGCACCTCCTGAAACTGCCTGCTTCTGTCTTGCTTCATGGAAAGGCAACTATCCTTTTTAGCTGCATTATTAATCGCATTGAACTGCTCAACCCGATGGGAAATTGCCTTGCCATATTCATCATTATCTGAAACAAGCTCAGTATAACTGCTAATGAAATCATCCACGAAAATATCAGCTTTTTGTTTATTCAGCTGTAAAACTTGCCGGACATCTTCCTGCATTTTTTGTTCAAGACTGTCTGCTGAAAGCGTTGGGTCATAGGCAGCGCAAAATTCATGCAAAAAATAATAATCAAAAGCGGCAACAAAAACCATCTCTTTGGTTTTTTCTGACACCTGTTGCGCGCTACCCATACATGGCCATAGCAAGAGTATGGCAAGCCATTTCTTTACATTCATTTCCAATATTTCCTTTTTGTGTAAAAAAATTCTGTACAGCCTATTCCAGTCCATATAAAATCATTTCCCGGATTTATCTTTGTTCATTTTTTCCAGTGTAAAAACACTGGGGAAAAACTGTAATATTGCTTAAGCAAAAACACCTCTGGAGATTGCGATTCGAGTCGATCTTATTCTTAGTATAGAAGCTTCATCATGAATGCAATAAATGACATTTTATCAGCACTGGAAACTCGGGGCTGGGCTGTTTGTGACGGACTTATCCCGATTGCCCTGACACACCGTCTATTTGCAGAGGGGCAGCAACGCTGGGAACAAGGCCAGTTCCATGATGCCCGTATCGGACGTGAACAACAACTGACACGGGTAACTTCCATTCGCGGTGATTCTATCCTTTGGCTTGAACCAGAAAGCCAATACTCAGCCAGCCAGGAAATATTTCAATTAACCGGTTTAATGCAACAGGCATTAAACCGGTATTTTTTTCTGGGTCTTAAACAAATGGAATTGCACTATGCCCGCTATGCCTCGGGCACCGGCTATGCCCGCCATCTGGACCAACACAAAAATACCGCATTTCGAAAAATCACACTGGTCAGCTACCTGAATCCGGAATGGAGCGAAGCGGACGGTGGAGAGCTGGTCTTGTATGATCCTGAAAGCCCCCTGCAAGAAATTCAACGCATACTGCCCACTGCCGGCAGAACGGTTATTTTCAGAAGTGATCTGATTGAGCACGAAGTCCTGCCCTGCCAAAAACCCCGCTGGAGCATAACCGGCTGGTTCAGGGATGATGAAAGACTGTATGACATGGCAGCATGACAATGATTACCCACTTTTCGCACCATTTATTCATTAAAATTTGAAAATCTTCCTGCAAATTCTTATTCATGCAAAAAATAAAAAATATAATCAAACCCTACAAAAAACGCATAAAAACACTTCTAAAAAAACCTTAACATGTACGATTTGATTGGTGATATTCACGGCCATGCCCTCCCCCTGAAACAGCTGCTTGAAAAACTGGACTACACTGAAAAAAACGGGTTTTGGCAACACCCCGAACGTAAAGTTATTTTTTTGGGTGATTTTATAGACCGGGGCCCCGAACAAGTGGAAGCCGTCCTGATAGCCAAAGCCATGGTGGAAAACAATGCTGCGCTAGCGGTCATGGGCAACCATGAGTTTAACGCCGTTGCCTGGACAATACCCAACCCCGACAAACCAGGTGAGTTTCTTCGCCCCCATACCGAAAGATATTTACGGCAACATCAGATTTTTTTAGAACAGGTTATTGAAGGCTCCACCCTGCACCAGGAAATCACCGACTGGTTTGCGACGCTACCCCTCTTCCTGGAATTTCCGGGATTCAGGGTTATTCATGCCTGCTGGCACTTACCCTCATTGAAAATACTGGCCCCCTTTCTGGATGACCAGAACCGCATACGTCCTGAAGCCTGGCCAATCTTGAGTGCAAAAGGAACTGAAACCTTCGAAGCACTGGAAACCGTTTTGAAAGGCCTGAACATAGAACTGCCTTCGGGTTACGGTTTTGATGACAAGGATGGCAATTTTCGTAACGAAATAAGGGCACAATGGTGGGAACTTAATGGATTGACTTATCGTGACCTGGCCATGGTACCTCCCAGCGCCATCGAGCAAATTCCTCACATTCCCGTCCCGGATGACATTGTCCCGGGTTACCAGAGTGATAAGCCCCTTTTTGTCGGCCACTACTGGATGACCGGGGAACCAGAACCCCTCACGCCCTATATTGCCTGCCTGGATTACAGCATTGCAGCGCGCAATACGAAATCAATCACCAAAGGAAAATTATGTGCTTACCGATGGCAAGGGGAAACCGAATTACTGCGTGACCGGTTTGTCTGGGTAAGCTGATATTTACATTCCTTCTGTGCCAAGCCCTAATCCATCTCGTACACCAAATGGATTCTTTATAAACGGCGCCATATTGCTACAAGACCATCCCCAAGACCCACCCTGCCAAACCACTGCCAGCCACCACCAGCCAAGGTGGCAATTTCCAGAAAACCAGTGCCACGAAACCAAGTAGGGCCAAACAAAAATCTTGTGGGGCAAGAATTGCGCTGGTCCAGATGGGCTGATACAAGGCCGCCAATAATAAACCCACAACCGCAGCATTAATACCCATTAAGGCTGATTGCATGCCGGCATTGCGACGCAGCTGCTCCCAAAAAGGCAAGGCACCGGCAACCAGCAAGAAAGAAGGCAAGAACACAGCGATCAAACAAAGCAGCCCGCCCAGCCATCCCGCCGGAGACTGGTTCATGGCCGCTCCCAAAAAAGCCGCAAAGGTAAACAAAGGGCCCGGAACTGCCTGAGTAGCCCCGTAACCGGCCAGGAAAGCATTATTGTCAACCCAACCTGAAGGTACCACTTCTGCCTGCAATAACGGCAAGACAACATGCCCGCCACCAAAAACCAGTGACCCGGCACGATAAAATGCATCAAACATGGCAAGGGACTGAACAGGAAATAGCTTTACCAACAACGGCAAACCAAGCAGCAGGCCAACAAAAATAACCAACCAGGCTATTCCGGCCTTTTTGCTTACTGCCATGATGGGTAACGGATCATGCGGCTTAATATCTTTTGATTTGAACAACCACAATCCTGCCACACCTGCAGCAGCGATCACGGCGACCTGTATCCACACCGATGGCACCAGCAATACCAAACAAGCCGCTAGCATCATGAGCGTGACCCGCAGGGCATCAGGACAAAGATTGCGCGCCATGCCCCATACCGCCTGTGCCACCACTGCAACCGCAACCACCTTAAGCCCCTGTAGAAGGCCTTGATCAATGGCATGTCCATAACTGGCAAGACCCAACGCAAATAAAACCAGGGCGATAGCCGATGGCAATGTAAAGCCCGCCCAGGCTGCAAATGCACCCGCATACCCAGCCCGGGACAATCCCAATGCCATGCCCACCTGGCTACTGGCAGGCCCTGGCAAAAACTGGCACAGTGATACCAGGTCGGCATAGGTACGATCGCTTAACCAGCGCCGTTTTACTACAAACTCTTCCCGAAAATACCCTAAATGCGCGACAGGACCACCAAAAGAAGTCAGGCCAAGCTTCAAAAAAACAAGAAAAACCCTCCATGCACTGCGATCGGGCTCAAATAAATGTGTCATGCTATCCTTTTTCCATGTGTGCGACATGGCCTACATGCTAATGCTTATTTATGACGAAACCACTTTTTTAAAGCACTACAGTAACAGGTAAAGGCTGTTTGTTTACAACACCCAGACGGGCACTTGAGAAATTACCTTATGCCCGGCATATCATGATAAGCGGGAACGATTGTTGCAACCGCCCCTGCCCCCAAATTACTCTTGACCAGGACCCCTCTGCGCCAGAAAGCTGGATACTTGAACCGGCATCATTTTTCCTGAATGTCTGGGATGCAAATGAAAAACACCTGATGATCCATATGGTTCGTGTGGAAAATTTGATGGTCCCTATTCATTTGAAGCTTGACTTAACGCATGACAAAAGGATTGCCGGCAATCGCGCCACTATTAATCCAGACGCTTTTTGTCTGCAGAAACTCACGAACGGCATCTTGCCCGTTTTCCCTGCCAAGGCCTGAATCCTTATAGCCACCGAAAGGTGTCATGTAGCTAACTGCCCGATAAGTATTTACCCATACCGTGCCGGCCTGCAATTTCTCGGACATGCGTATGGCCTTGCCAATATCAGTCGTCCATACCGCAGCAGCCAAGCCAAAACGCACGCCATTGGCAATTCTCAGGGCCTCAGCTTCATCCTTGAAACGGATAATCGACAACACCGGACCAAACACCTCTTCCTGGGCAATTCGCATTTCATTGTGAACCTCACCAAAAATGGTTGGCTCAACAAACCACCCCGATCCGCACTCTTGGCCGATAGCCGGTTTACCGCCCAATAACAGCTTGGCTCCTTCATTTTTGGCAATATCAATATAATCCAGAATCTTCTGATATTGTGCGGGGGTTGTTACCGGGCCTACCTGGGTATGTTCATCCATCGGGTTACCCATTTTGGCCGTTTTGGCAACTTTCAGCAATTTTTCAACGACGGTATCGTAAACACTTTCTTGAACCAGCAACCTTGAACCTGCGATGCAAGTTTGGCCTGTTGCCGCAAAAATACCCGAAATGGCACCAAACACCGCCTGTTCAATGTCCGCATCTTCAAAAATGATATTGGCTGATTTCCCACCTAATTCCATAGAGGTATGCTTCAAGTTGCCTGCTGCCTGTCGGTTAATCATTTTGCCGGTAGCATCAGACCCGGTAAAACTGACTTTATTTACCAAGGGATGTTCTACCAAAGCCCCACCAACCTCTTTGCCAAAACCCGTAACCACATTAAAAACCCCGGGAGGAAACCCGGCCTGTTCAAAAAGCGCGGCAAACTCCAAGGTAGAGGCTGAGGTGAATTCGGACGGCTTGACAACAACAGTACACCCCGCAGCCAGCGCCGGTGCGATTTTCCAGGCGGTTAATAAAAGAGGTGAATTCCATGGCGTAATCGCAGCCACGACACCAACCGGCTCATGACGGGTATAGGCAAAATATCCTTTCTTATCAAGTGGTAAAGTAGCACCCTGAATCTTGTCTGCCATGCCACCATAGTAATAAAACCACTGTGGAATGTAATTCAATTGCCCCAACATTTCCGTATACAGCTTGCCATTATCCCTGACCTCGGTTTGTGCCAGTTGAACTGCATTTTTGCCAATCAAATCACCAAGGCGATGCATTAACAGCCCGCGTTGGCTGGCACTCATCTCTGCCCAAGGGCCGGTAGTAAGTGCCTGATGAGCAGCCTGAACCGCCAATTCAACATCGCGTTCATCACCGCGGGGAATTTCCGCCCATACTTCACCTGTAAAAGGATTCTGGCTTTCAAACCAGGTTTCTGTTGACGGTTTTACGTATTCTCCGTTAATGAACAAATCATAGCGTTTCATTTTGCCCCCTTTATGTCTCTTTAAAATGGTTGTAAATCAAGTTCGGCGCGGAACCTGTTTTTAATATGCACGCCGTCACGCGATGGTAACGCACGAACCGGTTCATTGGTATCAATATAAACCTGAGCTAATGAAACACCGTTTCGTGCCTTCACTCTGGCTGCAACCATTTCAATATTGTTTAAATCGTCAACTGTATACGCATCCTGAATTCCAAACCCTTTTGCAACGGCAACCAAATCAGTACCCAGGCTTAAATGACTGCGTTGCATACCGGTTTCACCATAATGTCCGTTATCAAGCACAACAATAGTCAGATTGGCAGGCTGCTTAGCACCAATTGTGGCTAAACTGCCAATGCCCATTAATTGCTCGCCATCTCCAGTAATAACCACTACCGACTTCTCCGGTTGCGCCAATGCCAGTCCCAACCCCATAGGGGTTGACCCCCCCATTGCCCCCCAAAGATAAAAGTTTTTGGCACGGTCACCAGCTGCAAACACATCATAACTTGGAGAGCCCAAACTCGTGATGATCAATGCTTCTGGTATCTCCTTAACCAATTTAGCAACAAACTCACGTCGCTCCACGACTTTACTTGATGAACGAACTGTATTCATTATTTTCTCACCCATGATTTACGTCCAATTAAATTCTGCGACAATAAAACGGCCACTTGCTCGCCTGCCTCAAAAGCAGAGGCCAGACCAGCATTAACAATTTCACCTACCTTATCTGGGTCAGAAACGCGCAGTACCGTAATACCCATTAGTTCCAACGCCTGTTGTGTGACTTTGCCCATTGGGCCCTGCCATGGATTGAATTCGGCATATTCTCCCCGCATTGTCACTAACGTAAAAAAAGGAAAATTACAACTGCGTAGCAGTGAAAACATATTGACGCAATTACCAACGCCACTACTTTGCATCAACAACACAGACCTTTGCCCGCCAAGCCATGCACCACTATTGACAGCAACACCCTCTTCTTCAGTCGTCAAAGCAATATCATGTATTTCAGGATCTGCCTGGGCTTTCCTGATTACCAACGCATGCCCCGCATCTGGCACATATGAAACTTGCCTGACATTGGCTTTTTTCAATTCATTAAAAATGGCCTCCTGCCATTTTTGCTGTACATCCATTACAGAAGTATCCATGATTATTCCTCATTGTGTATTTGTGTTTTCTATCTTATCATTTGATTGATATTGAATTAAAATAGAATTTTCTGATCTAACCATTCAAATTTTAGATAGATAAAACAACATGGATCTCAAGCAATTAAAAGCATTGGTCACCATTGCTGAAACAGAAAATATGACCAAAGCAGCCGAAATATTAAATATTGTGCAACCGGCCATTTCCCGGCAAATACGGCTTCTGGAAGAGGATCTGGGTGCAGTCCTGTTCGAGCGTGGACGCCAGGGCATGATATTGAATGATGAAGGCAAGACTTTTGTTGAATATGCGCGGCGCATATTAAATGAAATTGAAAAGGCAAAGGCTGAAATCCGTCCTTCCGCCGGGACACTTGGGGGTATAGTAAATATTGGTTTGTTACCCAGTACCAGCGATTTGTTATCCAGCATGCTAGTGAGCAATTTACAAAAAAACTTTCCAGGCATAAAAGTCAGAATTTCAACAGGCTATGCTGGCCATATGCAAAACTGGCTTGAAAATGGTGAAATTGATATTGCTCTGTTATATGCCAGCAGACCCTCTCCGGCAATGCGCGTGCAACCACTGGTTGAAGAGGGATTATGGTTTGTTGGACCTCCCGGCAGCCAATTACAGGCAAACCAGGCACTGGAGGTTAAGGATATTCTTGATAAACCCCTTATTCTGCCCAGCCCACCACATGGTATTCGCAATCTGGTCAATCAAGCCTGTCAGGCAAAAAACCTGCAACTTGATGTCATTGTGGAAACCAACTCGATGAGCGTTCAGAAAAAACTAGTACTCGATGGACTGGGCTTCACCATTTTGCCTTCCATTGCCATTGTGGATGATGTTACCAAGGGTGTGCTAGAAGCTGCTCCGCTTGCTGATCTCGAACTTTCCAGAACCATCGTGCTGGCACTATCCAGCGCCAGGAACACCACAAGCTCGGTTCGATGCGTGGTAAACGAGCTTGTTCAATGCATAAAAAAAAGCATTAAAAATGGCAACTGGTCAGCTGCCAAATGGATTGCTGATTAAATATGCCATTAATTGCAGGATTGTAATAACATCCTTCCAGCCATTATTTTTTCATATCGCTCCCTAAATATTGGCCACACTTCAGGGTTAACAAAACGAGAGGGCTTTTTCCCCTGCAATACGGTAATAATCTGTTCGGCTGCACAAGTGGCCATATTTCTTCGTGCTTCAATCGTTACGCCAGCAGTATGGAAGGTCGCCACTACATTATCAAGCGATAACAATGGATGATCCAGAGCCGGGGGCTCATGTTCCCATACATCCAAGCCCGCACCAGACAAGTGACCCGATTTCAACGCGTTAAACAGTGCAGCCTCGTTATGAATCCCACCACGTGCCGTACTGATAAAAACAGCACCCGGTTTCATTTTGGCAATTGCCTCTTCATCGATCATGTTCAATGTTGAAGAATTTCTAGGGCAGTGCAAAGAAACAAAATCAGAGGACTCCAATAAAGCACTAAAGCCAACAGATTCGCAATTACTTTGATTAATTATTGCTGCATCTAAATACGGATCAAAAACCAGTACGCGCATGCTAAATGCCTTTGCAAGCATAGCCACTTTCTTGCCAATATGTCCGAAACCGATCAGTCCGATTGTTTTGCCGCTTATTTCACTCCCCATCAAGTATTCTCGACTAAATCCACGTTTTTGTCTTATGAGGCGATCGGATTCGCTTATCCTACGTGACACATCAAGTATCAACCCAATAGTTGTCTCAGCAACGGATTGCGCATTTGCGCCCGACTGGTTAACCACCATCACGCCTGCCTTTGTACAGGCTGGCACATCCACCGTGTCATAACCTGCTTCATTAACAGAAACGCATAGCAACTGCTGACATAATTGCAAAAAATCACTGGAAACCATCCATGCATCGCGCACCTCATCACGCGAAGAGGGAATTTGATACACTAAGGATTGCATCAGACTTTGTCTTGTAAGGTTCTCATCTCCATCCTGAGCACAAGTGCGTAACTCAAGATTTGGCCGGGCAGATAAAATTCGTTCCATCGCCGGGTCATACCAGACATTAAGTCTGGTTATCAACAAACGTTTATTTTCCATATTATTTTTTCTTGATCAATGGAATAAAAGGTTCTAATTCCTTACGATTATTGTTCAAATGCGTCTCCCACTCTTTGCCTGGCATAAATGACAGTACAGGCACATCGTTTTTTGCTGCTTGCAAATACTCGGGATCTTGCATCACATCAGCAATGGCTATTTGCAATTTTTCATTAATATCCTGCGGCAATCCTTTCGGTCCGCCAATCCCTCTTTCCGAAGAGGTAAATATATTTATATTTTCATCGAGTGTAGTAGGAATGCTTTTCAACTTCCTGTTTTTAGAAGCAAGAGCAATTCCAATAAAATCAGATGCCGAGGATTCAATATCAGGAGCCTCTGATTGGGTGATAATTGCAAAATCAATATGCTGCCCCATTAAGGACATTTTCCCCTCTCCTGCTCCTTTAAATGGAATAGACACCGCTTTAATATCTTTCATTTTTTCAAGCTGCAACAAAGCAATATGCCCAGTAGTACCATCTCCCGCATGCCCAAATGACAGTGATCCAGGTGACTCTTTCAAGTGCTTGATAATTGAAGGAAGATCAGCAGGAACCTTGCTACCTTTTTTAGCAATAATAAGAGAGGGATCATCAACCAATCGTGCAATCAATGCAAGATCCTCCGGCTGGTAAGTCGTTTCCCTATACATGGGCATAAAAATGAAACCAGGAACATTAACCATGCCAAGCGTATATCCATCCGGTTTTGATCTAGCTACATACGTAGCAGCCAACTCCCCACCTGCTCCTGGCTTATTAACCACAACAATCCTAGCATCATTGCCTAGTTTTTTTTCCAAAAACCGTGACAAAGTACGGGTCATGGTATCGGTCCCCCCTCCTGGAGCAAAACCAACAACAATTTCAATGGGTTTGTCATTTGGCCACGCTGCCCAAGCACTATTGCCAAGCATCATGGCTGACATCGCAACTGTCATACTTAATATAAACTTTGATTTTCTCATTTAGGTCTCCTAATATTTGTTATCAGAACAGTCCGGCATTTATGATTTCCAAACCCTTTATACTGACCCAGCTGTTCATTAGTAGTCATGCTAACATGCGATAGAAATATTAATAAAATATAATTTTATGATTGAATTGATACCATTTCTATATCTTTAGCAGCTCAACTCACAGGGATACCCAAATGTGATGCTTTACATATCAAAATTCTATTTTAAATAACAATCAATAATAATTTAAAATAGCCATACAAAATACTCAAAGATAAAAATTTTATTACTAACAAATTGATATGACCAATCCATATGAGTGGCTTAAATTGGATGCTATAAAAAGCCCCAAGACCCAAAGCATAGAGTTTGATGGGCCTGTCGGCCGGATTGAAGTACTACTTGATACTGCACCAAACCCAAGTAAAGGCATAGCATTAATTGCCCATCCCCAACCTCTGCTTGGAGGCAGCCCCAGACACAAAATTCCCCATATGCTGGCACAAAAAGCAAAAGAGATGGGATGGATCTGCCTACGTCCCTATTTCAGAGGTGTGGGTAACACAGAAGGCAGCTATGATCATGGCACAGGGGAAACGCAGGACTTGCTGGCTATTATCGATACCATCCGTCAGCACTATCCAGCAACTCGACTTGCACTGATCGGCTTTTCTTTTGGTGCCTTTGTAATAAGTAAGGTGGCGGACAAACTTGAAAAAAAAGGAGCTCCCGCACAATTAACGGTATTGTTAAGCTTGCCATCAGGCATAGTCGAAGCAGGAAGAGCCTACGATACCGCGAGCGTTCCAGCCGACTCACTGGTTATTCACGGTGAAAAAGACATGCAGGTTCCCTTAGGCAATGTATTAACTTGGGCTAGCGCCTTCAAACACCCTATTCTTGTCTTCCCCGGTGCCGATCACTTTTTCAAAGGTCATGAAAAAACACTAATAAAAAAAATTGCTGAAACAATTTTATAAATAATTATTTGGAGACAACCATGAAATTTATAAAAAACCATTTTATTTTAGGCAGTATTACAGCACTCGCCTTTCACTCTGTAGCATTGGCCAATACATACCCCAGTAGCGCTATCAAGCTTATTGTTCCATGGCCTGCCGGTGGATCTGCCGATGCAGTTGGACGGCTATTGGGCACACAACTTGGTAAACAACTTAATACAACAATCATCGTTGAGAATGTAGCAGGTGCCTCGGCTACCATTGGGACACAGCAGGCTTCCAGAGCCAAACCAGACGGCTATACACTGCTTTTAGCCAGCAGCTCGGGGAATGCTTCGGCCCCCAATCTATACAAAAAAATAAATTTTGACCCCATCAAAGATTTTTCGCCCATTGGGTTAGTTGCGTTGATACCAAGTATCCTGCTTGTATCCAATGACTCTTCTTTTAACTCACCCAAGGAAATAGTGGATGCCGCACAGAAAAAACCAGGATCTCTAGCCTTTGGCTCTGGTGGCGTTGGAAATTCTGGTCATCTTTCCAGTGAGCTTTTTGCTTCGATCGCAAATTTCAAAGCCAATCACATTCCCTACAAAGGCAATAATCCGGCACTGACAGACCTGATTGGCGGACGGCTTGATTTCATGTTTGATAATGGTGCCATCCCACATATTAAAAACAACCGCGTAAAAGCACTAGGTATTGCTTCAAACTCACGAATCAAGGCACTTCCTGAACTACCTACGCTTCAAGAACTTGGCTATCAAAACATGGTGCTTAGCACCTGGTTTGGACTGGCTGCCCCCGCCCAAACACCAGATGACGTTATTAAAAAGATCAATCTTGCACTAAACCAATCGTTGCAAGATCCCGCATTTGCACAACGACTAGTTGACATGGGCGCTGAATTACGCACCACAAACTCACAGGAATTCAGCAATTTCTGGGAGTCAGAACTGATAAGTTATAAAAAACTGATAGAAAGTAGCGGTGCCAAAGCTCAATAGTGCTTGAGGTCATCCTGAGTGGGCAAAATACATTTTCATGCAATTCCTGTTGTGGCTTAAAAAATCACTGAACTCCAAATGGTTTATGGTTTCTGTTCAGGCTGCATCCCCAAAGAACAAGGCCCAGGAATTGCAGGTTATTGCGGAGTGGATTGCCGTTATTGGATAAATGAAAGGGACCACTGCAGGTCCCCCTTTACTTAACTGTAAATACTGCATTTAAGCAGTACTACATCAATCAATTCTGCTGCCTCAAATTGTTCTCTTCAATGACCGCAGACCAGATGGCAGAATCCCTGGCAATGGTTTCCTGCATGGTTTTTGAATCTGTGTAATATGGATACGCCCCCACCGCTTTCAGGCGAGCTTGGGTATCTGGATCGTTAACAACGCTTGCCAGGGCATCAGACAGAACTTTCACCCTATCGTCAGGCGTATCTTTAGGCACTAATAAGCCACCCCATGACACCGCTTTGCTTGCCTGTACGCCCTGCTCTTTCAATGTTGGAACTTCTGGCAACTCATCAAGCCGCTGTTCTGTATTAACCGCAATGGGGCGTAAATTACCTGCTTTGATTTGGGTAAGCACGGCGACTAAATCAGAGTACATAACGGGCACATCACCAGCCAACACTGCCGTTACCGCTGGAGCACTGCCTCGGTAAGGAATGTGTAGCATCTTGATACCCAGGTCTTTTTTAATCAGCTCCATAGCTAGATTGGCGGTACTGCCAATGGCAGCTGAAGTATAGTTGATGCCCTCTTCACTACTTTTCGCTGCCTGAGCCAATGATTTCATATCGGTAATATCAGGATATTTTTTGGCATTTACTACAATAACCAGCGGTGTAATATACGCTATCCCTACTGACTTGACATCTTTTTCCAGATTATAAGGTGACTGGGACAAAATAAAGGGTGCCGTCAAGCTGGGGGCTGCCAGGCTGGCAACGGTATAACCATCGGGCTTGCTCCTGATTAACTGGTTAATACCAATGGAGCCTGATGCTCCGGATTTATTCTCGACAACAACGGTCTGATTCAGTTTTTTCCCCAAGGCATCTGCCAACACTCGTCCGGCAACATCAGAAGGGCCACCCGGTGGGAATGGAACAATATAGTTCAACGATTTATTTGGAAAATCATTGGCTTGCGCATTGGCAGACTGGAAGAGCAAGCCTTGGGATAAGATAAATGCAGAAACAACAGTAAACTTACTCAACAACTTCAAGGTAATCTCCTACCATCAAATAATAGCTTAATTGGCGAAGCTTACCCTGAAATATGGTTTAAAAATATTGGTATATGTCCTCGTTCAGCAATTTGGAAAGGGGGCCTCCATGAAATGAAAGTTCATATGAAATTGTCATTGTTTTGCAGGGCTAATTGGTTCTTTTCAACAAGCCATCCAAGACCAGTTGATAAAAATGCTCAAAGGCATCTCCAATTCTCATGCCGATTTCTTCAAGAAAAACCGGATTCCTTAGCCGCTGCGCCGCCCCCAAAATAGCCTCGGATACCAGCCTTGAATTATATGAAGTGAATACATTTTGCTTGATCCCTTCTTCAATAATTCCTTCCAACCCTCTGATGCGGGCCAATTGGTAGTCATCAAACAACTTTCTGCCCTGCTCCGTTGCTTCCAGATCAACCAGGCAAGCTTTTCCAATACCCGATGTATTCAATGTCGCTGTCAAATAAACCTTGATGATCTTGGTGGGTTCACTTTCCTGATTAGCCTTGTCAAAACCCTGCTTAAGCTTTGAATTGAAGACTTCACGACAAATGTCAATAAACAATTCCTCTTTGGTAGGGGAAATCTGATAAATCCGTCTTTTTGAACACTTCAGTCGGGCTGCAATTTCGGCAATGGTAAATTTGGAAATACCCTCCGTAATTAACAATGCAGTTAATGCCTGCTTAAATTCTTCTTCTGTCCGTCGTGCCATTGTTAGTTCCGTCTTCAAAGCTTGGGATTATAACTTGCCCAAATATATTTGGTACTCTCCCTATTGACTTGGTACCGAAATGCCCCTATTATTTATTCAAACGGTACCATAGCCAATAAATCGGTACCATAACAACAGAGACAATTCATGGGCAATAACGATCAAACCATCTACAACAGCACCACTGTACCCGAGCTTTTTCTTTCCGCTTTCAAGGCATTTCCAGACCGTACTGCGCTAATAGATACAAAACAGCAGCTTACCTACCGGGAAGTTGCTAGCAAATCCTTCCAGATTGCCCGCCTGCTCCAAAGCAAAGGCATGAAACGCCAGGATACCGTGGCGCTGCTCCTGAGCAATAGCATTGACTCCTTAATCACACTAATTGCCGTTCAACTAATGGGTTTACGATATATTTCCCTGCATCCCATGGCCTCGGAAAGTGATCACGCCTTTGTTTTACAAGACTCCAAAACACGCATGCTGATTGCCGATGCCGGCAAATTCCCAGAACGCACACAAGCCCTGCATCAACAAAAAATTGTTGAGCAGGTCCTGACCCTGGCTCCCTCCACCATTGATACCGGCCTCTTGCAACAAGCATCCACAATGAGTGACACGCCCATCAGCATCAAGACACAACCCGGTGACTACACAAAAATTTCATATTCTGGCGGCACGACTGGCCGCTCCAAAGGAATTTTACAAACACACCGTACAGCGGTCACCATGGTGAATTACCAACTGGCCCACTATGAATGGCCACAAGCCATCCGGTTTCTGGCAACCACCCCCATTTCGCATGCTGCCGGTTCTTTTGTATTGCCGATTTTTCTGCGTGGTGGAGCCATGTATTTGCTGGACAAGTATTCTGCTGAAACTTTCATGGAATATGTTCAACAACACCAGATCAATGCCACCTTTATGGTGCCCACCCAAATTTATGGCCTGCTTGATTCACCAAAACTGGAACAGGCCAACCTGTCCAGTCTTGAATTGATCTTGTATGGTGCCTCACCGATGGCACCTGCACGCCTGCAAGAAGCCCTTAAAAAAATTGGCCCGGTTTTTGGACAACTTTACGGCCAGGCCGAAGCACCTATGGTCATCAGCTATTTACGCAAGGAAGACCATGATCCCGTCCGTCCGCATTTGCTTCGTTCCTGCGGCCGGGTTATACCAGGCAACCAGGTCAAATTGCTTGATGCCGAACTGAATGAAGTGCCACCAGGAGAAATCGGTGAAATCTGTGTTCGCGGACCGCTGGTCATGGAAGGCTACCTGAACCGCCCTGAAGAAAACGAAAAAGTCTTTGCCGGCCAATGGCTGCATACGGGTGACATGGCCAGGGAAGATGAACAAGGTTACCTGTACATCGTTGACCGTGCCAAAGACATGATTATTTCGGGTGGTTTTAATGTCTATCCCAGCGAAATTGAAAATTGCCTTGCCACACACCCTGCCATTGCCATGTCTGCAGTGATAGGTGTGCCACACGAGAAATGGGGAGAAGAAGTCACTGCGGTGGTTGTTTTAAAGCCGGGTTTACAGCCAACCAAGGAAGAATTGATTGATTTCATACTTAAAGAAAAAGGCCCGGTAAACACCCCTAAAGCCATATTTTTTGAAGAACAGCTTCCCTTAACTTCTTTAGGAAAAATCGATAAAAAAACCATTCGCAGTAAATTCTGGAACCAGCAGGACAGGCAGGTAAGCTGAGCCTGCAATACTATAAAAATGCAAAAGCCACAAACGGAGTTAATAATGACCATCAAAAATAAGGCCTATATTGTTGGCGCTTATGAACAGCCCACCCGGTTTGCTCCTGACAATTGACGTCCTCGCCCACCTGAAGGAAGGAGATTCCTACGGCGCTAAGCAAAAGAGAACGCCTGCTTAGCCGCTTCGGCGGGTTCCTGCTTCGCTGGACGGTCTGACCGCACCGTTCCTCCACAGGCCAACACGGCATGCCCTGCCGCTAAGATATTGATTGCGCCAACCAGATCGGCATTTTCTTCGAATCCACAGTTGATACAGGCAAAGTGGGCTTGCGTTTGACGATTCTCTGCCGACACATGCCCGCAACTCGGGCACGTTCGGCTGGTGTTACGTGGGTTAACCGCCACCACGTCACCGCCTCGCCATGCCTGTTTGTATTCCAGTTGCCGGCGGAACTCGAACCAGCCTTGATCGAGAATCGCTTTGTTCAGGCCCGACTTGGCGTTGACGTTACTCCCTGGCATGTCGGTACTTCCTGCCGCTGACTTGCTCATATTGCGTACCTGTAAATCCTCTATACACACCATCGCGTGGTTTTGGCTAATCGTGGTCGTGGTCTTGTGCAGGTAGTCGCGGCGGATGTTGCCGATCTTCTGGTG
>Ga0265293_10007445_pt1 | contig 16850 bp, 14 predicted proteins | sample Munlanlewell138R_FD_192505 | JGI IMG/M metagenome (GOLD analysis project Ga0265293, IMG submission 192505) | Leachate microbial communities from a municipal landfill in Southern Ontario, Canada - Leachate well 138R | ecosystem: Engineered > Solid waste > Landfill > Unclassified | place: Canada...
CCACTTGGGACGATAACACTTAGTTTTTGTTCTGGAGTTTTTGGTTTACAACTAACAAGTATGGCGCTACTTAATAAAAGCCACACTAATTTATTTTTCATGTTAATATACTTCCTTTTTACTATATGTCGTATGTAATAACTTATGGGCTAAATGCGAGCCTGGCTTGCCAAGAAACTCGTCATAAAGTTTAATAATATATGGGTTTTCATGTGATCTACGTAATACAACTTCTTCATCGATTTTATATAAAGCTTTTGCTCTTTCTTTAAAGATATCAATCTTCTCAAAGTCTTTGGCTTTTGTAATTGGTTGGCCACCACCAAAAATACAACCCCCAACACACCCCATAAATTCAATAAAGGCGTATTCTTTTTTCCCGCTTTTTACTTGTTCAAGTACTTCTTTGAAGTTTTTCGCCCCGTGGACGACTGCAAAGTTTAAGGTTTTACCGTCAATTGTTAACGTTGCTTCTTTGACATTTTGGAAACCACGGACTACTTCAATATCGACTAAGTGTTCATCTTCTTTTTCTAAAAGCGCTTTTACGGTCCGTAATGCGGCTTCCATAACACCCCCAGTAACACCAAAGATTGCCCCCGCACCGGTATAGTTTGCTAAAGGTGACGTTAGTTTAACTTCTTCTAAGTTATGGAAGTCAATCATATGGCGTTTAATAAATTGCGCCAGTTCACGCGTGGTGAGCACTAAATCAACATCGCGAATTCCGTCAACTTCCATCTCTGGTCGACTTGCTTCATATTTTTTAGCAATACAAGGCATAATCGACACTACTTTTACTTTTTCTTTAGGAATACCTAGTTTATCCGCGTAATAATGTTTAATAATCGCGCCATTCATTTGTTGCGGTGATTTACATGATGAAAGATGATCTAAGTATTCCGGGGCGTAACGTTCAATATAACGAATCCAGCCCGGGGAACATGACGTAAATAGCGGTAATTTAACTTCTTTATCCCCTTTTAAATACGCTTCAAGGCGCGTAATTAATTCATGGCCTTCTTCCATAATCGTGAGGTCAGCGCCAAAGTTAACATCAACGATATCATGAAAACCAAGTTTTTGCAGCGCACTATAAATTTTGCCTTCGACATTCGTGCCAATCGGATAACCAAATTCTTCGCCTAAAGCAATCCGAACACTAGGGGCAATTTGTGCCACAACATAGGCACCTTCTTCATCTAATAAATCAAAACAATTCGTGACATCGTTTTTTTCGCGTAAAGCACCAGTCGGACAACTTTGAATACATTTACCGCAATAAATACAACCAGCGTCACCAATGTTTTCTGCATTCGCCGGACCAACACACGTCATAAAGCCGCGATTATTAAAGTTTAAGATGCCTAACCCAGTGTAATGATTACAAGCATCAACACATCGTTCACATAAGACACACTTACTACTATCAATTACCATCGATTCACTTTCATTAATAATCCATTCTCTTTTCTTAATTTCTTTATTAATGTTGTAATGATTATCAATATTAAAGCGTCGTAATAATTCTAATAGTTCACAGTTATGTTCGCGGGGACACGCCCAGCAATCAAATTGATGATTCCCAGCAATAAGTTCTAAGTTAATCTTAATTTGCTTAATAACGCGGGGTGAAGTTGTAAATACTTTCATATCGGGAAATACTTTATAAGAACAAGCATTCTTTAAATTATATTGCCCGACAACTTCGACAACACAAATTCGGCATGAAGACGTTTCACTTATTCCTTTAAGGAAGCAAAGACGGGGAATATTAATGCCGTTTTCACTCGCGGCGTCTAAAATCGTCATTCCCTTATCGACTAATAGTTCTTTATTATCAATTGTTATTTTAATTTTGTTACTCATAATCATTTCCTCTATACGTGAATAATGGCGTGCACTGGACAATGGTGCAAACACGCATTACATTTAATACATTTATCAGTGTCAATTCGGTGGAGTTTGCGTAAGTCACCACTAATACAATTAACCGGACAATTACGGGCACATTTCGTACACCCAATACATTTTTCGGTAATATAAAGTTTCGTTAACGCTTTACAAACACCCGCGCGACACTTTTTATCGACGACGTGCTCAACATATTCATCATAAAACTTTTCTAAAGTTGAAAGAATGGGGTTAGGTGCACTTTGGCCAAGACCACAAAGCGAAGTATCTTGGACATCATGAGCAAGTTTTTTTAATTCTTCAAGCGTTTCTAAAGTGCCGTTTCCTTCACTTATTTTCACTAATAATTCATATAGTCTTCTCGTTCCTTCCCGGCACGGTGTACATTTACCGCAGCTTTCTTCGACAATAAATTCCATATAAAACTTCGCCACGTCAACCATACAGTTATCTTCGTCCATGACAATCATGCCACCTGATCCCATCATCGAGCCTTTTTTAATAAGGTTATCGTAATCAATTGGCGTATCTAAGTCGTCACTTGTTAAACAACCACCACTTGGGCCTCCGGTTTGCACCGCTTTAAATTTTTTGTTATTTGGGATACCGCCGCCAATATCATAAATAACATGGCGTAAGGTTGTGCCCATTGGGACTTCAAGTAAGCCAGTGTTTTTAATTTTGCCCCCTAAGGCAAACACTTTTGTGCCTTTTGATCTTTGGGTACCAATCTTATTAAACCATTCGGCTCCTTTTAGTAAGATAACGGGAATATTAGCGTACGTTTCCACGTTATTAATAATCGTTGGTCTGCCCCATAAACCGCGTTCAGCGGGGAAGGGTGGCTTATTGCGCGGCATCCCGCGGCCCCCTTCAATTGAAGCGATAAGGGCGGTTTCTTCACCACACACAAAAGCGCCCGCCCCAAGTCTTATTTCTAAATCAAAATCAAAGCCACTTTCCATAATGTTTTTACCGAGTAAGCCGTAATCATATGCTTGATTAATGGCGTGTTTTAACCGTTTAACGGCAAGTGGGTATTCGGCTCTTATATAAATATAGCCTTGTTTGGCCCCAATAGCGTAACCATTTATAATCATCGCTTCAATCACACTATGGCTATCGCCTTCTAAGATGGCCCGATCCATAAAGGCGCCCGGGTCACCTTCGTCAGCGTTACAAATAACAAAGCTTTCCCCTCCTTTAAACTTCGCGGCGAATTGCCATTTTAAGCCGGTCGGGAAGCCCCCGCCACCGCGTCCTCGTAAGCCTGAATCAATTAAAACTTGAATGATTTCTTCTGGTTTCATTTCTAATGCTTTTGCCAGCGCAAAATATCCGTCACGGCCAATATATTCATCAATGTTATACGGATCAATAATGCCGCAGTTTCGTAAGGCAATACGTTCTTGATTATGATAAAAAGCCATTTCTTGGAATGATTTATATACTTTTTGCTTTGTTTCGTCATCAAATTCGTAATAGGCAAGTTTAGTAACACTCTTTGCGTTTATTAAGTGGGACGTAATAATTTCTTCAACGTGACTTGCGTTAATGTGAACATAAAACGTTTGATCAGGATAAATAATAACAACTGGTCCTTTTTCACATAGTCCAAAACAACCTGACATGTAAATATGTACTTTATGAGCAATATTATATGTTTTTAATAATTCATCAAACTTTTCTTTAATAAGTAAGCTTTTTGATGACATACAGCCCGTGCCACCACAGATGACGATATCGTAATGTTTTGCCATTATTTTTTATCTCCTGTCACTAAATGTTTTTTAATAATTAAATCGATGACTTCTTTTGTTAAATGTTCATAGTTTGTAACAAGGGTTTCACCTTTAACGGTTAAAGTTAACTCTTTAGCGTCTTCTTTATACACTTTCATAACGACAACATCTAAACGATTTAAATCAAGTAGTGTTTTAATCGTATAGTCAATTAAAAAATCGACCCCTTTTGCTTTTAACTCTTCATTGTAATTAAAGATAACAGTATATTGTGGGTTAGGATTTTTTAAATATAGCGACGCTGCCATTTTATTTTTAATTGCTTCTAAGTCTTTAATACTTTTAATCATTTTTATTTTTCTCCTCTTCAATAATACGGCGTAAGTCTTTAATGACTTTGTCACTGGTAGCGATACCAGTTACTTCTTCGCCCACGGTATAGACTGGCGCTAAACCGCACGCCCCAATACAGCGCGTTGCTTCAACGGTAAATAAACCGTCTTCACTTGTTTCTCCAGGTTTAAGTCCTAATTCACCAGTTACCGCATCTAAGACACTTTGTGAATTTTTAACATAGCACGCTGTTCCTAAACAAACACCGACAACGTGTTTTCCTTTTGGCGTTAAAGAAAAACGGGAGTAAAAGGTTACTACACCGTTAATGTGTGCGACACTGACGCCTAGCTTTTCACTAATTACTTTTTGTACAGGTAAAGGAATCGCCCCAAAAATATCTTGGGCATCATGTAATGTTGGCATTAAGGGTCCTCTTGTTTTTAAGTGCTCTTCCATCTTTTCATTAAGAAGCGCTATTTTTTTGTCATAATCTTTAATTAACATATCATTTCCTCTTAATTCGGTATTATTTTCCCGAATGTCATTAATATTATATATATTAATAGAAAATAAGGGAAGTGATGCTATAAAGAAAATGCCATAAAAAAGCCCCAAATAAAATAAGGCATCATATAATCATGTAAAAAGAAAAAGGCTCATGTTGAACCATCTTCACTTTATATATAATTTTAAATTCTAATATCTATTTCCTTTACTCGGCTTCAATAATTGGGTTTTCTTCATTTTGTAAAATCTCATCATTTTTTTGCTTAATAAAATGGATTTTCGGTAACACGGTTAAGTATTCCTTAAGTTCTTCTTTATCAAACCAAAACACTAAATGGTTAACATAAGCTTTTATGGGGATAAAGTTTGCGTCTTGCTTCTTAACGAAGTCTTCTTTAAAAGCTTTAGAAAAATAAATTTTCCTATTAGTGCCCTTAAACCTAAAGCCGTCTTCCGTAAGCTCAAGTTCATCGCCTTGTTTTACCTTATTTCTAATAATATTCTGATTAATCTTAAATGAGTTTAAGTTGATGTCCGCTAGACTGAGCTCAACAAAAATTTCTTCAATGTCTTCGCGCTCGTTAGAGTCTTCTTTATAAACAATATTTTTAATATAGCGATATTCAAATATTTTTCGCCCAACATAATGAATAAAAAGACTTTGCTTAGCGCGCGTCATCGCGACATACATCATTCTAAAAGTTTCATCTTTAATCTCGCCATAAGAAATAGCGTACATGAAAACATGATCGAATTCACGTCCCTTAGCGTTATGCATCGTCGATACGACTATTTTTTCATTGTTATTTACGTTTAAATCCGTTAACTCGGTTTCGATAAGAAGCTGTCTTAAGTCTGACATATACATAACATCAGTTGTCACTCGGAATTCGTTTAATAATTTTAAAATTCCATTCAGCAATTCATTATCTTTAAATTGTTCCTTAAACTTAGCAATAGCGTTATTCCACTCATCACTAGTAATAATAGTGTTGTCTTTAAAATAATCGCTAAAAGTTCGTAATTCATCAAGATTTATTAGTTTAAAGTTTAAACGTCCTTTTAATAAGATTGCTTCTTTACCTTGTTTTAAAAGCTCGGTGTATATTTGTGAAGCTTGATCATTTGTCGGAGTAAGAATACCAATTGAACCTTTTAAATTCTTACTTAATATATCATCAACAACCGCCCGGATAAAGGGGAATTTACTGTATCTTGTTACTTCAATGGTCCCTAAATCTTTGCTATAAGCCTTAATCGGTGTTGTTTTCATTCGATGTTTTATTTTTTTCACGAATTGGTTAGAAAATTTCACTAAATTATCTTTACTGCGATAGTTATCAACTAATTCAAAAGTCGCGGCATCTTCCTCTTCTTTTAAAAGGCCGAAGTTTTTTGAATCTGAATCGCGAAACTCAAAAATATTTTGATCATCATCGCCAACAGCGAGAACTTTCATTTCCTTATTGTTCTTCATTAATGCCTTAACAAGTGAAAACTCTTCTTCACCCATATCTTGAGCTTCATCAATTAATAATATATTTTTTGTAATACTGCTTTTTTCAACTTCGTTATTATATATTTTTTCCACTGCTTCTTTAATCACGCCATCACTTCTTTCTTTATCACCCGTAATGGACAATAATTCAAAGGCATAACTATGGAATGTGCTTATTTTTACATACTTATATTGCTCACCAATTAATTCTTTAAGCCGTAATTTAAACTCGGTCGCAGCCGCATTAGAAAAAGTAAGCATTAAAATATCTTCATTTTTAAAATCACGTTCTAAAATGGAAAGCGCCGCTAATTTGTGCACTAATAACCGTGTTTTGCCGCTTCCTGGCCCGGCAAATACCGTGATAACTTTCGCTTTGGATTCAATGATTTCCTTTTGTTTAGGAGAGAGCTCTTTGAAAACCTTATCATATAATTCCTTCGTTCGTGGATATTTCAAAACATTTTCTCGCCCTTTGAAATATTTCTTTTTAAAATCATCAAACGGCAAGTTGAAATAATCATGAACAAATAGCGCCGCATCTTTCGGGTCTTTACTTAACTTTTCTGCATATTCACCGATTATATGGATTTGAGCAATTTTTTGTTCATAATATTGCTCTAGCCGGATATAGTCAGACTTTTTATATAACTCTGGTCGCCTCTTTTCATTCATCTTGATGCGCATCGCGTTATAATAAACAAAGAAAGCACCATCTATGCGAAGTAAATTATTAGTCGTTAGGAAAAACAGTGATTTCGTAATCTCACTATAGTTTGCATTTTTGTCTCTATATAGGCTTTTTTTATAATATTCTTGTACATTTTTTAAAGAAAAGTTAACGGTTACTTCTTCTTGTTTTTCCGTTTTTATCGTTTCGGCCTTTTTATATAAGTATCCGAAAATAATTGATGCTATCCGATACATTTTTCGTCGTTCTTCTTTAATCTCTTCAATGTTTCTATCCCACTTATAACGAATACTATCGCCTTCTTCTTTGCTGATTACTAAATACTTTTCACGGGTTAGATAATTAATTAATGCTTTAATCTTTACAATATTAATTTTGTTTTTCTTTTGCTGATAAAAGAAATGTTCGACAATAGCTTTATAATCAATGAGTGTTGGCTCTTCTTTTATAATTTCAAATAGATGCTTCTCTAGTTCCCCAATCTCATTTAATTCACTTTCCATTGTTTTGTGGGATTTTGATCCTACATATGACTCTAAATCTGTGTCATTTTCAAGAACGCCAACTTCCCGCAGCCAATTTAATATTTCTACAATTTCTTGTTTCGGAAATCCTAATTCATTAGCGAGATAATCAACCTTCGCCGTTGGGTCATCACGGGAAGTTCTTTTAATTGTTAATAATTTACTAACAATCCTTTTAGCGGCGTCAAAATTAGTTTCTTCCATTAATTTTGCCGACTGTGTGAACTTTTGGATGGCATCTTCGACATTGCTTACATTTAAACTATTACCATAAATTGAGGGATTATTTTGACCTCTTTCGATGTAACCAGCGCGCTCTAATTCGTTAACCGCGGTTTTAATCTTCGTTTCGGCTTCTTTTGGGTCACTAAATCCAGCTTCAATTGCAAGTTCATATGGGGTAATGTTAATGTACTTTCTTTTTAAAGTCAATTTTCTAATCGCTTTCCACACACCATTAATTTCACTATGTAACAATTTTGATCTTTGCAATAAGGCAAAATTATTGTTTAAATCATCTTTATTGTATAAAAGATAACACTTGGCATTGCTTCCATCTTTACGGCCAGCGCGTCCTGCTTCTTGAATATAATCTTCTAACGATGAGGATACATTGTAATGAATAACCATTTTAACGTCATCTTTATCAACACCCATGCCAAAAGCATTGGTTGCGACGATAATATTAATGTTGCCTTTAATAAATTCATCTTGATTTAAAACTTTAGTATCCTTATCAACTTGTCCATGGAAATAAGTTGCCGGATATCCATCATGATCTAATCTTTTCGCTAATTCTTCAGTTGTTTTTGTGCGGCTTGTGTAAACAATTATTGGCTCCTTACACCCTTCAATTAAATTTCGTAACTGTTCATAACGATCTTCATCATCTTTAACAAACTTTACTTCAAACGTGAGGTTATCACGCCCAGCGGGATGAATATGGTCGACAAATGAAATATCGAGATGTTCTTTAAAATAATCCCTTATATCATCAATGACTTGAGGTTTAGCAGTCGCTGTTAAACATGAAACAGGAATTTTTACTCCTCTTTCATTTTCAATGTCTTTAATAAACTTACCAATATATTGATAATCACTGCGGAAATCTTGACCCCAACTTGAAAGGCAGTGGGCTTCATCGATTACAAAGCGCGCAACATTGCGACGTAATAAAAGCGTCTTAATTGTTTGACTACGCAAACTTTCCGGCGCAATGTAGAGGATATGTGCTCTTCCATCACGCACAAATTCAAATGCTTTCTGCCGTTGAATTGGGTCCAATGATCCGTTAATTGTTGTCGTATATATTCCGCCTATTGATTTTTGCAGCGAATCAACTTGGTCTTTCATTAACGCTTGAAGTGGGGAAATAACGACCGTGAGCGCTCCTTCATTTGCCCCCGCAAGTAAGGCGGGGATTTGGAAAGTAATCGACTTGCCGTATCCTGTCGGAAAGACTACTAATACTGATTTGCCTTTTATACCATCAACGACCGCATCACGTTGTAGCTGTTTTCCCTTATAGTCCCGAAATGAATCATAATTGAAATAAAAGGATAGTGCTTTTTCGGCGCTTAAGTAGTTATTGCAGTATTCACATCCTTTGCGGCACGGTATACCTCTTAATTCATGGAGAATTGTTTGCACTTTAGGAAATTTGTTATTTACCCAATGCGGTATCAAAGAATCTTTTACAAAAGAAATAATACTTAAAACATAAGCAAGCTCGACCGGATTATTTTTAATGTAGTAATTTAACGGTGCATTACTACAAAAATAAGCACCAAATTCCTTCTCAATTAATGCTTTAGTGTTTTTAAAACCGACCTTAATACCATTAAAATGCAAGAATCCAGCATACTCTTCTTGTTTTCTTAATAATAAATAATATATTTCCTTTTGCGCTTTAGGGAGTGCCTTAAATGCGGCAACTAGCCGATTAAATAAGTCCCGCACCTTTTTACTATCACTGTGCGGATTATTTGGATCAATCGTTAGAACCTTGTCATCCTTTGTTAATTTGTGACTTGCATTTTTAGGGAATAATAAAGGTGACCACACTAAAGTATCAATTGGAATTTGGTCCTTATCTAATTTGACATACTTACCGTCATGCGCAAAATAGTTATGGGCGACAACATACTTTTTCCCTTGAATATAATTGTAAAAATGTTGGATTTTATCACTATGAAAAACACTAGTGCCATCAGTCGTAGCACCGATGTCGACAACAGCGCCGTTTTTATTTACTTCTAAGTCAAAAAATACAATATTATTCACTATGTGTACCTTATAAGGCTTATTACAAGTAATAAACTACCTAATATTATATCAGTTAGCGGCAATTATTTCATTTATTAGCTAAATAGTGTATCAACATACAAACAAGAATTATTAATTATTAAATAATATAAATAAAAAACTTCCCTACTGAAAAGACATCATTCTATGATGATTTAGCTTTTTTAATTTTCTTTTGTGCCGTTAAATAAAGATAAATCCCACTTCCTAAGAAACTTAAGGATACAAAAAGCATTAAACTAAAAATAAGCATCGCCCCTAAATTAAATAACCCGGTCGGCAAAAGTGTCATATCATCAAACTCCCAATTTCCTTGCGGGAAAAAGAGGTGATGGAAGAAGGTAAATGCTTTTTCAAAGTCAATAAGCATGAAAGCACCAATAATAAGTAATAAGACAAGAAAGAATGTCGGAACACTAAAAAGGGCCGTTCCTAACTTCTGCTTCAAGAATAAATTTTTACGCAATTTAAAGTAATAATAACTAATGCTAATAAAGATTAAAGTTGCAAAGATAAAGATAGCAAGGATTATTCCTAGTATTGCCCGTACGTCATGCATATGCATTAATTCAAGTTCAGTGTAAAAGTTAACTTGCTCCCCGTTTCGGGTTACAACCGATTGTAAAGAGTTATTAATAAAAGTGAAATATAAAAATAATATTATTACGGACTAGTGTTAAATCTTTTGCGCTGATCTTTAATTCATCTATTACGGCAAACTTTTTAAAAGCATAATCATAAAATAGCGGATTAAAAAAGACAAGATAAATCGCTAATATTAAAAGCATTATGTATAGTGATAAAACGAGCACAAAGAGTAAAAACCTGTGCCCTTATCATTACTTTTCCGCTTAAAGAAATTAACTTTACTCATTAAATAATATTAACATATCTCTTTGTTAACTTCTAAAGCTTTAAACTTATCGATTGTTAAGTGTTTTTAAATCAATAGTGAAATAAACCCGCTATATTAAAAGTAGTAAAGGGAATAAAACGTGATATGTATCATTACATTGTAAAGGAAAGACTACTTAATTCATTTAAAGCTTTAAACGAAGGCCGCTATGAATTAACCACGCGACAATTTCATAAAACTAAAGCCACCCACTGGTTTTCCGGTGAAAATCATCCTCTTAGTGGTCTAAGAACTAAAATTGAAGATATTTATGCGTGGTATCTACCCAAAACAGATGAAATTGTTTATTTTCTAACTTTTATCTATTTCTTTGAACTTCAAATTTTTAACTAGTCGCAAGATGATTATTTCATATGTGGTTTTATCCACTAGTTCTTTAATGTCGGATAATAATTGATCTTCAGTATCATCCATTACTGTATCCTTTGACTCAAGAACTGCGCTTTCCATCCATTCCGTAAGTTTGTTTCTTTCGCGAATTGTTTTTCTTAAATGCATGTTCGCCACATTTTTGCAAATAGCGATGCACCAATATTTAAAGTTTACTCTTTTATCATTTTTGAAGGTTTGGATCGTATAACCTATTTAATATTCAATGTTTTTAGACAAAAAAAGCCCACAAGGGGCTATTTTTCGTATATTTTGCTGATTTTTGCAACCAACCAAATATTTTTTTGGAGTCATTATAGACCCTAATGGGTAAGACTAAAAATTTTATAAAAATGTTAAACTGGTTAGTTTTTACCCTCATAATCCCTTTTGGTTATTCTTATATACTTCTAAGGGAACTCCACAGAAAGTTGGTAACAGTGCCTAACTGGTTAATTTTAACCATGTTGGTAATAATAAGAGAAACTGAGGTAAAATAAAGCTGTTGTTTTAGTCATTTGAATCTTCAGTTTTATATTTTGAAGCCATAGTATTAAAGTTTTTTTCGATATCGTTAACTATTTTATTTTTATTTTCAATTAAATTGTTGATTTTTTTGGATAAATTATCATATATTATTTTTTCTGCCTTATTGACAATTTCAACATTCTCGCACGGCTCACATAATTCAATATCGTCACGTTTCAATATATACAAGATAAGATTTTTTACATCCTTAGAACTAATGTTGGTAATAGGTTCTTTAACTATTTCCCCTTCGTTTTTTTTGTAATAATAAGCCTTTTTATTTTCAACGATTAAAGCTTTCATAAATTTCACCCCTTTTATCATATGCTTCATCTCCACCCTCCATCATTTCAATTGAATTTACCTTTGATTCATCTTTTAATAGATTCATAACTGCATGATAATAATCGTCAACTTTTTCTTCGTTAGATAAAAACCATTTATACAATAACACCTTCCATTTGGTTGACACATTTAAAGATATGTTTAAGTCTCTTTTGGTTAAGTTTAAACTGCGCAATATATCTTCAGTTTTTTGTTTTTCTTCTTTCTCTTCATCTGTTAAAAAATCATCATCCATCATATCAATTTCGTAATCAATCAAAGAACCAGATGGACGTTCATTATCAAGATAATAGTTATAGTTTTCTAATTTAATTAATTCCTCATTTTTTAATTCTTCAATTTTATTATAAATAAGATTATTAATGCAATAAATTTTCCCAATACTATTTTTCCCAAATCTTCCCGCTCGTCCCGCTACATTTAGAACATCAATATCACTAAGCTTTACATTTCCAGTCTGAAGTGTAGTAAAAATTAAATTCTTTGCTGCGCTGTTTACTCCTTCAGTAAAAGATGTCGTAACTATTAAAGTGTGCAATATATCTTCTTCAAATAGTTTTATTATTTCCCGTTTAATATATCTAGGAACTGGAGCAATGTAAATCCCTATCCCCTTTTCTAGACTCGAAATCACATTCCATCTAGTATTAGAATCAATAGTAAAGTTATCATTTAAATGCCTTAGAAACTTTGTAAATCTATCATTATTTGGCATATTATATAAATTGGATGGGTATTTAGAAGCTATTTCGTAAGCCATACCATAACCACTTACATAAACAATATTTTTCTCTTCTTTCAAGCACTCAATTATTCTAGCTGCTTTATAAGAAATTGAGCTTGATTTTCTGTATCCTGATCTTTCATTTGGAAAGCATTTGTGAAATGATTCAGTATCAGATATATTAATATGCTCGTGCGAAACATATTTAAGCTTTCTATCTATTTTCTTAATATTATGTGTATTAAGAAATCTATTCATTGAATTAGTTGATTCATATGTAAATGGGGACAAAAATATTACTCTGCCATTAGACTTAGCAATAATATCTGCAACTTTTCTAAATCTCAATGAGAGCGAATTAATGAAGTCCGAAACTCTTTCGCTTTGAAAATCCATTATTTTATAGGTTTCATCCATAATAATAAGATCAATGTTAAATGTATCATTTTTTTCATAAAATATCAGAAAACGTTCAGGTGTAAGAAATAATATATTCTTATCGAATTCGTTAAGTTGCGGTTGTGTAGAAATGTTTATTCCGTCTTTGTTCTCTATATACTTTGTGAACTTTATGTACAATTCTTCTAATAGGGAGTTTGTTGGAACAATATAAATAATGTTAGAAAATTCATTTAAATAAGTTAAAACAAAGTCATTTACTATACTTGTTTTCCCAAAAGAAGTTGAAGCTGAAACAAAAACTTTTTTGTTTTTTCTTAATTCTTCAAATAAAGACATTTGTCCGCTATTTAAATAATCTAGCTGAAGTGAAGAATATGAGTTTGTGGTGAAAAAATCATTAAAATAAAAATAATCTTTTTCCTCTTCGTCCAAGTACATTAAAAAACCATAAGATTGTGTTAAACTAATCATTAAAAAAAACAAATCTAAATTTTTTTTATATTCATTATCCTTTAGTAGTTCATTCATTAAGTCGATAATTTTTTGTTTAGTTATTGCATCTGCTTCAAGGTAATAATCATTTATTTTATTCAAAATTTCTGCCCTAGTCATGATTTCATTCATAAAAACTATTTATTTCCTCCTTGATAATCATACTTTTATTCTTTGTAGGAATAAAAACTATTTCATAACCATAGTTTGAAATTCCCAATATACTAAATTGGTTTTTGATTTCTTGCATTAATTCATCATATATCATATTTAAATCATCTGGGTTCTGAGGTTTATCTTGAAATATAGCAAAACAAACAAAATTAATTTTTATGTTTTTATCAATTATAATATCCACAAATTTTTCAGGATTATCAATAGAATTAATTCTTCTATTTATATCAGCGAAAATGCCAGAAATAATTTTCCTATCTTGTTTTAGGCAAGATAAATCTTTTTTCAATACAAATCCAAAATACTTATTTAAATAATCTGCCCTTAAGTGTGGAATTTCTCCCTTAGATATATCGTTCAACAAACTTCTTTTTGCATCATGCTTATTTCCTACAAATTTTGCCTCACTTAAATATAATTCAATATTATTACCATTAAAAACATAACCTATTGAATCGATTCCTTTTGTTTCACTTTGCAAACTGTAGCCTCTTTTGCTACCATAAGAGAGTAAAATTTTTCTATCACAAACTAATCTTAAATAAATATCTAAAAATAGCTCCCCATAAATTCCACTTATGCTTGTTTCCCTATGTGGAACCAAAGTCGAATCATTCCAAGTTCTTTTTGAATATATCGTTAATTTATCATCTATATCACCAGTTATATCCATAGTCTCGATAAAATCTTCATTTTGAACATATATAGGCAAATAATATCCAAAACACTCCTTAAAATTAACCAACTCTTTTTCTGTATCATAAAAGAACATTATACCAGGGTTACCATTAGTTAACATCATTTTATTTGAAAAAATTTTATTTTTATGAATTTTTGAATAATGACCAATTAAAATATCTAAATTTGTGTCCATAATCCACCTTTCATACGAAATTTACCTTTTTAAAAACTATATGTCTTAATATTTATTTTATCATAAGATATATTTATATAAAACTATGGCAACTAAGTACAAATTTTTTAAATTAGAATATTATCGTTTTGTAAACATATAAGAATTATTTTCTGTAATAATGCAAATAGGAAAAATAAGTTAACGTAAATTTGTATAATTAAATTGTCATAACAAAGCCATATAATTCTGTTAGTAATCGTATAATGATTAAAAATATACGGTTCGGACACCTGTCAAGTTTGATAATTTTTGCATGAAAAAAGCCTTAGAAACGCAACTACTTCTAAGGCTTATAAATTTCTATAATCGCTTTATTGGCTTAATAAAGCCATTACTAAAGCAAGATTTAATTGGAGCTTCCAGTCGGATTTGAACCAACGATCATTGAGTTGCAGTCAATTGCCTTACCACTTGGCTATGGAAGCGCTAAGCCATTATAGCAAAAAACAGTTATATTTTTCAATTTCTATTACTACTTCTATTAAATATAGGCACATCCCCTATAAATTTTCACATATGTTGGGGTGAAAGTGCATCCGTATTTGCGAAAACACATAGTTCATTCTATAATGAGAATGGAGGAATAAATATAAAAAAAATTAAAATCTTTGCAGCAAGCCTCATCCTTGTGCTCCCTTTCTTAATGGCGAACTCACCTGCGCCATGGCCTCAACCAGAAGATTATGAATCTTATACAGCAACACCGATTGTAGAAGGGGGCAATGGTGTTGATAATTGGACGTACACCACAACATTAAAAAATACCGGTGACGGATTTATTAATCTTGATTTTATTGATTTGCATGACGGTGACACTTATGTTAGTCAACTTTATGACATTCCTGGAATGTATATAAGAAAAGATGAAACACGCGAACTAGTGTATACCCTGCGTCAAAAAGTCGAAGACCCAAAACTTAAAGTACGCGCTCTTTTAAGTCCTGCTTCCGGCATTACTTTTACGCTGGACGGCACGATTACAAAAGAAGAAAATGCAACCTACACAAGAATATATGGTAAAACAATCTATAAATACTCTTTTAACGCTGAAGAAAAAGGGCTAAAAGCTAGTACATATTACACGCGGATCACAACCTATAGTTTTGGCGGTGAAGATTTCCATGGCTCACTTGGAGATGGTAAAGATGAATTTGGTTTCTATAGTGATCAAGATATCGATGTGAGCACCATTCAAATAAAAGGCGTCACCTTCTTTGAAGGCAACAAAAATTCGATTTCTAAATTCATTAGCACTTTAGTGCAGCTTGGCCTAATAATCGGCGGTATTGTTATTCTTAGTATCGTGGCAGTTGTCGTTATTATTGTCGTCGTCGTGACGCGCAAGAAAAAGAAAGCTGCATAAAAAGATTAAAACATAAAAACTAATGACGAGGGTCCACACCGTGGGCCCTTTACTAACATCGATAATATTAAAAGTATAAAAGGCACGGCCCACTAAGTATGAACTTATGTTCGCACCAAGGGCAAATAAGAATACTTTAGTAAACTTCAACTTAAAGATAAAAGTAATTAATATTGCTTCAATGATAATCGTAAATACTTCAAAACTTAAGAGCATAAGCAAATACACTTCTTCACTTTTAGCAAAGATAAGTACGAAATTCATTAAACCATTTAAGATAATGTTCATTAATAAAACAAAGGTAAGATATTTCTTATCATGTTTCTTTAAAAAGAAATACCATAATGTTTCAATAAAAAGCGTGATAAAAAGCGCAAAGAGCATGAAGTTAAAGCGCGATAAATACTTACTTATGACATCCATAGCTTAATCTTACCATTAATGTAATGGATTATGTCGTTGTTATTGGCAAAGAAAACTTACTAATGTATAATTATTACATTAGGAGGTAGTTATGGCACTTATCCTCGAAGTGAAAAATATTACAAAAACATTCAATCTATCACGAAAACAACAAAAGATTGAAAAAACAAATACGAAAAAAAGAGTCGCCGTTAATGACCTTTCTTTTAATGCTTATAGAGGGGAAATATACGGTTTACTCGGTCCAAATGGGGCTGGTAAAACAACCGCTTTACGCATTATTTCGACCCTTATTAAAAAAGAAACAGGTGAAGTTCTTGTCAATGGCTATAGTATTACGAAAGAACCGCATAAAGTACGGAGTCAAATTGGCTTTTTAACGAGTGAATTAAAGCTTGATGAATTCTTTACTCCCAATTACTTATTTGATTATTTTGCGGCGTTACATAAAGTAGATGAGAACATCGCTAAAGCGCGGAAACAAAAACTTTTTGATCAATTTGGGATCAGTGAATTTAAAGAAGTAAAAGTAAGTGATTTATCAACGGGGATGAAACAAAAAGTCTCACTCGTCATAAGTATTGTCCATGACCCCAAAATCATTATCTTTGATGAACCGACGAATGGCCTTGATGTTATTACCGCCAAAACCGTCATCGACTTTTTACTCGCTTTAAAAGCC
>Ga0265293_10007446_pt1 | contig 16847 bp, 15 predicted proteins | sample Munlanlewell138R_FD_192505 | JGI IMG/M metagenome (GOLD analysis project Ga0265293, IMG submission 192505) | Leachate microbial communities from a municipal landfill in Southern Ontario, Canada - Leachate well 138R | ecosystem: Engineered > Solid waste > Landfill > Unclassified | place: Canada...
GCAGCGCGACGCCCCGCTCCTCCACCAGAAGCCGCGCCGCGTCCTCGCCAAAGCTCGGAAAGCTGAGGCGGGAGGCATCCCCCGGGGTGTCGTCGCCAAAGTATTGTTTCCGGTCCGGCCAATACTGGCTCCAGCCGGTGCGCAGCAGCACCAGGGAGCCGGTCTTGATCTCGCCGTGGCGGGCCTCGAAGGCCAGCACATCCCCGCGGGTCAGGCGGTAATCCCGATCTGCGGCCGCCTTGGCGGCGACATCGATCACCACCGCCGACCCCATCAGTTTGTCGAGGGGAACCTGCTCGGCGCTGTGGCCGGTTTCATGGAAATGGATGGGAGCGTCGAGATGGGTGCCCCCGTGCTCGGCGGTGCAGAAGGTATTGGCGGAATAGAAGTACCCCTTGTCGTTGTGCCCGTGGGCCAACTGCTGGAACTCGAAGCCGGAGGGGGACGTGGGCCAGTAGAGGGTGTCTTCGTTGAAGCTGTGGGTGAGATCGACGAGGCGAGCGCCGGCGAAATCGATGGGTTCGGCGGCAATCTGGCTGGCGGCGAAAATGGCGAGAGCCCACAGTGCGCGGCGGTGTTCCATGGGGTGCTCCGTTCTCGGGGTTTTCGCCCAGTATAGGCCAGGGTGTCACCCACTGCCCGGCCTTGCGCCGCGCCGAGTTAAAGCGCCTTCCAGACCTCGGGGACGATGGTCGCGGTGCTGTCGCCACTGCTGAACCAGACCTGTCCGTCCTGGAGTGTGACCTGGATGTCCATGGTCCGCGCCACCATGGCGGCGAGGGCATCGGTGGCGTCCTTGTCCAGGTAGAGCACTTCGAGTTTTTCCAGGCGGGCGAGCTTGCCCTGGTTCTTCTCCCACCAGACACTGGCGGCGCGGGGGCCGTAGCTCAACACCGTCACCCGGTCGGCGCGGTTGCAGCCCTTGCGGATGCGGTTTTCGTCCGGCACGCCGAGTTCGATCCAGTGGGTGATGTGGTCGGTGAGATCCTTTTCCCACAAATCCGGCTCGTCGTCGGTGCTGATGCCGCGGGTAAAGGCCAGTCGCTCGCTGGCGAAAAGGGCAAAGGCCAGAAGGCGCACCATCAGCCGCTCCTCGGTCTCCGAGGGGTGACAGGCGAGGGTCAGGGCATGGCTGCCGTAATAATGGCGGTCCATGTCGGAAACATTGAGATTGACTTTGTAGATGGTGGCCTTGAGTGCCATGGGAATTCCGTGGTGGGGGTATGGGGCCCGGGCTCAGGGGCTTTCCGGCAGGGCCCAGTCGATGGGGGTTTGGCGGTGCTCGGCGAGATAGGTGTTGGCCCTGGAAAAATGCCGGCAGCCGAGAAATCCCCGGTGGGCGGAAAGGGGCGAGGGATGCGGGGCCTTCAACACCAGGTGCCTTCGGGTGTCGATGAAGTCCCCCTTCTTTTGCGCGTAACTGCCCCACAGCATGAACACCAGATGCTCGCGGCGCTCGTTGAGGGCGTGCACGGCGGCATCGGTGAAAGTTTCCCAACCCTTGCCCTGGTGGGCGCCGGCGTTGCCCTGCTCGACGGTAAGCGTGGCATTGAGCAGCAGCACGCCCTGCGCGGCCCAGTGATTCAGGCAGCCGTGGCGGGCGGGGGGAATGCCGAGATCGGCGTGCAATTCCTTGTAGATATTCACCAGGGACGGCGGGGTTTGCACCCCGGGCATCACGGAAAAACAGAGGCCGTGGGCCTGATGGGGGCCGTGGTATGGGTCCTGGCCGAGAATCACCACCTTCACTTTGTCAAAAGGCGTGGTATTGAAGGCATTGAACCAGAGGGAAGCCGGGGGGTAAATCACCTTGCCCTGCTGCTTTTGCTGCTGCAGGAAAGTCTTTAGTGAGGCCATGTAGGGCTGGTCAAATTCGCCGCCCAGTTCCTTGAGCCAGCCGGGTTCGAGTTTGACCGATTGACTATTCATAACGATCCGTCCTGCCCCTTGATGATTACGCAAACGTAAGTTGGTTTTGGCCAGAGGACTCGCCCCACAATCAGGCCACACTGAGCGCAGCGCAACCCGACACTTGGGCCATCACCGAATACCGATGTTGGGTTACGCACTGTGGGCTAACCCAGCCTACAAAACTCATCCGCCAGCGCCCCGGTATCTTGGCAAAGGGCCGTTGTCCGAGCCCGCACCCTCGTGCAACCTGTAACGTGTAACTTGAACCTCAAAACCTCACTCCGGCCGCATATGGGGGAAGAGCAGCACATCCCGAATCGACGGCGAATCGGTGAGCAGCATCACCAGCCTATCGATGCCGATGCCCTCCCCCGCCGTGGGCGGCAGGCCGTATTCCAGGGCGCGGATGTAATCGGCGTCGTAGTGCATGGCCTCGTCGTCGCCGGAATCCTTTTCCGCCACCTGGGCGCGGAAGCGCTCCGCCTGGTCCTCGGCATCATTCAGCTCGGAGAAGCCGTTGGCGATCTCGCGGCCGCCGACAAAGAATTCGAAGCGGTCGGTGACGAAGGGGTTGTCATCGTTGCGCCGCGCCAGGGGCGACACCTCGGTGGGATACTGGGTGATGAACGTGGGCTGGTCGAGGCGGTGCTCGACGGTCTTCTCGAAAATCTCGATCCACACCTTGCCGAGGCCCCAGCTGTCCTTGAGGGGAATATCCAGATGTTCGGCGATTTCCCGGGCACCCTGTTCGTCGGCGAGGGCCTTGGCGGAAATATCCGGGTTGAAGTGCAGAATCGCATCAAACACCGACAGGCGGCGGAAGGGCTTGTCGAAATCGTAGAGGGTCTCCTGCAATACCTCGCCGTCGGCATTCTTCACCGTGTTGCGCACCTGGGCGGTACCGAGAACCTCCAGGCACAGCTTGCGCAGCATGTCCTCGGTGAGGTCCATCAGGTCGTTGTAGTCCGCGTAGGCCTGGTAGAACTCCAGCATGGTGAATTCGGGGTTGTGGCGGGTGGACAGCCCTTCGTTCCTGAAATTGCGGTTGATCTCGTACACCCGCTCGAAGCCACCCACCACCAGACGCTTGAGATACAGCTCCGGGGCGATGCGCAGGTACATGGGCAGATCCAGCGCGTTGTGGTGGGTGATGAAGGGCCGCGCCGTGGCACCGCCGGGAATCACCTGCAACATCGGGGTTTCCACTTCGAGAAAATCCCGGCCATTGAGGTAACGGCGAATGAAGTCGACGACTTTCGACCGGGTGCGGAAGGTGTCGCGCACCTCGGGGTTGGCGATCAGATCCACGTAGCGCTGGCGGTAGCGCATCTCCTGATCGGCAAGGCCGTGGAATTTATCCGGCAGCGGGCGCAGGGCCTTGGTGAGCAGCTGGAATTCATCCAGCTGCACGTAGAGGTCGCCCTTGCCGGATTTGTGCAGCGCTCCCCTCACCCCGACGATATCGCCGAGATCGAGCATCTTGGCAAAGTCCCGCGCCTCCTTGGTGACGTAGAGCTGGATGCGGCCCGCGCCGTCGAGAATTTCCATGAAGGCGCCGCGGTTGCGGACCACCCTCCCCGCCACGCTCACCACCAGGCCGAGCTGTTCCAGGTCTTCCTTGGACTTGTCGCCGTGGGCGGCCTGCAGGTCGGCGGTCCTGCTGTCGGGGCGAAAGTCGTTGGGGAAGGTGGTGCCGTCAGCGGCCCGCAGCTGCGCCAGCTTGGCGCGGCGCTCGGCGATCAGCCGGTTGTCGTCGGTATCAGTAGCCATCGTCAATCCAGGTTGAGTGTCATGGGCCCGGGCAGGGCCTGTGTTGGCGTCAGACGTCAGACGTCAGACGTGAAGCGATAAATCACAGCCCCGCCTTCAGGGAGGCCTCGATGAACTTATCCAGGTCGCCGTCCAGCACGCCCTGGGTATTGCGGGTTTCGATGCCGGTGCGCAGGTCTTTTATGCGGGCATCGTCCAGCACGTAGGAGCGAATCTGGCTGCCCCAGCCGATGTCGGACTTGCTGTCCTCCATGGCCTGCTGGGCCTCGCGGCGCTTCATCATTTCCAGTTCGTAGAGTTTGGCCCGCAACATCTTCATACAGTTGTCGCGGTTCTGGTGCTGGGAGCGCTCGCTCTGGCACTGCACCACGGTATTGGTGGGAATGTGGGTGATGCGCACCGCCGAGTCGGTGCGGTTGACGTGCTGGCCGCCGGCGCCGCTGGCCCGGTAGGTATCGGTGCGCAGGTCCGCCGGGTTGATGTCGATCTCGATGGTGTCGTCGATTTCCGGGGACACGAACACCGCCGAAAACGACGTATGGCGGCGGTTGCCGGAATCGAACGGGGATTTGCGCACCAGGCGGTGCACGCCGATCTCGGTGCGCAGCCAGCCGAAGGCGTAGTCCCCCTGGACGTGGACGGTGGCGCTCTTGATGCCCGCCACTTCGCCGGGGGAACATTCGATCAGGTCGGCCTTGAAGCCTTTGTGGTCGGCCCAGCGCAGGTACATGCGCAGCAGCATTTCCGCCCAATCCTGGGCCTCGGTGCCGCCGGAGCCGGCCTGGATATCCAGGTAGGCATTGTTGGGGTCCATCTCGCCGGAGAACATGCGGCGGAATTCCAGCTGGGCAAGACGGGCGTCGAGGCGGCCCACTTCACCGCGAATCTCCTCCACCGTGTCGGCGTCGTCCTCGTCCACCGCCATCTGCAGCAATTCCCGGGCATCGGCGATGCCGCTGTCGAGGGCTTCGATGGTTTCCACCACCGTTTCGAGGGATGCCCGCTCGCGGCCGAGGTTCTGGGCCCGCTCGGGGTTGTTCCACACATCGGGGTCGCCGAGCTCGAGCTCTACCTCGGCGAGGCGCTCCTTCTTGGTGGCGTAGTCAAAGATACCCCCTAAGCACGTCGGTGCGCGCCTTGAGGTCCTGCAATGCGGTGATGATCGGGTTGATTTCCAAGGGAAAATCCTGAGGCTTCGGGGAATGACAAGGGCGGCGATTCTAACGGATTAGCGCTCCCCGCACTACCCGGGCCCGGACAGTGCACCGACCGGCGCACTCAGCCGTGGATGTTCACCACCGGGATCAGTCCCCTGCCCTGGCGGTTGCGATCGGCAAGGCTCAGCAGTGCCCTGTAACTCAGCGCCCAGGCCAGGGCAATGCCCGCGAGCCAGGCGAGGCTGGCGCCGGGATGGGCAAAAAAATTGCCGAGCTGATAGCACAGCACCGCCGCGCCGTAGGCGATCAACGTGTTCCAGGACGCGGCGAAGAAGGCCCAGAAACCGCCGGCCTCCTTGTAGATGGCGCCGAGGGTGGCGACACAGGGCATGTAGAGCAACACGAACACCAGGTAGGAAAACGCCGCCAGGGGGCCGTCGAACAGGGTCGCCATCAGCGACAGGGTGGTGACCGCCACGGCCTGCTCCTCGGCGGCGGCCCGCTGGTCGCTCAGGTCCCCGACACCGATACCCAGGGGATCGCTGAGGACGTCGCCGAGCCCCGCCAGGTTGGCAGGGATGGTGGCCAGGCCCGCCGCGACCATGGCGCCGATGGATTGAGGCTCATCGTCCGCCCCCCCCTGCTCCGCCGCCAGGGACGAGTACAGGGCATCGAGGGTGCCCACCACCACCTCCTTGGCGAAGATGCCGCTGAAAATCCCCACGGTGGCGGGCCAGTTTTCCTCCTTCACCCCCATGGGTTCGAACAGCGGGGTGATGGCCATGCCGATGCGGGAGAGCACCGACTTCTCGCTGTTCTCGTTGCCGAAACTGCCATCGACGCCGATGGAGTTGACGAAATTGAGGACGATCACCACCACCACGATGGCCTTGCCGGCGCGCATCACAAAGCCGTGGAGGCGGTGCCAGGTGCTGAGCAGAATGCCCCGCAGGGTGGGGACGTGGTAGTTGGGCAGTTCGAGGATAAAAGGGGTCATGTCGCGGCTCATCAGCCGCCGCTTGACAGCAAAACCGGTGGCCACCGCCAGCAGCATGCCCAGCAGGTAGAGGGCAAACACCACATTCTGCCCCTGGGCCGGGAAGAATACCGTGGCAAAGAGGATATACACGGTCAAGCGCGCCCCGCAGGACATGAACGGCGCCATCAGGGTGGTGAGCAGGCGGTCGTTATTGCTGTCCAGGGTGCGCGCCGACATCACCGCCGGCACGTTGCAGCCAAAGCCCACCACCAGGGGCACAAAGGATTTGCCGGGCAGGCCGAGGCCGCGCATCAGCCGGTCCATGATAAAGGCGGCGCGGGCCATATACCCGGAGCCTTCGAGGAACGACTGGAACAAAAACAGTGTGCCGATCACCGGGATAAAACTCGCCACCAGCTGCACGCCACCGCCGACCCCGTCCGCCACCAAGGCGATCAGCCAGCGGGGCAGGCCGGCATCGGTCATCAGCTGGCGGGGGAGCTCCACCACCAGGGCGCCCGCCACCGTGTCGAAGGCATCGATAAAGGCACCGCCGAAATGGATGGTGAACAGGAACATGGTATACATCACCGCCAGAAATATGGGGAACGCCAGCACCCGGTTGAGCAGCACGGCGTCGAGGCGATCGGTGAGGGTGCGACGGTGCCCCGCGTCCCGGTGCAGGGCGCCGTCCGTCACCTCGCCGATCCAGCGGTAGCGGGCCTCGATCAACAGATCGGTGGCGTTGCCGCCGGCGCGGCGCTCCAGATCATCCACCACCGCCAGGGCACTGGCGGCGAGCTCCTCCGGCAGGGTGGCGAGCACCGCGGCGTCCCGCTCCAGCAGGGCGGCCGCTTCCAGGCGGCGGTCGCCCCGGCCGGCGTCCCGCAGGCGGGAGCGCAGGGCGACAATGGCGGATTCGATGGCCTCCCCGAGGGCCGGCGGCGGCACGGGCCGCTGGCCGGCGCTGGCCAGGTGATTGACCACCACGTCCAGCAGGTTGCCGATGCCCTCCTTGCGACTGGCGACAATGGGCACCACCGGCACGCCGATGCGATTGGACAGCTCGTAGGGGTCGATATGCAGCCCCTGCTGGTTGGCCACATCCATCATATTAAGGGCAATGACCAGGGGGATACCGGCATCCAGCAACTGGGTGGACAGGTAGAGGCCGCGTTCCAGGCTGGAGGCGTCGATGATATTCACCAGCAGGTCGACGGGCTCGGAGAGGATGAAACGCTGGGCGATCTGCTGGTCGATGGAATCATCGCCATGGCTGAGGTGCAGGCCGTAGGTGCCGGGCAGATCCACCACCTCGAAGAGGGTCTCGCCGTGATGGCAGTGGCCGGTCTTTTTCTCCACCGTCACCCCCGGCCAGTTACCCACCTTCTGGCGGGCGCCGGTGAGGGCGTTGAACAGGGTCGATTTGCCGCTGTTGGGGTTGCCGACGAGGGCAAGGGTAAAGGGGCGGTTCACAGCAGCTCCACCTCCATGGCTCCCGCCTCGTGGCGGCGCAGGCTGAGGTGAAAGCCCCGCACCCGGATCTGTACCGGGTCCCCCAGGGGAGCCAGGTGCTGGACCTCGAACTCGGTGCCGGGGGTGAGGCCGAGGGCCATCAGCCGGTTGCGGTACAGGGTGTCGAGGGTCTGGTAGCGCACCACCCGGGCGCGGGCACCCACGGGCAGTTCCTCGAAACGCAGCAGGCGGGGATCGGTGGCGGACATGGGGGCAAAAGACTCCAGAACCTAGATAATAATGATTCTCATTTTAATAACAGCACCCACACAGGGTAAAGGGATTTTTTCAAGGCCACCTTGCGTGGGATCAAGGATTGAAGCGGGCGCAGGGCTCAGGGGAGCAGCCGGTTGATGATGAGCTGCACGGACTCCCGGCTCCGCCAGAGATTGACATCGAGACGATAGAGGACATCAACTCGCTCCAGGGGGCCGCCCAGGCGCTCGGGGGGGACGTTGAAGGCGATGGCATCCACCGCAAAGCCGCGATCCCGGCCGCTGCCCAGGGTCATCTTCAGGTGCTTGCCGCCCAGCACCCGCTGTTCCAACACGGTGAACTGGCCGCGAAACAGGGGCTCCGGGAACTGCTGGCCCCAGGGCCCCCCGTCCCGCAGCCAGCGGGCGTTGTCGAGGCTGATCTCTGCCGGGTCGAGCACCCCGTCGATCAGGATCTCCTCTTCCAGATCGGCGCTGGTGAGGCAGCGGCGCACCTCCGCCTCAAAGGCGCTGGCGAAGGCGTCGAAGCGCGCCCTGGGCAGGCTCAGCCCCGCCGCCATGGCGTGGCCACCAAACTTGGTGAGAAGGCCCGGGTGGCGGGCGGCAACAGCGTCCAGGGCATCGCGGATATGGAGCCCCGGAATGGAGCGGGCGGACCCCTTGAGGTCCCCGTTGCCGTCCTCGCCAAAGGCGATCACCGGGCGGTGAAAGCGATCCTTGATGCGGGACGCCAACAAACCCACCACACCCTGATGCCAGTCCGGATCGTACAGGCATAGCCCCCAGGGCAAGGCCTGTTCGTCCAGGTGCAGGCGCTCGACGATGGCCAGCGCCTCCCGCTGCATGTCCGCCTCGATGACCCGGCGGTCGCTGTTGAGCTGGTCCAGCTCCACCGCCATCTCCCGGGCCAGGGCGGGGTTGTCCTCCAGCAGCAGATGAATGCCGTGGGTCATGTCATCGAGGCGCCCGGCGGCATTGAGGCGCGGGCCGAGGGTAAAGCCCAGATCAGCGGCCACCAGGCGCTCCCGCTCCCGCCCCGCCACCTCCAGCAGGGCGAGGATGCCGGGGCGGCACACCCCGGCGCGCATCCGCTTGAGGCCCTGGTGGACCAGCACCCGGTTGACCCGGTCGAGGGGCACCACGTCCGCCACGGTGCCCAGGGCCACCAGGTCCAGCCAGGTGGCCATATTGGGCTCGGGAATGCCCCGTTCGGCGAACCAGCCCCGGGCCCGCAGGCGGCCGCGCAGGGCGGTGAGCAGAAAGAAAATGACCCCCACCCCCGCCAGGTTCTTGGTGGGGAACGGACAGCCCGGTTGATTGGGGTTAACGATGGCATCCGCCGCCGGCAGCTGGCGCCCGGGGAGGTGGTGGTCGGTGACGATGACCCCGAGACCCGCCGCCTTGGCGGCCGCGACACCCTCGATACTGGAAATACCGTTATCCACGGTAATCAACAGGTTGGGCGACTTTGTCAATGCCAGATCGACAATTTCCGGGGTGAGCCCGTAGCCGTACTCGAAGCGGTTGGGCACGAGAAAGTCCACACCGGCAAGGCCCATGGACTCGAGGGCGAGAACCCCAAGGGCGGTGCTGGTGGCACCATCTGCATCAAAGTCACCAACAATCAATACCCTGTGCTGCCTTTGCAGGGCATTTTCGAGGATATCGAGGGCGGCATCGAGGCCCTGAAGATGGTCGGGTGGGGGCAGTTCCGCCAGCTGGCGGCCCAACTGCCCGGGGCCTTCGATGCCCCGCGCGGCGTAGATCCGCCGCAACAGGGCCGGGGTGCCGTCATCGGGCCAGGGCGCGCTGCCATCGGGTATCGGACGATGCCGGATAATCATCTCCGCAAACCCCCGCCCGCAAAGAACATCAACTCAAACAGAGAGATTGGCGGCCATGAAGGCCTGCACCGCCGCCAGCTCGTTGTCGATCACCTCGAAGCGCTCCGGGCGCTCGAACAGGTCCGCCATGTGGTGGGGCAGCGGCGGGTCCTGGGGATAGCCCGCCTTGCGCACCGCCTCGGGAAACTTGGCGGGGTGGGCGGTGGCCAGCGCCACCATGGGCACCGCGGGATCGCGGCGGCAGTGGCGGCCGGCGGCGACGCCGATGGCGGTGTGGGGGTCCAGCAGGTAGCCGCTGGTCTCCCACTCCTCGCGGATCAGCGCCACGGTCTCCTCGTCGCCGAGGCGGTGGCTGGCGAAGAGGCCCCGGGCCCGGGCCAGGGCGGCATCGTCCAGGTGCAGGTTGCCGGTGGCGCGGAAGTCCTCCATCAGCCTGGCGATGGCGGCGCCGTCCCGGTCGTGGAGATCGAACAGCAGCCGCTCGAAGTTGCTGGACACCATGATATCCATCGACGGCGACAGGCTGTGAATGAGTTGATGTCTGCTGTGATCGTTGGCGCTCAGACAGCGGTGTAGGATGTCGTTGGCGTTGGTGCCGATCACCAGCTGGTCCACCGGCAGGCCCATTTTGTGGGCCAGGTAGCCGGCGAAGATATCGCCGAAGTTGCCGGTGGGCACCGCGAACGATACCTTGCGCAGGGGCCCGCCGAGGGACAGGGCGGCCCAGAAGTAGTAGACGATCTGGGCCATGATCCGCGCCCAGTTGATGGAGTTCACCGCCACCAGGCTGCGGTCCGCCGGCAAAAACCCCTGATTGCCGAAGCTGGCCTTGACCAGGTTCTGGCAGTCGTCGAAGTTGCCCTTCAGGGCGATGTTGTGGATGTTGTCCCCCACCACGGTGGTCATCTGGCGGCGCTGCACCTCGGACACCCGGTTGTGGGGGTGGAGGATGAAAATGTCGATATTCTGGCAGCGGCGACAACCCTCGATGGCAGCGGAGCCGGTATCCCCGGAGGTGGCGCCCATGATCACCGCCTTCTGGCCGCGCTTTTCCAGCAGGTGGTCGAGCAGATGGCCGAGGAACTGGAGGGCGAAATCCTTGAACGCCAGGGTGGGGCCGTGGAACAGCTCCAGCACCCAGTCGTTGTGGCCGGTCTGCACCAGGGGGGCGATGGCCCGGTGGCGGAAGGCGCCGTAGGAGGCGGCAATGATGCGGCGCAGCTCCTCATCCGGCACGGCGCCGTCGATAAAGGGCGCCATCACCCGGAACGCAAGCTCCGTGTAGGGCAGGCCGGCCCAGCTGGCGATCTCCTCGGTACTGTAGGCGGGCAGGGATTCCGGCACGAACAGCCCGCCATCGGGGGCGAGACCGGCGAGAACCACGTCCTCGAAGGATTGGGGGGCGACGCCGCCGCGGGTGCTGATGTACTTCATTGCTTTGTACCGTTACTGAAATTGGTGTGGGTCAGGTTACAAGTTGCACGGGAGCCGGGGCGGCCTTTGCCCGCCGATATAACCGGCGCTCCGTTGCAGGGTTGGTGCACCGTGGTCGACCCTCGCTGCCACGTGGAGCGTGCCCCGTGAAACTCAGGACGTTACTTGTCGAGCGCCTCGACACGGATATGCACCACCGGCCCGGCAATGGCATCCAGGGCCTCGATAGCCTCCACCGCCGCCATCAGGTCCCGCTCCAGGGCGGTGTTGGTGAGCATGATCAGGGGCACGTGGTCCTGGCCCTGCTGGGGGCGCTTCTGGATGATGGCCTCGATGCTGATACCCCGGTCGCTCATGATGGTGGCCAGCTGGGACAGCACACCGGGGCGGTCGAGGGCGCTCATGCGCAGGTAGTAGGCGGTCTCCACCTCGTCGATGGGGATCACCGGGGTGCCGTTGAAGCTGGCGTTGCTGAACGCCAGGTAGGGTACCCGAGCCTCCGGCGCCGAGTTGAGGGCCCGCGCCACATCGATGATATCCGCCACCACGGCGGAGGCGGTGGGCTCGGCGCCGGCACCGGCGCCGTAGAACAGGGTGGGGCCCACGGCGTCGCCCTTGACCATCACCGCGTTCATCACCCCGTCCACCTCGGCGATCAGGGAATTGTCGGGGATCAGGGTGGGATGTACCCGCACCTCGACGCCCTTGTCGGTCTGGCGGGCGATGCCCAGGTGCTTGATGCGGTAGCCGAGCTCCCGGGCGTAGGCGAGATCCTGAAGATCGAGGCCGGTGATGCCCTGGGTGTAGACCTTGTCGAACTGGAGGGGGATGCCGAAGGCCAGGGAGGCGAGAATCACCAGCTTGTGGGCGGCGTCGATGCCCTCGACGTCGAAGGTGGGGTCCGCCTCCGCATAACCCAGCTGCTGGGCCTCTGCCAGGGCATCGCCAAAGGCCCTGCCCTGCTCCTCCATGGCGGTGAGAATGAAGTTGCTGGTGCCATTGATGATGCCCGCCAGCCACTCGATGCGGTTGGCGCCGAGGCCTTCCCGCAGGGTCTTGATGATGGGGATGCCACCGGCCACCGCCGCCTCGAAGGCCACCATCACCGATTGCTGGCGGGCCGCCTCGAAGATCTCGTTGCCGTGGTGGGCGATGAGCGCCTTGTTGGCGGTCACCACATGCTTGCCGTGGCGGATGGCTTCGAGCACCAGATCCCGGGCCACGGTGGTGCCGCCGATCAATTCCACCACCACGTCCACCTCCGGGTTGCTGGCCACGGCGAAGATATCGGGGGTGAGGGCCACGTCGGCGGTATCGCAGGCGGGGTTGGCGCGCCGCGCCGCCACCTGAACGATGCGGATATGGGCGCCGGCGCGGGCGTTGATCAGGGCGGTGTTGCGGGTCAGTACGTTGAAGGTCCCGCTACCCACGGTGCCGAGGCCGCAGATACCGATGTTGACTGTTTTCAAGGGGATTCACCCGGGTGTTGGCTGAGAAAAAGAGGGCAACCTTAATGGCGGGCCAGAACGCTGTCAATGGCGCCGCCACGGCCGCCTCCGGGCTGCCGACAAAACACACAAGCGACTGTTTTGTCGGGATAAATCGAATCCGCCGGCTCAGATCCCCAGGATCGCCAGCATATCCTTCACCGGCCGGTAGCCACCCAGCAGGGTGCCGTCCATGAGGACGATGCTGGGGGTACCGGTGACATCGAATTCCTGGCCGAGCTTGTACTGGGCCGCCACCGGGTTGCCCTTGCACAGCTCGCCGGCGATGTTCCTGCCGTTCTTGAGGTCGGTAAGGGCCTTGGCCTTGTCGGCGGCGCACCAGGCCCGCACCATCTTGTCGAAGGTGGGCGAGCCCTCCCCGGCGCGGGGGAAGGCGAGGTAGCGGACTTCCACGCCATTCCTGTTGAGTTCCGGCACTTCCTGGTGGAGCTTGCGGCAGTAGCCGCAGTCCACGTCGGTAAAGACGTTGATCACCGCCTTGGTGGCACCCTTGGCGGGGAAGATGATCAGGTCGTTGCGGTCGAGGGTCTTGAGGCGCTCGCGGCGCACGGCGATGCGGTCGGCCTCCACCAGGTTGACGAACTGACCGGGCTGCACCTGATAGAGCTCGCCCACCACCACATGGGCGGCGCTGGCGTCGGTGTAGAGCATGGGCCCGCCGAGGATCTGCACCTGGTAGATGCCGGGCATGGCGGTTTCCTTGATGGCGCCGTACTCGAAGTCCGGCCGGGCGGCCTGGAGGCGTTCGAGGATGCGCTCGCCGGTGGCCTTGTCCGGGGCTGCATCGGCGGCCAGCAGCGGCCCCGCCAGCATGAACAGGAGTGCTGCCAGTACGGTCGGAATTCTCACGGACGTTCCCTTTTTTGCAGGTTGATTGACGCCAAGGGGGCCTGGCGCGGGTCGAGGCGGGCATTCTAACCTATCCCCGGGGATGATGGCGGGCCAGCAGGTCCTTCATCCGGGCCTGGGCGACGTGGGTGTAGATCTGGGTGGTGGACAGGTCGCTGTGGCCCAGCAGCAACTGCACCACCCGCAGGTCGGCGCCGTGGTTGAGCAGGTGGGTGGCAAAGGCGTGGCGCAAGGTGTGGGGCGACAGGGGCGTGTCGATGCCCGCCACAGCGGCCCAGTGCTTGATGCGGTACCAGAAGGTCTGGCGGGTCATGCGCCGGCCCCGCTCGCTGGGGAACAGCACGTCGTCCTGGCCGGCGCCGAGCAGCGCGGGGCGCCCCGCCCGGAGGAACACCCCCAGGTGGTGGAGCGCCTCGTCCCCGAACGGCACCAGCCGCTCCTTGCTGCCCTTGCCGGTGATCCGCACCACCCCCTGGCGCAGGTTGAGTTCGCCGACGGTCAGACTGACCAGCTCCGTGACCCGGAGCCCGGTGGCGTAGAGGAGTTCGAGCATGGCCTTGTCCCGCAGCGCAAGGGGCGAATCCCCCGCGGGCGCGGCGAGCAGTCGCTCCACCTCCTCCTCGCCAAGGCCCTTGGGCAGTGGCCGCCCCACCCGGGGGCTATCCAGCAGCGCGGTGGGGTCCTCCCGCAGCTGCCCCTCGCGGACCAGGTGGCGGTAGAAGCCGCGGATGCAGGACAGCGCGCGGCGGGTGGAGCGGGGATTGAACCTGCGGGCGAATCGCTCGGCAAGGTACTCGCCGAGATGTTCCCTGCCGGCGGCTTCGAGAGGGAGCCCCTGCCCCGCCAGCCAGTCGGCGAGGGCCTCGAGGTCGCGGCGATAGGCGGCAAGGGTGTTGTCGCTCAGGCCCCTTTCCATCCACAGGGCATCGAGATAGCGGTCCACCTGGGGGTGGGAGCGGGTAGCGGGGGGAACGATCATGGCGCCAGTGTAGCGGATTTGGCGAGGCGCTCCTCGGCGAAGATAGCGCGCCGATAGAACGCAAAAGGCGACCCGAGGGTCGCCTTTGCGCAAGCGGAACTGACCGCGGGGTCAGCCCAGCTTTTCCTTGATGCGGGCGGCCTTGCCGGACAGGTCGCGCAGGTAGTACAGCTTGGCCTGACGCACCGCGCCGCGACGCTTGACGGTGATGCTGTCGATCAGCGGGCTGTAGGTCTGGAAGGTCCGCTCGACGCCAACGCCGTTGGAATTCTTGCGCACGGTGAAGGCGGAGTTGAGGCCGCGATTCTTCTTGGCGATCACCACGCCCTCATAGGCCTGGAGACGCTCGCGGTTGCCTTCCTTCACCTTGACCTGCACCACCAGGGTATCGCCGGGGGCGAAGGCGGGGATCTCCTTCTGCATCTGTTCCTTTTCGATCGCGGCAATGATCGGGTTCTTGTTGCTCATGTTCTGCTCCTCATATGTCGGTTGATGGTGGCACGCCACCTTGTCGAGTAGCGCCGTACCGAGAGGATGGCGGCTCAGTTGCCCGAGCTGTCATCATCGGCCGGCTTGCGCGGCGGGTTTGCAGGGGAATCCTGCGCCAGCCTTGCCAGTATTGCCTGCTGCTCGCTGTCGAGCGTCAGGCGGTTCAGCAGATCCGGGCGCCTGGCCCGGGTCCTCGCCAGCGACTGCTCCAGTCGCCAGCGCCGAATGCGTTCATGGTTGCCGGACAACAACACCTCCGGCACCACCCTGCCCTGGTAATCCAGGGGTCGGGTGTAGTGGGGGCAGTCCAGAAGCCCCTCGGCGAAGGAGTCCTCCCGGGCCGAGTCGCCGTGGCCGAGGGCCCCCGGGATGCATCGCACCAGGGCGTCGATCAACACCATGGCGGGCAACTCCCCACCGCTCAGCACGTAATCGCCGATGGACCACTCCTCATCCACCGCCAGTTCGATGAGGCGCTCGTCGACCCCCTCGTAGCGACCGGCAACCAGCACCAGATTGGGGAGTTCGCCGAGATACTCCACCCCCGCCTGATCCAGCACCCGCCCCTGGGGGGAGAGGTAGATCACCCGCGCCTGGCCGCCCTCCTGGGTCGCCCAGTGCCGCGCCTCGTCGATGGCGGCCCGCAGGGGCTCGATCATCATCACCATGCCGGGGCCACCGCCGTAGGGGCGATCGTCCACCGTGCGGTGGCGATCGCGGGCATGGTCGCGGGGGTTGAAGCAGGCCATGGCCCACAAGCCCTGATCCAGCGCCCGGGCGGTGATGCCGTGGTCGGCCACCGCGTCGAACATCTCCGGGAAGAGCGTCACCAGCGCAATGCGTTTCATCCGCTCCCCTCTCGCCGCCGGCCCCTGGAAATCCCGGCGCGGCCTGTCATTCCTTGTCGAAATCCGGATCCCAGTCCACCAGGACCGTGCCCGCGGCCATGTCCACCTCGACAATGTAGTCATCGACAAAGGGGATCAGCCGTTCCAGCCTGTCGTGGCTGGCGGCATCGCCCTTCACCACCATCACGTCGCTGGCGCCGGTGTCGAAAAAACCGTCGACGGTGCCGAGCAGCAGCGCCCGACCGCCGTGGGTGGACACCACCTTCATGCCCTCCAGCTGGTGCCAGTAGTATTCACCGGGCGCTGCCTCGGGAAAGGCGGCGGCGGATACCTGGATATCCCGCTGGCAGTACAGTCTCGCCTGGTCGCGGTCATCGAGCCCGACGATATGGGCGATGAACCCCTTGGCAGTGGCGCGAAACTGGTCGACCTCGACCCTGGCCAACCCGCCGGGCAGCGTCATCCACCAGGGCAGGTAGTCAAAAATGTTGCTTTCCGGCTCGGTGAAGGAATGGATCTTCACCCAGCCCTGAACACCGTGCACCGTGGTAATTCGCCCGACGACCACAAGATCGTCGGGGGCGGCCAGCCCGCGAGGCTCGCGGGGAGATTGCGGCGCCACCACGCTTGCCGGCTGTGGGGAAACGCTCGTCGCGGCCTCAGGCCTGCTGACGGGAGGCTTCCTGGACCAGCTGGGTAACGCGCTCGGACGTGGTCGCGCCCTGGCTCAGCCAGTGGGTCACGCGATCCAGATCGACCCGCAGACGCTCTTCATTGCCGCGGGCGATGGGGTTGAAGAACCCGACGCGCTCAATGAAGCGGCCATTGCGGGCATTGCGGCTGTCGGCCACGGTGAGGTGGTAGAAGGGACGCTTCTTGGAGCCGCCACGCGCTAAACGGATTGTTACCATGGACTTTCTCTTCTCGGGTTGACTGCTGGTTGATAATCAATGAATCAGGGGGTGCGCCGGAAAAGCACAGGGGCACCCCCGAAAGGCGCGCAATTGTACGGGAAACCACTGGCAAAGGAAACCACCGATCCTCCACCGCCCCGGCCCACTCAGAACTTGAAGCCCCCCGGCGGCATGCCGCCCCCGGGAAAGCCGCCCTGGGGCAGGTTGCCGCCGAGGCCCCGCATCATGTTGGCCATGCCCTTGCCTTTCATCTTTTTCATCATCTTGGCCATCTGCTTGTGCTGCTTGAGCAAGCGGTTGAGATCCTGGATGTTGGTGCCGGAGCCCTGGGTGATGCGGCGCTTGCGGGAGCCATTGAGGATATCCGGATTGGCCCGCTCCTTGGGGGTCATGGAGTTGATGATGGCCTCCATGCGCTTGAACTGGGAACCGACG
>Ga0265293_10007447_pt1 | contig 16845 bp, 21 predicted proteins | sample Munlanlewell138R_FD_192505 | JGI IMG/M metagenome (GOLD analysis project Ga0265293, IMG submission 192505) | Leachate microbial communities from a municipal landfill in Southern Ontario, Canada - Leachate well 138R | ecosystem: Engineered > Solid waste > Landfill > Unclassified | place: Canada...
TGCCGTACACGGTGCCGCCGCGGCCGCCCGCGTCCGGCTTCGGGTGACGCGCCGCACCAGAGGACACGTTCACGATCCACCCCGCGCCACGCTCGCGCATGGAGGGCATCACGAGCTGGGCGAGGTGGAACGGGGAGTAGACCTGCACCTCCTGCATCAGGCGGTAGCGGCGCTCCGGGAAGTCCTGCACGGGGATGAAGAAGGTGACCGCGGCGTTGTTCACCAGGATGTCCACCGGGCCGTAGATCCGGTTCGCCTCCGCGATGAGGTTCTTGCGGTCCTCCTCGTTGGAGAGGTCACAGCGGACCGCCGTCGCCTCGCCACCGGCCTCGCGGATGTTCTTCACAACACCGTTGATGGAGCCTTCGAGCGAGTGGTCGCCCTCGTTCAGCGTGCGCGCGGAGACGATGACCTTCGCGCCCTCCATCGCGTACCGCGCGGCGATGGCCTCGCCGATGCCGCGAGAGGCGCCCGTGACGACAGCGACCTTGCCGGCGAGGACGCCGTTCATGTTGGCTTGAGGCATAGGTGATGCCCTCACTTTCTCGTTCGTGTAGGGGTCGAGTGTGCCTCGCGCGTTGTAGCACAACGCGGGGCGGAGGGCGTCAGTCCCCCAGCAGCGGACGCAGCCGTTCGAGGATGGCGTGGGTGAGCTGCATCTCCGGCTTCGTCGCGTCCAGCACCAGCCACCGCCCCGGATCGGCGGCGGCCTGTTCGAGGAAGCCGCGGGCGACGTCCTGGTGGAACTCGAGGCCGGCACGTTCGAGGTAGTCGCGGCCCTTGCCGGTGCGGGCGAAGCCTTGCTCCGGCGCGAGCTGGAGGAGGATGGTGAGCGCCGGTTGCAGGCCGCGGCTGCCGATGGCGTTGGCGGCGTCAACGAGGTCGCGCGGGAGGCCTCGGCCGAAGTGCTGGTAGGCAACGGTGGAGGCGGTGAAGCGGTCACAGAGGACGACCGCGCCCCGGTCAAGGGCGGGGGAGATGACCTCCTGCACCAGTTGGGCGCGGGCGGCGTTGAAGATCAGCAGTTCCGCCTCGGGCGTGGGGGGCGCCTCGTCGTCGGTAGTGGCGAAGAGGGCCTCGCGCAGGCGCTCGCCGACGGGCGTGCCGCCGGGCTCCCGGCAGGTGATCACCTCGCGCCCTTCGCGCTGAAGCATGCGCGCGAGGGCGGCGATCTGCGTGGACTTGCCGGCCCCCTCGCCCCCTTCGAGGGTGACGAAGAGGCCGCGGTGCTGTGCGCTCACGCTACCACCTCCGCCTCTGATCCCCTCCCCCAGAGGGGGAGGGGGCCGGAGCCGGAGGGGGAGCGCTAGTCGTCGTCATCGCGCCACGGTAGGCCACGGTTCGGGGTTGCCGCCTCCCGCACCACCGAGACACGGCGGAAGGGGTCGCGGCCCTTCGAGACCGAGCGGAGGCCGTGGCGAGCGATCAGCTCGTGCTGGAGTCGTCGGATGTAGGCGGTAGCGGGGGAGAGCTCGACCGCGGCGGCCCCTCGAAAGGTGATCTCCGCAACGGCATCCTCCGCTTCCCTCAGCGCCAGCGTGGTCGGGTCCTCGCGACCGCCTTCGCCACGGAAGGCGAGGAGCTGTCGCTCGATCTGCTGGGCCGAGTTGTTCCGGAGGACGTAGATCGGGATGCCCCGCTCCTCCGCCTGCTTCAGGGGACCGGTACGCCGCCGGTAGTACGGGCGGAGCGTGAGGACGGCATCGGCGTCCCGCACGGAGTCCACGATGCGCGCCGCGGAGCGCGTCTCGTGGATCGCCTGCTCCAGGCGGCCACGGGAGATGCCGAACGGCAGGATGCGCTTCTCCGGACCGCCGGGGGCCGCCTGCACCTCGCGGGTGCGGGTGACCTCCGAGCGCGGCTCGAGGGGCTCCTCCGGGGTGGTACGCATGGGGACGCGCTCCACCTTCGTGACCTCGCCGTCATCGTTGGCGACGCGGATCTCCGCCTCCACCTCGTAGCCGCGGAGGAGGGCGTCCACGGTCTGGGCGACATCCTCGTGGATCGCGAGCGTGCGGAAGGACTGGATCTCGACGAGCACGTCGAAGGTCGGTGGGGCGCGACGTTCGAGGACGGTCTTCTGCGTGCCACGGCGGCGCGCCTCCTCGTCCGAGAGCGTCACGGACTCGATCCCGCCGATGAGGTCGGACAGCGTCGGGTTCTGCATGAGGTTGGACAGCGAGGTGCCGTGCGCGGTGCCGATGAGCTGGACGCCGCGTTCCGCGATCGTGCGCGCGGCCTCGGCCTCCTGCCCGGTGCCGATCTCGTCGATGACGACGACCTCCGGCGTGTGGTTCTCGACGGCCTCGATCATCACCTCGTGCTGGAGGGCGGCCCGGGGAACCTGCATCCGGCGGGCGCGGCCGATGCCGTGGTGCGGGATGTCGCCGTCGCCACCGATCTCGTTCGAGGTGTCCACGATGACCACGCGCTTCCCGAGTTCGTCCGCGCACATGCGGGCGACGTCGCGCAGCATCGTGGTCTTGCCGACGCCCGGCGGGCCGAGCAGCAGGATCGAGTGTCCGCCCTCGATGAGGTCGCGCATGACCTGGCCGGAGCCGGAGACGGAGCGTCCCACGCGGCAGGTGAGGCCGACGATGTGGCCTCGGCGGTTGCGGATCGCTGAGATGCGGTGCAGCGTCCGAGGGATGCCGCCACGGTTGTCGTCTCCGAACTCGGAGACCTGGGCGACGACCTGCGCGATCTCGGTGTCCTTCACCTCGACCTCGTCGAGATCGACCTCCTCGTCGCGGTAGCGCGCAGTGGGACGCCGACCAAGGTCGACGATCACTTCGATGAGGCCGTCGAAGCCGCGCGCGCGGAGCGGCTCGGCGACGCGTTCCGGCAGGATGCTGACCAGGAGTTCGATCTCCTCGCGCTCCTCCGGGGTCATCTCCCGGGGTGGTGGCGGGGGCTCGACGTGGGGTGCCGGAATCTCGGCCGACGCACGCGCCGAGAAGGGCGTGCCCGCGGCCGCGCGGGCGTCCTCGTAGTCCTCGTCCCCGTCCGGGTGGTCGTCACGATCGCGATAGCCGCGCGTGTAGTTGGTCATGCGGTGGGTCGAACCTCCGTCCCGGCTAACTGCCGGGAATTGCTATACCCGCGCGGGCGAAGGCCTCGTCCCTGGCCTCCTCCCGGATCGGGTGGCTCACGCGGAGACAGAACAGCCCGTACTCCCCGGCTGGCTGAAGCCCAGCACGCCGCGCGGCATCTTCTGCCGCGGAACCGGAGACCACGAGTCCGAACAGATCGCCACCGCCGTCTCCCTGCCGCGAGGCAGGAGGCAGGCGCCGGCGGAGTTCCCAGAACAGGGCCTCCCCGGCCGCGGCGCCCTCCGGGTCCGCTTCCAGGGAGAACTGACCGCGGCTGGAGGAGCGGGCGGCGGCCCGGAGGCGCCCCTCCCGTTCCTGCACCAGGAGGGGCGGCGCGGCGCGGTCCACCCAGCGAGTGTCCTCCACGTCCTGCCATTCCTCCAGGGTCATCGCCATCGCCTCCCGGGCGGTCACCGGGTAGGCGCGGCTGTAGAGCGTGAACCGAGCGTGCGTATCCGCGGCCGTCGCCTCTCGGACGCCGGCGACGCCCTCCGGCGCGCCGGCAGCCATGTCCGCGGCAGCACGGTCGCCCATCCACAGCCGTTCTTCCACAACGTGGCGGAAACCCGCCATGGGGGCAGCCTCGGCGGCGGCGGAGTCGACGGGCGTCCGGAGCAGCACACGCGTGACCTGTGCGTCACGCGCGGCGCGCGCTGCCTGGCGCAGGAGGTCCACGATGACGTCCGACACCGCATCCGGCGCACCAAGGCCGGGAGCGTCGATCAGCGTGTCGATCTGCCACGCCGTGCGAGAGAGCTCGCGGGCCGTCGCGATGCCTCGGATCTCGCGTCCACCGAGGGAGATCCACATGCGCCGTCCGAGGTGCAGCCACTGTTCGAGGGCCGCTGCGAGCGGGCGCGGGCTTTCATTGGAGACGCCGAGATGGTCGCGCGTGATGGCCAGGTTCTCGCGCACCTCCTCGTCGAACGTGACGAGGGCGACCAGGTCGGTCGGCCGGGGGGCGCGCGTGTCGGTCATCACCACTCGCCCCCGCTGCCGGGACACTCCGCCCATCCGGGGCAGAGGGGCCCGAGAGGCGACATCAGGAGGCCGTCCTCGCGGCACCTTCGGTGGCGTCAGTGACGGACGCCCGCGCTCGGCAGATGTCAGCGAAGTAGCGGTGCAGCCGCCGATCGTCCGTGAGTTCCGGGTGGAACGACGTGGCGAGCAGGTCCCCCTGCCGCGCGGCGACGATGCGGCCATCCGCCAGCGCCGCGAGGACCTCGACGCCTTCGCCGACGCGACGGAAGACGGGAGCGCGGATGAAGATCGCGCGAAGCGGGGGGCCCTCCAGCCCTGCGATGTCGAGGTCGGCCTCGAACGAGTCGACCTGGGATCCGAAGGCGTTGCGGTCCACCGTCATGTCCATGACGCCGATGGGCTCGCGGTCCAGCGCGGGCACATCGTCCGCGAGGAGGATCGCGCCGGCGCAGGTCCCCCACACCGGCAGCCCGCCGCGGATCCGCTCGCGGAGCGGCTCGAGCAGCTCGAAGGCGATCAGGAGCCGGGCGATCGTGGTGCTCTCGCCGCCGGGGATGACCAGCCCGTCGACATCATCGAGCTGGGCCAGTGTGCGCACCTCGACCGCGTCGACGCCACCCTCACCGTCCTCGCGGAGCATCGAGAGGTGTTCGGCGAAGTCGCCCTGCAGGGCGAGGACGCCGATCCGCAGCCGGTCGCCAGTTCGGTCGGTCGAAGGCATCCGGAGCTGTTAGTTCCCCCGTCCGGCGAGAAGTTGTTCCGGCGCCATCTGCGCCGTGGAGACGCTGAACATCGCGTCCAGCGGGATGTCGTTGGACACCTCCGCAATGATCTGCGGGTCGTTGAAGTGGGTCACGGCCTTCACGATCGCGGAGGCCATGCGCGCCTGAGCGGCCCGCTGGCCCTCCAACGTGGGCTCGTTGAGGCCGGACTTGAAGATGCCGGAGCCGACGAAGACGCCCTCCGCGCCGAGCTGCATCATCAGCGCCGCGTCCGCGGGCGAGGCCACACCACCGGCGGAGAAGTTCACCACCGGCAGCTTCCCGTCACGGTGCACGCTGCTCAGCAGCTCGACCGGCACCTGGAGGTTCTTCGCGGCCACCCATAGCTCGTCCTCGCGCAGCGACTGCACGTGGCGGATCTCGCCCTGGATCGAGCGCATGTGGCGGACGGCCTCCACGATGTCGCCGGTGCCGGCCTCGCCCTTCGTGCGGATCATCGCGGCGCCCTCGGAGATGCGCCGGAGCGCCTCACCCAGGTTGCGCGCGCCACAGACGAACGGCGCCTTGAACGGGTGCTTGTTGATGTGGTTCACGTCGTCGGCGGGCGTCAGCACCTCCGACTCATCGATGTAGTCGATCCCGAGGGCGTCGAGGATCTGTGCCTCGACGAAGTGGCCGATCCGGGCCTTCGCCATCACCGGGATGGAGACGGCCTGCTGGATCTCGCGGATCACGCTGACGTGGCTCATGCGCGCCACGCCACCATCGCGCCGGATGTCGGACGGCACCCGCTCGAGGGCCATGACCGCGACGGCGCCAGCCTCCTGGGCGATCTCAGCCTGCTGGGCGTCCGTGACGTCCATGATGACGCCGCCCTTGAGCATCTGGGCCAGTCCGGCCTTGACGGTCCACGTGGCGACCGTCCCGTCCGTGCCGTTGACCTCGTGCTTGCCGTTCGAAGAGTTGCCGTTGCTGGTCATGGTGCTCCCAGAGGATTGAGGATTCACGGGCCATTGTACCCCCAGCGGGCGGTGAGGGCGGAGCAACACACACCTCGCCGGGAAGCTCTCACCGCCACCAGCATCCGGCCTCATCGGAGACGGGGGAGACCCTCACCCCACCCTCTCCCGCTTCGCGGGCGAGGGGGCCAGAGGTGGCCGGAGGCGGGAGGATACGTGCGGAGCGTGCGTCCAGCACGCACCGCACGTATCCTCCAGCCACCATGGCCATCCCCGAACGCCGCTGGCGGGACGAGCACCGCTTCGACGACCCGATCCTCATCGGGCTCATCTCGGACACCCACGTGCCCGAGGCGCGTCGCGAGCTGTTCGAGGAGACCTACGCCGCCCTCCAGGGTGTCGACCTGATCCTCCACGGTGGGGACATGCACGACATCGTGGTGCTGGACTGGCTAGAGCAGCGCTGCGGCGTGCCGGTGCTGGGCGTCTGCGGCAACGGGGACGATGGGTCCTCCAACCGCACGGTCGCACCGGACGACCCACGCCTGCCGTACAACCAGGTCCTGCTCATCGGCGACCTGCGCATCGGGATGACACATGACTTCCCGGACCGCCCGATCCGCGGATCGGCCACCCTCGACGAGCGGATGGAGCGCCACTTCGGGGGCGCCGTCCACGTCGTGGTGGCGGGCGACACACATGTGCCGCTGGTGAAGATGTGGCAGGGGACGCTGGTGGTGAACTCCGGCTCACCCACGTACCCGCGGAACCTGAACACGCAGATGGGAACGGTCGGCTTCCTCGAGATCCGCGACGGCATCGTGGACGCCTGGATCGAGCAACTGCACTAGGGCCAGCAACGGCACTGGGGCCGGAGTGTGGGGACTAGGCCAGCACCCTGATAGCGAGCCCGCTGTCACCGATAAGCTGTTCAACCTTGTGCTGGAACGGCACATCGCTCAGGTCAACACCACTGCTGGCGTTCACGAACTCGATTCCAACGACTGCACCGTCAGCTGAGTAGTCGATGATGCGGATGTCATCGAGCGAGGCCGAGTGATCGACGGTGTCGTCGTCGCGAAGTGCGACGTACAGGACATCCGCCTCACGGTCGTAACTGACTGGACCGACGACCATCACCTGTCATCCATCCCACACCACCGTCTTGACCTTCGGTGGGTCGGAGCCACGCTCAACATACACCTTGAGGTCTCTGCCGTTGTACGCCCCGATGAGGATGTCCGCCGGCAGAGCCGCGTCACGAGGCGGCGCAGGGCGTCGCGTGTGGTAGTGCTCGATCACCCATGAAACCGCCGCATCGGGGATCCCCCGACGCCGTGCCTGGAAACGCGCATGACCGGTCGAGGTCCATGCCCGGGTCGTCTCGTCTTGCACCCCGCCTCCCGCGCGGACTCTAGGTGCTTCCACACGTTCCCCCGAGCATGAACTGGCACTCTCCCCTGTCTCCCCCCGGAACCCGTCTCCCCTCGGAACCCGGCGGGTTCTACGAACGTCATACGTCGCACCAGGGGAACCCCGTCCCGCCGAGGGCTTCGGCCGGTGGGACGGAGGAGGAGGTTGCGGGGATGGACGCTCGACTCGGACGTTATGACAAGCACGGGTGGCGGCGGTGGGTACTCGCCGGGGTGTTGGCGCTCTCGGTGGGGCTCGTCGCCTGCTCGGGCGCGGACTCCTCGGCGGACGAGGAGCCGAGGACGACGGCGCCGGGGATGGCCGGAGGCGGGGAGAGCGAGGCGGCGTCGAGCGGGGGACTGCTCGGCGCGCAGACGGGCTCCTCGTCGATGGGTGACGGGGGATTCCCCGGCGTGACGGCGGCGGACCAGGACAACTCAGCGGGTGGGGCGATGCCGCCCGCACCGGCAGAGACGGGAGCCTCCGCGGGCGGCGGCAACTCGGCCGCACCGATCGCGGACGTGCTGGGGCGACAGGTGATCCGCAACGGATCGATGGACCTGCGCGTGGAGGATGTCGCGGCGACGTTCGACCAGGCGCGCGGGGTCATCGAGCAGGCAGAGGGGTACCTCTCAGGCTCGACGTTCACCGGGCATGACGACTCGCAGTGGGCGCGCTTCACGGCGCGCGTGCCGTCCGAACGGTTCGACCAGGTGGTGGCCGACCTCCGCAAGCTGGCGATCAAGGTGGACTCGGTCTCCACGGGGTCGCAGGACGTGACCGAGGAGTACACGGACCTCGAAGCATCGTTGCGCAACCTGAAGGCCGTGGAGCAGCAGTACCTGACACTGCTGGGCGAAGCGAGCGACATCGGCGAGATCCTGCAGGTGCAAGACCGGCTCAACGGCGTCCGCTACGAGCTGGAGCGCGTCCAGGGGCGACTGAACCTCCTCGACAACCAGACGAGCCTCGCGACGCTTGAGGTCTCCCTCTACCCGGACTCCGTGCCCATGGCGCAGACCTCCGACACCGGATTCAGGGCGGAGGTGCGAGAGGCGTGGGAGTCCTCGCTGGAGTTCATGGGGAACGTGGGCACCGGCGTGGTCGTCGCCCTCGTGTGGTCGTGGTGGCTGATCCCCGTGCTCATCGTCGCGGCGATCCTCCTGCGGCGGGTCGCCGGACGACTCGTCTCAGCGACCCGGCGGCCCGAGGGCGATCGCGTTGACACTCCCGAGGGGGCGGCCTAGCGTCGAAGCCCGTGCGCGGCGCTCATCCAACCCTGCCCAGAGGGCAGGCAGCGTCGGAAAGGCAGGGCCAACATGCTGGTCCCCATCCTGCAGGCTGTGGCCGGGGTCACCGTCCTCGTCATCGCCGCCGCCACGGACTCGACCCTGTCGCTCGGCGGCCTGCTCGGTGGACTCCTGATCGTCAGCGCCCTCGCGCGGTTCGCCGTGCACGAGCGCACGAAGGTCTAGTCGAGGCTCCCATGGCCAGTATCCAGAAGGCCAACTCACCAAAGACCAGCGCCCTGACCGAGATCACCTCGATCCTGGTCCCCGTGGACGGCTCAGCCGCCTCACAGGACGCCCTCGGCATCGCGGCGCAGCTGGCGAAGCGCACCCGGGCACGGATCCACCTGCTCTACGTCATCGAAGTCCCCCGCACGATCGCACTCGACGCAACGCTGGAGGGCGAACTGCAACGCGCGGAGGACGTCCTCGACCGGGCGGAACGCGTCGCGGAGAGCTTCGGGGTGAGCGTCGCCGGGGAGCTGGTGCAGGCACGCCAGGCCGGCCACGCGATCGTGGACGAGGCGGTCGAGCGCGGCGTCGATGTCGTCGTACTGGGCGTGAGCTACAACCGGCCCTATGGTCGCTTCGAACTCGGACGGCACGCGCAGTACGTGCTCGAACACGCCTCGGCGCAGGTCTGGCTGATCCGCAGCGCGGAGCCGTCCGCGCACTGACGCGCCCCGGCCCGAGGGCGGGCGGCGCGACCACAGAACGAGGGGCCTCATGCGGGTCATCATCATGGGCTGCGGACGGGTAGGCGCCGGCCTCGCGCAGCGACTCCAGCGCGAGGGCCATGACGTCACGGTGCTCGACCCGGATGCGTTCGCGTTCCGCCGCCTGCTCTCGGAGTTCGCGGGACGCCGCCTGCAGGGCTCCGGGACGGACGACCGCATGCTCGTCGAGGCCGGCATCGAGCGGGCCGATGTGTTCATCGCGGTCGCCTCCGGCGACAACCGCAACATCCTCGCCTCGCAGAAGGCGAAGGAGATCTACGGCGTGAAACGCGTGGTCACGCGCGTGAAGGACCCCCTGAGGGCGGAGCTGTTCGCCCGTCTGGGACTCCAGACCTTCAGCCCCACCAAGGTCGGCATCGGCCTCGCCCATGACGCCGTGCTCCGCCCGGCCGCCAACACCGAGGGGACGCGCTAGCGATGTACATCATCGTCTCGGGCGGCGGGAACGTCGGCTACGGCATCGCCCTCGAACTTCAGCGCCTGCCGGACTACGAGGTCACGATCGTGGAGCTGAGCGCCAGCCGCGCCAACGCGCTGCGCGACGAGCTGGGCGAGATGGTCCTCCACGGGGACGGCTCGGAGATCGCATTCCTCGAAGGGGTCGGGGCGAGCCGCGCCGACCTCGTGATCGCGCTGACCGCGGACGACGGCGCAAACCTGGTGACGGCGCAGGTGGCCCGTCACTGGTTCAAGGTGCCGCGCGTCATCGCGCGCGTGAACGATCCGAGGAACGAGCCGCTCTTCCGCAAGCTCGGCGTGGACTCCATCGTCTCCGCCTCCGGCGCCGTGATGGCGCAGATCGAGGCGACGCTGCCGGAGCACACGCTGATCCCGCTCATGGCCCTGGAGAGCGCGGGCCTGCAGATCGTCACGATGCGAGTGCAGGAGGGGGCGGAGGTCGCCGGGCAGAACCTGCGTGACCTGCAGTTCCCCAGCGGCGTGCTGATCACGATCGTGATCGGCCCTGAGGGCGCGGAGGCGCCCTCAGGCGATACCGTGCTGCGGCCCGGACATGAGATCATCGCGGTGGTCCCTCGCGACGCCGAGGACACACTGCGGGCAATGGTCACCGCGCCGTTGCCGACTGGAGACGCCCCCTGATGCGCATCGCCCACCTGGGACCCCGCGGGACCTACACGGAGGTCGCCTCCCTCGCATGGCGCCCGGACGCGGAACTCATGCCGGTGTCCTCGATCAGCGCGGCGCCCGAGGCGGTCATCGCGCACGAGGCGGACGCGGCCGTCTGCCCGATGGAGAACTCGATCGAGGGGACGGCGTCGATCGAGACGCTCGACCTCCTCGCGCGGGACGACTTCCCGCTCCAGGTCTGCGGCGAGGTCGTCGTCGCGATCGAGCACATGCTCGTCGGCGCGCCGGGGACGGATCTCGCGACCGCGACCGAGGTGCACTCGCACCCGTCGGCCCTGCTCCAGTGCCGGCAGACCCTCGCTCGCCTCGCACCGCAGGCAAAGCCCGTCGCGGCGCTCTCCACGAGCGGGGCGATCGAGGCAGCCATGCAGGCGCCCGGCACGCTCGCGATCGGCAACGAGCGCTCCGCCGAGATCTACGGCGCGACGATCCTCGCGCGCGACATCGGCGACGAGCCGGGGAACCAGACGCGGTTCGTCATCCTCTCGCGGGAGGCCACCTCGCCATCCGGCGACGACAAGACCTCTCTCGCCTTCACCACGCAGCACGACCGCCCCGGCTCGCTGGTCGAGGTCCTCGGCCTCTTCGCGAGCCGTGGGCTGAACCTCAGCCGCATCGAGTCGCGGCCGACGCGTCGCCAGCTGGGGACGTACGTGTTCTTCGTGGACGTACACGGCCACCAGGAGGACCCCCTGCTCGCCGAGGCGATCCGGGAGGCTGCCACCATCACCCACTGGTTGCGGGTGCTGGGGTCGTATCCTCGCTGGGTCACGGAGGGGTAGCCCTCCCCGCCCGCGCTACCGCGCCGACCTCGGAGGTCATGTGCCGGAGATCCCCGACCTCGAAGCGATCCGCCACTACCTGATGCCACGCCTCGAGGGGCGGACGGTGACGACCACGTTCGCACCGATCCCGTGGCTCATCCGCACCGGCGCCGAGGACCTCGGCAGCCTGCAGGGGCACGAGTTCGGCGAGATCCACCGGCTGGGCAAGTTCCTCCTGTTCTTCGTGGACGACGGGCGCATCCTGATCGTCAACCCGATGCTCACCGGCCGCTTCCACTGGGTCGAGGCCGGCGCGAAGAAGCCCGGCATGCTCGGCGTGGTCATCGGCTTCGACGACGGCCACGAGCTGCGCTATTCCGACCAGCGCCGCATGGGCCGCTGGTACCTCATCGCTGGCCCCGAGGAGCTCAAGACCGTCCCGCAGATGGAGAAGCTGGGCCCGGACGTGATGACGCTGGACGAAGACCAGTTCGTCGCGCTGATGAAGAAGCGCCGAGGCCAGGTGAAAGCGTCGATCACGAACCAGGAAGTCTTCGCCGGCATCGGCAACGCCTACTCCGACGAGATCCTCTGGACCGCCGGCATCCACCCCCACCGTCGAGGCGCCACCCTCGCCGAGGAGGACTGGCGACGCCTCTTCCAGGCCGTCCGCTCCGTCCTCGAAGAGTCCATCGGGATCGTGGACGAGACCGTCCAGGGCGAGGGCCTCGGCCGCAAGGAGGAGTGGCGGCAGCACATGAAGGTGCACCGCCGCGCCGGCGAGCCCTGTCCCCGCTGCGGCAGCGAGATCCGAGGCCAGACGCGCGGCGGCAGCGAGACGAACTACTGCGTCACCTGCCAGCCCCTGTTCGAGTAGCCCCCGCCGCTCCCTTCCCTCCCTTCCCTCCCTCCCGACTCCGATTCCGGCCCCCTCTCCCGGTTCCGGGAGAGGGCTGGGGTGAGGGTCTGCTCCGGATCCCTCCCTCGACGCGTGGTCACCCCTCGCGCCCCAGCGGGCGCCGCATCGGGGGTGCGAGCGGCCTCAGCATCGAGTGCTCCATCACCCCCTCCGGCCCCCTCCCTCCTCAAGGGGCAGGGCCGGAGCCGGAGGCCGGAGGTGTGCGCGAGCGCTTCGTTCGGGTAGCCTCTTGCGGTTGCGCAGCACGGCGAGGACCTGAGGGGGCGGCATGAAGGCCATTGGCAAGGACATTGGCGAGGCGCTGGACGCGATGCACCAGCAGATCGCGGACCGGCTGCGCGTGGAGACCGGGCGTCTCCTCTGGCTCCAGCCGTTCGAGGGCGGTTCGTTCTCGAACGTCGAGTGGCGCAAGGAGGCCGTGGTCATCCAGCTCCACAACGGCGTGCCGACGCACGCGCTGCCGCATGTCCTGGGCGTGGCCTTGCAGCATGTCCGCCAGCGGCTGGACTCCTATCCGGGCGTGGTGGCGCCGGAGCGCGACCTGGAGGGCGGCCCGCTCCTCCGCACGGCGCTCCGGGAGCTGGTGATGAGCCCGGAGGCGGAGATGCACCTCGCACCGCTGGACCTCGACCAGGCGTGGGAGGCAGAACAGCGGCACCAGGGCCTCAAGGAGATGCTGCGCGACGCGCCCTCGGAGTGGGACATCTCCGGGATGGCGGGCAACAGCTTCGCCGCCCTGCAGTACGCACGGTTCGCGCTGGAGCACCCGGCCGACCTGTGGGAGCCGCTGAAGGAGCAGTTCACCGCGAAGCTGCCGAACGCCGCCGAGAAGGGCGAGCAGGTGGTGGCGGTGGTGCAGCAGTCCGGCTGGAAGACGCCCGGCTCCTGCCTCCAGTCGCTGGTGTCAGCGCGGGACGCCCTGACCCTCGCCCCGTACGCAGTGATCGAGGACCGACAGAAGGGGCGCAAGCTCTAGGCGGCACGCGCCCGCCGAGGGCCTCTCGCGGCTAGCGCCTCGGTGGGTAGTTGGGGCGCCAGAGCATCTGGTTGAACGCGGCCATCCGCCGGATCCGACGCCACGCATTCGAGGGCGACCACGGCTCGCGCTCGCCCTCGGCGAGGGTCGCGAGTGCCTGGGAGAAGCCGGAGCGCACGGGATAGCCGTGACCGGCGAGACCCACCTCCGCACCCTCCTCGGCGAAGTCGCGGAGCGAGTGCTGGTACGTCGCGTCGTCATGGTTGGCGGCAAACAGGGTCCGTGACAGCCCCTCGCGGTGCGAGATGACGAGGTCGCCAACGAAGGCGACGCGAGGGGCGCCCGTCGCTTCATCCTCGCGGCGCACGAAGCACATCGAGCCGGGCGTGTGGCCGGGCGTCGGAACCGCCTCGATGCCGGGCGCGACCTCGCAGCGGCCCTCGATCGGGAGGTCGACCGGGACGGTGGCGGGCAACGCGCGCGGTGCGAGGGCGCGCGCGATCGGACCGCGCGGACGGCCGTGGTGCGGGGAGCGCCGTGCCTGCCAGCCGCCCTCGGGTCGTGCTTCGCAGTCCGCCGTCCCGAGGGCGACCGACAGGCCGAGGGCGTCCCGGACGCCAGACGCCCCGCCGGTGTGGTCGAAGTGCTCGTGGGTGAGAAGGAGGTGTGTGATGGGAGCGTCGCCCGCGATGCGGCGCACCTGCCAGGCGATCGCCCCGGACGCACCTCCGAAGGCGGAGTCCACGATCACGTACGAGCCGTCCGAGGCGCGCACGACGTAGACGTTGCAGCCGCGCGTGTCCTCCAGCCACCAGGCGCCCGGGACGACCTCGACGGCCACTAGTTCACCCGGTGGTCAAGCGGGTAGGTGCCGTACATGGACAGCTCACCGCGCTGACGTCCGAGGACCTCGTTCCAGAGGCGCTCCGGGCGCTCGGTGAAGGGGTCTTCCGGGTCGACATCGACGACGAACCAGGAGTTCTCGCCGATCTCGGCGTCGAGCTGACCGGCACCCCACCCGGCGTAGCCGTGGTAGACGCGGAGCGCCTCCAGCGACTCGGCTTCCTCGATGTCCGCGGCCAGGTTCACCAGCCCGACGCCTCGCGCGATCGGCGTCCACCACTCCAGACCGTGGTCCTCCGGCCCCTCGATGTACCCGAGGCCGAGGAACGAGGAGCGCTCCACGGGGCCGCCGTAATGCAGCTCACCGGGCGGGGTGAGGAGCTCCGACCACTCCGGGAGAAGGTCGCCGGCGGGCGAACCGACCGGGCGGTTGAGGACGATGCCGAAGGCGCCGTTCCCGTCGTGGAAACAGACGAGGATGACGGTGCGCTCGAAGTTCGGGTCGGTGAGGAGCGGCGTCGCGATGAGGAGGCGTCCCGCCGTGGATTCCTGCATGGATCCATCTTCTCGGCTTCCGGCCTGAGCGCCAGTCGGGATCCTCGGGAGATAGGACGCGCCTCAGGCGTGGGGGTGCCCGTGCGCCGACAGCGGTTCGAGGCCGTGCGCGGCGAGGAGCGGACCATCGTTCAGCACCTCGGCGCTCGGGCGGTCGGCGACCACCTCGCCGCCATCGAGGAGCACGGAGCGCGGGAGCAGGTCCGCGACCATCGCCAGGTCATGCGTCGCGACGAGGATCGTCAGCGGCAGCCGGTCGAGGAGCGCGATCAGCTCGCGCCGCGCGAGCGGGTCCAGGTTCGCGCTCGGCTCGTCGAGGGCGAGGAGCGGTGTGCCCATCGAGAGCACCGTCGCGATCGCGACGCGCTTCTTCTGCCCCAGGCTCAGGCGGTGGGGCGGACGGTCGGCGAACGCCTCCATCCCCACGGCGGCGAGGGCGTCCTGCGTCCGCTCGCGCACCTCGTCCAGCGGGAGGCCCATGTGCAGCGGGCCGTACGCGACGTCCTCGTACACCGTCGGGGAGAAGAGCTGGTCGTCCGGGTTGGAGAAGAGGAGTCCCACCCTCCCACGGATCGAGCGCACCGTGGCGTCCGAGAGCGTCTCGCCGAACACCCGCACCGCTCCCGACTGGCCGCGAAGGATGCCGTTCAGGTTCAGGAGCAGCGTGGACTTCCCGGCTCCGTTCGGCCCGATCAGCGCGACCTTCTCGCCCGGCTCGACACGTAGCGAGAGTCCCTGTAGCGACGGCGTCCCGTCCGGGTAGTCAAACCGCAGCGCATCCACCTCGAGCGCAGCGACGCCCTCAGGCGGTGCGGGGTGGACGCTCGTCGTGGTGGCGGTCACGCGGCCCTCACGAGGAGCTGGACGGCGACGCCATAGAGGACGACGAGGGCGGCGACCACACCCTGCACGGGCGGAAATGCCAGCGTGTCCAGGAAGCGATGCTCTCCCTGGTAGCCCCTCGCCTGCATGGCGGCGTACACGCGCTCGCTCCGCTCCAGGCTCCGCACGAACAGGGAGCCCACCATGTGCCCGGCCACGCTGGCCCGCCAGCGGATGCTACGGCCCGCACGGTATCCGGGCAGCGTCGCGCTCCTCGCGTCCCGCGCGCGCAGCATCCGCTGCGCTTCCTCGCCGATGACGTAGAAGTACCGGTACGCGAAGAACACGGTCGCCACGAGGAGTCCCGGCACGCGGAACCAGCGGAGCGCGCGCAGGATCTCCACGATGCTCGTGGTGGAGACCAGCAGCGCCGCCACGCCCACCGCGATCCACGATCGCGCGAGGATCGTCGCGACCGCCTCGGCGCCCTCGCGGGACGCGGTCCAGCCGAGGAGCGGCACGGTGAAGATCGTCTCGCCCTCGCGCGTGAACAGCAGCGGCACGGCAGCGAGCACGAACGGCAGCGCGAGGAACGTCCGCCGCAGCACGAACCACGGCCCGAGCCGCGAGACGAACGCGCCGAGGATCACGGGCAGCACCAGCAGCGCGAGGGAGAGCCAGTCGCCCTCGCGCGTGGAGGTCACCGCGAAGATGTAGAGGACGGCGGCGGGTACTTTCGCACGCGCATCCGCGCGGTGCAGGACGCTATCGCGCTCTGCGTACCGCTCGACGATGGCGGTCAGCGCCGCCATGCACCGCTCCCGTCCGGGGCCTCAGGCGCGTTGAGGGTGGTCAGGGTCCGCACCATCCTCGGACCGGCGTCGCAGGAGGTACCCCGCGCCGAGGCCGACACCGAGCATGATCGCGACGCCGACGATCCCCGCGAGCGCGGTCGAGATCTCGCCATCGATGCCGGGGATCGTGTAGTCGGGCAGGATCTCGTAACCGGGATCCTCGGCGGTGTCGATGAACCCCTTGTCCTCCGCGACCCGCTCGAGTCCGTCCGGGTGGCTGGAGGCCAGCCATGCGGAGGAGACCGCGACCACGCCGGCGATCAGGAGGCCCACCAGGATCAGGCTGTTGCGCTTCGTCATCGCTGCTTCCTTCCTCAGTTCACCGCTCGGACGCGTCTAGGAACGGGCCGTCGTCACTGCCTCGCGGTTCGCGGTGGGCAGCAGGTCGGCGCGGGTGGACATGATGAAGCCGAGCGCGGCGGCGGTGATCAGGCCTTCACCGATGCCGATGAGGGCATGCACGCCCACCATCGCCGGGAGCGCGACATCGAGCGGTGAGGTGTCCGAGAGCGCGAGCTGAACCGAGGTGAGGATGGCCGCCGCCTCCACGGAGATCCACGCGGCCGCGAACGCGGCCACCAGCGCGACGGTCTGGCTGGCGCCGGCCACGCCCTGGATGCCTCGATAGACCGCGTAGCCGAGGAACGCGGTGAGGATGCCCATGTTGAAGATGTTCACACCCAGCACGGCGATGCCGCCGTCCTGGAACAGGAACGCCTGCAGCCCGACCACCGCCGCCATCACGATGACCGCCGCCCACGGCCCGAGGA
>Ga0265293_10007448_pt1 | contig 16842 bp, 11 predicted proteins | sample Munlanlewell138R_FD_192505 | JGI IMG/M metagenome (GOLD analysis project Ga0265293, IMG submission 192505) | Leachate microbial communities from a municipal landfill in Southern Ontario, Canada - Leachate well 138R | ecosystem: Engineered > Solid waste > Landfill > Unclassified | place: Canada...
AACTATGGTATATGTTTTTGTCCAATTTTTGCCGTAAAAATTTATCGGCACGCTGATAATCCTCAACAGTAACCTGACTAGATACAAGAAGTGGAATTAGCGAAAGAAATACCACGATGAAAACTCCTGAATTTCGCATTTTTATACTTTTAAGTTATTAGATTTATTCAAATTAGCCTCCAACTGAAGCATTAATACCATACTTAGCAAATATTTTTATTGCCATATTTAAAGTGCCACTATCTGGCTCAACCATTTTTTCGGAGCTGTTATTTCGCCCCAACTTCAAATATTTATTTTTAGCAATACTATGGTATGGCAGTAGGTTTACCTGTTTTTTATTGCCCGATAATTCGGAAACGAACCTTGCCGTTTGCTCAAAATTCTGCATCGAATCGTTAACGCCACCCACAACGGGAATTCGAATAATTACATTTGCTCCTGTATCAGAAATGGCCTTCAAATTTTGAAGAATTCTTTGGTTGCCCGCGTTAACCCACTTTCGGTGCATCTCATCATCCATCATTTTTAAATCGAATAGAAAAAGGTCTGTGATTTTGGCAACTTTAAGAATAATATCGGTACTCACATTCCCAGCAGTATCAACAGCTGTATGAATTTCTCTTTTTCTACACTCATCGAGCAAGCTAATAAGCATTTCTGAGTGGATAAGCGGCTCGCCACCAGAAAACGTAACACCCCCACCCGACTGATCGAAAAAAGGTCTCTCCCTTTCGATAATATCCATAACTTGAGAAACAGACATGGACTGACCCGTCATTTCAATGGCTTTTGTAGGGCAAACCTCGGCACATTTTCCGCATAGTATACAAAGCGAGTTATCAAAAACAATCCCGTTGGATGTTAGCGTGATGGCATTTTCAGGGCACGCTTTAACGCATGTACCACAGCCTATACACTTTGCTGGACTGTACATTTTTTCAGGTTTTGACGATACGCTCTCGGGATTATGGCACCAAGCACATTGAAGGTTACACCCTTTGAAGAATATAACAATACGAATACCGGGTCCATCGTTAATGGCGTATCGTTTAATATCGAAAACCAAACTATTTTGCATAACTCGTGTATTTAAAAGGCATCGTTTTCGGTACGCTCTATAATCTCTTGCTGTAAATCGATATTCATATCGTTAAAATAATCGCTGTACCCAGCCATACGAACCATTAAATCCTTGTAATCCTCTGGACAAGCCTGTGCTGCCAAAAGCGTGGCTGTATCAACAATGTTAAACTGTATGTGATGACCACCCAGGGTAAAATAACTTCTTATAAGATGTCCTAATTTCTTTACATCTTCATCTTTCTTTACTAAACTAGGTAAGAATCTTTGGTTCAGCAGTGTACCTCCCGACTTAGTTTGATCAAGCTTGCTAAGCGATTTGATTACTGCCGATGGGCCATGCGTATCGGCACCATGTGATGGGGATGTTCCATCGGAAATAGATTTGCCAGCCAAGCGTCCATTAGGTGATGCTCCTAGCACCTTGCCAAAATACACATGGCAAGTTGTTGAAAGCATATTCATATGATATTTGCCACCAGGCTTAATATTGGGTTTTCCATCAATAGTATGAAACAGGTCGTTATACACTTGAACCGCAATAGAGTCGGCATAATCATCATCGTTGCCAAAAAATGGCGTGCGGTTCATAATGGTTTGCCTCAACACCTCTTCGCCCTCGAAATTTTTATGCAGCGCATTTAAAATTCGCTCCATACTATGGGTCTTCTCATCAAATACATACTTCTTAATAACTGCCAAACTATCGGTTATTGTGCCTAGGCCACAACACTGAATGTAACTAGTATTGTACCGAGGGCCACCATCGTAGTAGTCTCGTCCCCTGCTGATACAATCCTCTATCACAACAGAAAGGAATGGTGCTGGAGCGTACTTTGCAAACATTCGATCGATATAGTTGCTAACTCTCATTTTCAGATCAACTACATACTGTAGCTGTTTAATAAAGGCTTGATATAATTCGTCGAAACTTTTAAATTCTAAAGCATTCCCCGTTTCAATGCCTACCTTTTTACCAGTCAACGGATCAATCCCATTGTTTAGGGTTACCTCAAGAATTTTTGGAACGTTTAGATAACCTGTAAGCAGGTACGCCTCCTTGCCAAATGCACCCACCTCAATACAACCACTACATCCTCCCTCACGGGCATCCTGTAATGCTTTACCTTGACGTAACATCTCTAGGGTATAAACATCGGGATTGAATACCGAGGGGTATCCATGCCCCTGACGAATTACATTTGTTGCAGCATGCAAAAATTTATCGGGTGTTTTAGCGCTTATGTGAACCGAAGAGCCCGGCTGTAATATGTGTAACTCCTCAATAACCTCAAGTATAATATATGAAACCTCACTTGAACCATCTGAGCCATCGGGTTTTATTCCGCCTAAATTTATATTAGTAAAATCGTTATATGTTCCACTTTCGCGTGCTGTAATTCCAACTTTTGGGGGAGCAGGATGATTATTCACCTTTATCCAGAAGCAAGATACCAACTCTTTTGCATGATTGCGGGTTAAGGTGCCCTCTGCAATCTGTTTCTCGTAAAAAGGTGCTAGGTGCTGGTCAAAATGACCTGGGTTCATGGCATCCCAACCATTTAGCTCGGTTATAGTTCCTAGGTGAACAAACCAGTACATTTGAATAGCCTCCCAAAAATTTCGGGGAGCGTGAGCCGGAACCCAGCGGCACACTTCGGCAATCTTTTTTAGTTCCTCTACCCTTTGAGGGTCTTTCTCTGTTTTTGCCAATTCATCGGCCAATTCGGCATGCCGCTGGGCAAAAACAATAATGGCATCGCATGAGATACTCATAGCTTTCCATTGCTCGGACTTATCGGTTGCATCGGGATCGTTTAAGTAGTCGAGATTTGCAATATTATCCTCAATTTCCCTCTTAAAATCGAGCATTCCCTTTTGATATATCTTACCATCGAGCGCAGTATGCCCCGGTGCTCGCTGCTCCATAAATTCGGTAAAGAGCCCAGCTTCGTATGCGGCTCTCCACTCGTCGGGAACGTGGTTAAAAATTCTATCGCGCTGAGTTATACCTTGCCAATAGGGAATAACCTCTTTTTCATAAATATCAATATCGTTCTGGCTGATTGTATATCGCTGGAGTTCGCGCGTGTTAAGCACTTGTAAATCCTCAACGCTATGGCAGTTAAGTTCTGGAAAAGTACTAACGCTTTTAGGTTTCGGCCCCCGTTCACCTACAATCAACTCGCCCTCACCAATATATATGGTTTTGCGTTTGCAATGATCTAAAAAGTTCAAGGCTCGTAAAACGGGAATTGAATGCTTTCCATAGTTCTCCTTATAGAAGGTGGTTTCATGCAACGCCCTTTCAATTGAAAGAGATGGCTCTGTTTCAACACTTTGCTTGCGTAACTTTTGAATTCGTTCATTCATTCCAGCGCCCCAATCATTTGATGATGCTTTATTAAAATTCCCTTCAGAACTTGCTAACCGTTGGGGTTCTGTTGTATGGGGCATAATTTTTTCAAACATAAATATTGATTTTATAATTTGACGTAATTACATATTTTTAAAAAGTGAAAGTGAAATGTATAAACTATAGTTACCACTGTTGGTAAAAATACATTTAACAAGGAAGTAAGAGGAGATAGGAATCAGCAAATCCAGCAAGCGAAAAGTCCCTTGCCGTTGTTGTGGTATAACGTTGATATAGATTTGCTAAATGCCATATAAATTGTAGTTTATGCAAACATAAAATATAAAAGGCACATTGTCAATGATTTTTATCAGTTTGCTTATAATTTCACATCAAACGCTAATCTAGTAATACCAAAAGGTTTTCCAAAATCAAAGAGCCAAATAGTTAACGTAGGATACAATGTAATAGGGTAAGATATGCAGGAGTTTGAAAAAGTGGATGGCGGATTTACCGGTCTTTCGTTGCCATTTCAGACTGATTATCAATAGATAAAGCACTTTAAATAAATAATCATACACGTCCGATAAAAAATTGAACTAAATAACACGTAATTACATAAAAATATGCGATTTGCTTATTTATGTTTTAATTTTTCAGAAATAAAACTCTCTAAAACAATATCAGTTGCATTAGCTCATTGTATTTGGGCTTGCCCTGTGTCATAGGTACAAAAATTACGCAAACCGATTATTTGCGCAGCTAGTAAACTGTGTGTAACTAGCTACAGTCTGCAAAAAAGTAAAGCGGCTGGAATAGTACAACAACTGCTTTTTTTGACAATAATGATTTTATTCCTTTCACAAATGGGTTTTCTGAAAAAAAGTTCTTAACATTGTACTTCGAAAACAATCAGAATGATTATAAGCAAATCATATTACAGCAATTACTTTTACTTCTTTAGCAATAAAGGGGCTAGCAGTAGTATGGACAAACCAAAATAGATAACAAAACCATAAAATACTGAAAAGCCCCGCAAAGCGGGGCTTTTTTCATTTTATAAGATTAACAACAAGAGGGAAATTAGAAAAATGCATAGTATCAGCAACATATGTTTTAGCTTTTATTTTTACTTCTATCACAACTATAGGGAGCCAAAAAATCTGTGTGCATAAGTCAAATATAAAAACAAGGTTAAACAGATAAGGCTCCCAGAACGGGAGCCTTTTTTATTTGAATAGATTATGAAAAGAATTGCAATTCAAGGGTATCAGGGAGCATTCCATCAGGAGGCAGCAGAAAACTATTTTGGAAAAAACATAGAACTAGTTGAGTGTGAAACATTCAATATACTGATTGAGTCGATTAAGAACGGGCAAGCCAACTTCGGCGTAATGGCTGTTGAGAATTCCCTTGTGGGGTGTATTCTTCCGAATTTTATGCTCCTCCGCGAATCGAGGCAAAATGTAATTGGGGAGGTTTACCTAAAAATTACGCAAAACCTTATGGCACTACCCAGTCAATCTATCAACGATTTAAACCAAGTGCAATCGCATGGAATGGCCATTGCACAGTGTAAGCCGTTCTTTAAATCGTACCCAAATATTCAGCTAGTTGAGAGCGTTGACACAGCTTTGAGTGCAAAACATATTGCTCAAAAACAATTAGCTGGGATAGGTGCCATTGGCAGCAGCCTTGCCGCTTCGCTTTATGGATTAGAGGTTCTGGCATCTTCAATTGAAAGTAATAAGATGAACTTTACCAGATTCTTGGTCATTGGTCCGGTTAACAATCAAATTACCAACAATGGAATAATAAAGGCTACCATTGCATTCACTGCAAAGCATTCCCCGGGGGGTTTGGCATCACTTCTAACATCCCTAGCAAATGAGGGTATAAATCTTACGATGCTTCACTCTCTACCAATGGTTGGGTCGGTATGGGAGTATATCTTCCACGCCGACTTATGCTATCAAAGCATAGAGCATGCCCGAAGTTCAATGATTTGGCTATCTAAGCAAGTATCACAACTATGGGTAATGGGAGTTTACCCCACTAATTTTCACTTCAATAATCACGATATCACATTAAACTAACTAAAACCATGGCTACAATCACAATAATTGGGGCAGGGTTAATTGGTTGCTCATTTGGTATGGCCCTTAGAGAGTTCGGCCATTTTATTGTAGGAATAGATAAAAACCTTATGAACCTTGAGCAGGCCAAACAAATTGGTGCTATAAATGCCTCCAGCTTATCGTTTATACAGTCGGTTGGTCAATCGCAAATAGTAATTATTGCCACGCCAGTTGATAGCATACTAAATATTTTACCCCAAGTGCTGGATAATCTGCCCAAAGATGCTTTTGTAATTGATACAGGGTCAACCAAAATGAACATTTGTACAAGGGTGCAAAACCACCCAAGGCGAAATGCCTTTATTGCATCGCACCCAATGGCAGGAACTGAGCAATCGGGACCAGCTGGTGCAAAAGCAAATTTGTTTGAGGGGAAAACAGTGGCAATCTGTGAACACGATTTATCGCAAGAGGCATCATTGAAAAATGCATTAGAAATATTTTATCAAGTTGGTCTTAAACCAATTTTTCTAACTCCCAAACAGCATGATTCGACTACAGCGTTGGTTTCGCATCTGCCACAAGTTTTGGCCTATGCGTATGCAGGATTACTAGAATTTAGCAACTCGGAACTAAGCTGGAGAGAAATGGCGTCAAGCGGATTTGATTCGTCCACCCGATTGGCATCAAGCATTCCCGAAATCTGGTTACCCATACTCTTACAGAACAAAGAGTTCGTGGTTGAGAAACTTCGGTCACTAGAGCAAGCCATCGATTTGATTGCCAACAACCTCATTCAGAACAACATCATCTCATTAGAAGCGCAAATAAAACGAGCAAAAAATACAAGGATTAGCTTCGAAAACGAGCAAAATAATAAATCGGAAAGAATTAATACACCCCCTCTAATAAAGTAAACCTATGAAAACAGAAATGCATGTAAAAATCAGAGAAAAAAGGATTGATAAAATCCTGAAGCAATCGGGCAAAATTATTATTGCAGGCCCTTGCAGTGCCGAAACGCAAGAACAGGTTATTGAAACAGCAATGGCATTGGCAGCCGATAGCCGAGTAAACTACCTAAGAGCCGGAATTTGGAAACCTCGAACATCTCCAGGTGCTTTTGAAGGGGTTGGGACAATCGGTTTTCAGTGGCTTAACCAAGCCAAAGCCATAACAGGAATACCTATAGCAACTGAGGTTGGTTCGGAACGCCATGTTTATGAAGCGCTAAAGCACGGGGTTGATATGGTTTGGATTGGCGCTCGTACAGTTAGCAGCCCATTTACCATACAAGAAATTGCCGAAGCAATGCGCGGTGTTGACATTCCCGTTTTAGTGAAAAACCCGCTTTGCCCCGACACCAATCTTTGGGAAGGTGCAATTAACCGATTTATACGAGCAGGTGTTTCGCAAATTGGAGCTATTCATAGGGGGTTTACACCACCAGGCAAGTCGGCTCTTCGTAATCATCCTATTTGGAGTGTCCCGCTTATGCTGCGCGATAGAATGCCTGACCTTCCAATTATTTGCGACCCAAGTCATATTGCAGGGGATAGAAATTTAGTGCCAATAATTGCTCAAAGAGCAAAAGGTATGGGTTTTAACGGGCTAATGGTAGAGGTTCATCCCAATCCACAGCAAGCCCTTAGCGATGCCTCGCAGCAGCTCCTACCAAGCCAGTTCTTATCTATGCTAAACAGGTTATACGATTTATCAAACCTGCAAAATTCTGATGAGCTACTCTCTGAACTTCGGCTTGAGGTTGATATGCTCGATGAGCAACTTATAAACGCACTTGGCAATAGAATGAAGCTAATTAAGCAAATTGCAAGTATTAAGGATGATAGGGGTTTAGATGTTTTTCAAGCCACTCGCTGGGAAAATATCATCTTAAAAATTAGGCAATTAGCCCATGAAGAAGGGTTAAGACCATCGTTCGTACGAAATCTCTACAACAGCATTCATAAAGAATCTTGTGCATTTCAGCACGAGCAAATGGTGCAATCTGTGGTAAAATGAAAAAAAGAACCTAATTTTAGATGATTATTGAACACAAAAATATGGAGATTATTAAAGTAACGGGTCTTTCTGGCGAATCGAACGTAATTATTGGTGAACTACTTAGTAACATTGGAAGCTATTTGCCCAAAACTGGAGTATTTATTATTACAGATAAGAACGTGAGAGCCCACTATGGTGATAAATTCCCTGATACACCAACCTACGCCGTTGAGCCTGGCGAAGGCTCAAAAAGCCTTGAGGTAGCAGGTGTGCTTTACAACTGGTTACTTGAAATGGGAGCCGACCGCACATCATTTATTTTGGGCATAGGCGGCGGTGTGGCGTGCGATTTAGCAGGATTTGTAGCATCTACCTATATGCGTGGAGTAGATTTTGGATTTGTTGCCACATCACTACTCGCCCAGGTTGATGCCAGCGTGGGGGGCAAAAACGGGGTAAATATTTCGGGTTATAAAAATATTGTGGGCACATTTAATCAACCCAAATTTGTAATTTGCGATACTAATTTATTGAGCACCCTTCCAACTGAAGAATACCTCAACGGCTTTGCCGAAATAGTTAAGCATACGCTTATTGCCGATGCAGAAATGTTCAATTTTATTGAAGAGAATACCGATGAGCTAAAAACGTACAATCCTACTCTACTTAAACGATTAGTTACCCACTCGGTTAAAATAAAGGCAACCATTGTACAAGCCGATGAACGTGAAAAAGGCGAGCGAAAAAAGTTAAATCTTGGTCATACTTGGGGGCACGCTGTTGAAAGGGTTACAGGACTATCACACGGGAAAAGCGTTAGCGTTGGGCTTGAATTCGCAGCAAGGTTATCATCAACAAAAGGGCTTATTACCAGTAAGGAGTATTGGCGAATTGTTAATTTGTTAATCGCTTTAGATTTACCCGTTTGTGTAAAAAATAATCCGACAGAAATTTACGAAGCAATGGTTATGGACAAGAAAAAAATTGAAGATGGTATTTCGTTTATTCTTATGAAAGGCATTGGAGATGTAGTTGTAGAAAAAATAATATTCGATGAGCTAAAAACTTTTATTGAAAGTTAAACAGGTACTAACAGCAATGAAAGATATAGAGATTTTCCGTCCTAACCAAAGGTACACCAGCAAAGGTGAGCCCGAACTAGGCATTGGTATTTTAACAGAAACCAGCAGTAGAAAGATAGAGATATATTTCCCCATATCCGATGAAACAAGGCTATATGCATTGGAAAGCGCTCCCCTACGTCGGGTTATTTTTAAACCGGGCGATACCATAAAAGACACAAGTAAGCAAGCATTGCTTATCGAGAGGGTTGAGTTAGAGCACGGTCTATATACATACTACGGGAGAGGCGGAAAAATATCTGAAGCAGAACTTGGCGATGTGAAGGTTAATTACGGAGTGGACGACAGGCTTTTTGCTGGTGATGTAGACTCTCCCCAAGCCTTTGCTTTGCGCCGTGAAACACTTCAGCACGAATATAAAAGGAGGGTATCTCCAGTAAATGGGTTCGTGGGCGGACGAATAGATCTTATTCCCCACCAACTTTATATTGCGCATGAAGTAAGCTCTCGGTATGCTCCTCGGGTCTTGCTATCAGATCAGGTTGGTCTTGGAAAAACTATTGAAGCCTGCCTAATTATTCATCGTTTATTACTGAGCGAGCGAATTTCGAGAGTACTTATCCTCGTTCCTGAGACGCTAGTACATCAATGGTTTGTAGAGGTATTACGTAGGTTTAATATGTGGTTTAATATTTTTGATGAACCACGTTGTGCCTCGCTAGACGATAGTGCTCCCGATGGAAATCCCTTCCTTGATAATCAACTGATTATTTGCAGTACCGAATTTTTAGCCGGCTCACAAAAACGTACCCGTCAGGCACTAGCTGCCAGCTGGGATATGCTTGTTGTTGATGAAGCGCATCATTTAGAATGGTCTGCTGATACAGTGAGCCCAGAGTATGGTGTTGTGGAACTATTAAGTAAGGTAGCAAAAGACTTACTGCTACTTACCGCTACTCCAGAACAATTGGGTGAAGAGAGCCATTTTGCACGACTCCGATTACTCGATCCAAACAGGTATGCAAATTATGACGATTTCATAAACGAGTCAACTAACCATAAAAATATTGCCACTATTGTGGAGAAGCTATACTTAGGAAAAACCTTACAGCCTAAGGATACAAAATTATTAGAATCCTTTTTCCCTACGGAAAGAATACAAGCCATAGCAAAAGGAGGAGATTTAGAGACCGACAACCTTATTGAAGACCTGCTTGACCAGCACGGCCCAGGGCGAGTATTATTCCGAAATACCCGATCGGCAATGAGCAATTTTCCAAAGCGAAAAGCACATCTAATTCCCATAAAAACAACGAACGACCATACCCTTTGGATTGAGCGCCTAACCATTGAGTTTGCCCACGATATGACGTTAGAGGATACTACAAAGAAGCAAGAATTTTGGTTTAACGAGGATCCTCGCGTTCATTGGCTTGAAGCTACAATGAAAAAAATCCATCCTGCCAAAGTACTGCTCATCTGCAAAAGCAAAGAAAAGGTGCTGGCGTTGGAAGAGGTTTTAACAAAGCGCACCAATATGAAGGTAGGCGTCTTTTACGAAGACCTCACCATTGTACAACGAGATAGAAATGCGGCATGGTTCGCAGAAATAGATGGGGCCCAAATTCTGCTCTGCTCTGAGATAGGCAGCGAGGGCCGAAATTTTCAATTTGCCCATCACCTCGTACTATTCGACCTACCACTTCATCCGGAGCTGTTGGAACAACGAATAGGACGCCTGGACAGGATTGGTCAGAAAGAAGATATACACATACATATCCCCTACCTACCCAACAGCCCACAGCATATGCTTGTAAGGTGGTTTCACGAAGGATTGAATGCCTTTAGGGAAAACCTTGAGGGTGGAAATAAAATTTCGAAACTATTTAGTAATCGACTGCTAAATATTTCCATGTCCATCTCCCCCACCGATGCTAATCAGGAACTAGAAGCATTGATTGCCGAGACTTCCCTCTTTCAAAAAGAACTTAAAAAAAGCCTTGCCGACGGACGCGATAAACTACTGGAAATGAACTCCTTTAGACCGAGGATTGCAAACAAAATAGTAGAGCAAATTCAAGTTGAAGACCGCGACAAGAGCCTTGAGGTATATTTTACGAAAGTATTTAACCATTTTAATGTGGAAATGGAAGACCTTGCTTCCCGAACTTACTTCTTGCATCCTGCATCTGTTACTACCGAGGCTTTTCCCTCTATTCCGCGTGAAGGCATAAGTGTTACATTCGACAGAAATCGCGCCCTTAGCAGGGAAGACATAAGTTTTCTAAGTTGGGATCACCCTATGACAACGGGGTGTATAGATATGGTGCTAAGTTCAGGCACTGGAAGTGCAAGTTTTGGGATTCTACGAGGGGCCAACAAACCGGGTCTTTTATTAGAACTAATTTTTGTTCTTGAAACAACAAAACAACAAGGAGTATGTATTGACCGTTTCCTTCCCAATACACCCCTTAGAATTGTAGTAGATCACAATGGTAACGAGGTAACAGATATGTATTCTACTGAAACATTCGACAAAAAATTGACTCCAGGGCAAATAGAACCTTTGCTCGAGAATGAAACCCTTGTAGAAACAATACTGCCCAACATAATTTCTGCTGCCACAAAAATCGCTGAAGTACAGAGTTCAAAAGAAATAGCAAATGGGTTACAACGTATGAACCTAACTCTAAATCATGAAATAGAAAGACTAAAAACACTACAAAAAAAGAACAAAAACATACGACCCGAAGAGATTCAAATAGCGCTTGATGAGCAGGTTACATTAGCATCGCTTATTAAAAACGCACGAGTAAGAATGGATGCTATTCAACTTATTATTAAAGAGTAGTTTTATAGTTCTTTATTTCAAATTTGTGTTTTTATCAGGCGGAAATTCTATTAAATACAGATAATAAAAATTAGTAAGTTGAAAAACAAGATTAAACCTACAGCCAAAATAATAACCTAGAATATGAGACAAGATATTTGCCTTAGCATAGGCAGCCTAAATTTCGATGAAATTGTAACGCACCTAAAAAATGTGGCACTAGCCGAGATACGTATCGACCTGCTAAACCTAAATCACGATGAGCTGGCAACCATTTTCAAACTACATAAAAATCTAATAGCCACCTACCGCACTACAAGTGATTTTGAGACTATGCTTACCCTGCTAACCCAAGCCATAGGTAATGGATGTACCTTTGTTGATATCGACATTAATACACCCAACATCTATCTTGATAAACTAATTAAAATAGCCCAAAGCAAGGGCTGTAAGGTTATTCTATCATATCATAACTTTGAAGAAACGCCTGATACAAAGGACTTAATCAACATAGCTGACAAGCTATTTTCGCATGGTGCTTGCATTGCAAAAATTGCCTGTATGGCTCAAGCACCATCCGACTGTGCAAGGGTTATGGGACTGTATGAAAACTATAAAAACTTGGTGGCATTCTGCATGGGCACTACTGGAATGGTTACGCGTATTTCCGCCCCACTGCTAGGTGCACCCTTTACATACGCATCGGAAGGTAAATGGGAAACTGCACCCGGACAGCTTAGCTACACCGATGCGAACACTATTCTAAATATATTATCAGGTAAATAATCAGCATAATTTTTAAAAAGATGGAAACCACACTTTTTGCCGTTTTTGGCAACCCAATTCTGCATAGCAAAAGCCCTCAACTCTTCAACTCGGTTTTTAATGAAGTGAGTATGAATAGTTACTACACCCGTATCAGGCCACAATCGGCAGCAGACATAATAGAAATTATTCGTACAATGCCCCTGGCTGGGGCAAATATTACAGCACCCTTTAAGGAGGAAATGATTTCGCTTGTTGATGTGGTATCGATGGATGCCGAAGCCATTGGCGCTATAAATACCATTATAAACTCCAACGGTAGGCTTATTGGGTATAATACAGACCACTCGGGTGTAACACAATCGCTTAAAGAAGCAGGAATAGACTTAATTGGTAAAAATTGCCTTGTGCTAGGCGGCGGTGGAGCGGCTCGCTCTGCAACCTACGGTTTAACACGCAAGGGTGCTCAGGTAACCATTTGCAACCGTACCGCAAGCAAGGCTAAAACCATTGCCGACGACTTCTCTTGCCAAGTAATGAGCTGGACCGATTTCGATTTATCAAAAGAGTACGATATAGTTGTATCCACAATACTCCCAAGCGTATTACCTCACTTTTTTAGTAAACTAAACTTTAAAACCCTACTCGATGCATCATATACGCCATCATTGGTTTCGGAAGGTGCACAAAGCAGAGGCATCAATACAATTTCGGGCAAACGTTGGCTTCTAAACCAAGCGGTTGAGGCATTTACCATATTTCACGGCTACCCTCCTCCCATTACAATTATGGAAGCTGCACTCAATAAAACGCTAAGCAAGAGCAATATTTTAGTTAAGGAGTTCCCGTGTGCTCAGGAAAACAACAATGATTACAAGGGTACCAATATCGTTATATCATCAAAAGGGTTACAACAGGATAGGATAAAAGAAATTATTGATGAAGAGATTAGTAAAGCCTTCGCAGGTTAAAGGAAATATTACAGCACCCGCATCAAAAAGTGTTGCCCAAAGGGCCATTGCCCTTGCCTTGCTGGCAAATGGTACATCGGAAATTATAAACCACGGCACATCTGACGATGTAAAAGCCGCCATTGCCGTTTGCAATAATTTTGGAGCAAACATTAGTGGGCTCGATAACCGCCTAGAAATAAAAGGAGGCATTACCCACCCTAATAAACCTATTTGCTGTGGCGAGTCGGGGTTGGGAATACGAATGTTCTCGGTAATAGCCGCTACGCTCAACCAACCCGTGATACTTACTGGGGTTGGGACGCTGCCCTCGCGACCAATGAAAATTGTTGAAGAATCGATAAAAGCACTAGGCGCCAGCTGTAAAACCCGCAACGGTTTTATGCCCATTGAGGTTACGGGGCCACTAAAAGGGGGCATCGCTAGAGTCGATGGTTCGCTTAGTTCACAGGTTCTAACAGGAATGCTTATGGCGTCGCCATTGGCAAAATCGGATACCACCATCCTAGTTGATAATTTGCAAAGCAAGCCCTATATCGACCTAACCATAGAGGTAATGAAAACCTTTGGGGTTGAGGTTCAAAATATCGACTACAAAGAGTTTCGCATTAAGGGAAACCAAATGTACACGCCAGCAAACTTCACAGTTGAGGGCGACTGGAGCGGTGCAGCATTTTTGCTTGTGGCAGGAGCCATTGCAGGTAGCATTAAAGTTGAAAACCTAAACCCTACCTCAAAACAAGCCGACAGGGCAATAATTGAAGCTTTAATGTGGGCTGGTGCTAAGGTTTCAATTCAAGAGCAATTTATAGAAGTAAGCAAACATAAACTAAATGCCTTCCATTTTGATGCAACCCACTGCCCCGACCTATTCCCTCCCCTAGTTGCGCTGGCAGCGCATTGCAAAGGCGAGTCGAGAATTTTGGGTGTTAGTCGGCTGTATGCAAAAGAGAGCGACCGAGCCAAAACTCTACAGCAAGAATTTAAAAAGTTGGGTATTAAAATTGAAATCGAGGGCGAGCTTATGAGGGTTTTTGGGGGCTCAGTAAATGGAGGCTCAATAACCTCGCATGGCGACCACCGCATTGCCATGGCATGTGCCGTTGCCGCCTTAACGGCAAACGGCGATGTGGATATTGACGGGGCCGAATGTGTTGAGAAATCCTATCCCCAATTTTTTGACGATTTGGTTGCAGTAAATGCAACTATTATAAACATATAAAACGCACAGCAACTTGTAAAAATATTTTCCTATTTTAGTACATTCATAAAGGATATCTTAAATACTAGTTGTGCGTCAGTGTAAAAAGCCAACGCTGAAATACAAAGCATTCACTAACACCATAATAATTAAAGTGAAGTGAGTAAAAACCAAAAGAGCTTGCCCCTGCCCATCCACCAGAAAACCGTGAATCTTTAAACTAACAGACAATATATTTTTACTATCTTCGACACTGTAAAATTTAACAACGCTTTGAATGAACCGAATTAAAGCAGTTCGGAAAGGGAAAGATATTTCACAAACTTGGCTAACTAAAAAGTTGGACAAGAGTTACAATACGATTAACGAGTACGCCCGAAATGTGAGACAACCGAGTATTGAGGATTTGTTTCGGATTGCTAAAATTTTGGACGTTAACGCCAAAGATTTATTGAAAGAAGAATAATGACTAAAGAGAACCAAATAGAAGAAGCATTGATTAAGCAACTCACGGAGCTTAAATATATCTATCGCTCTGATATTGTCGATAGAAAATCGCTTGAACAAAACTTCAGAACCAAGTTTGAAGCGCTTAATCGTGTTCGCTTGTCGGACAAGGAGTTTTTAAGACTGAGAGAAGAAATCATCAACCCTGATGTTTTTGCGGCTTCTAAAATGTTGCGGGAACGGCAATACTTCCAACGGGAAGACGGAACGCCTTTGCATTACACCTTGGTCAACAACAAAGATTGGTGCAAGAACGACTATGAAGTTATCAATCAATTACGCATTAATACCGAAAACAGTCACCAACGGTACGACCTTATTTTGCTGATTAATGGCTTGCCTGTGGTACAAATCGAACTAAAAAAGGGAGATGTATCACATAGAAAAGCTATGCAACAAATTGTGGATTACAAAAACGAACCGGGCAACGGTTACGGCAATTCGCTGCTTTGCTTTATGCAGCTGTTCATAGTGAGCAATGCCAACAGAACGCTTTATTTTGCCAACAATAAGAACCAACATTTCGCTTTCAACGCAGACGAACAATTTTTGCCTGTGTATGAATTGGCGGATATCGACAATAAGAAAATTAACGGACTGTATGATTTCACTGAAAAATTCCTGAGCAAATGCACGCTTGGCGAAATGATTAGCAAGTATATGGTGTTGGTAGAGAGCGAACAGAAATTGCTCGTGATGCGACCTTACCAAGTGTATGCAGTAAAGGCAATTGTAGATTGCATTCAGCAAAACAGAGGCAATGGCTACATTTGGCATACCACAGGAAGCGGTAAAACACTGACTTCTTTCAAGGCTTCTACCTTGTTAAAAAGTAATAATGACATTGAAAAATGTTTGTTTGTGGTGGATAGAAAAGACCTTGACCGACAAACCCGTGAGGAATTCAATAAATTTCAGGAAGGAAGTGTGGAAGAAAACACCAATACTGAAACCTTGGTGCGACGTTTACTTTCTACCGACTATGCCGACAAGGTAATTGTAACCACCATTCAAAAATTGGGACTTGCTCTTGATGGTACGTACAAGAGAAACTACAAAGAACGCTTAGAATCATTGAGTAACAAACGAATAGCTTTCATTTTTGACGAGTGCCACCGTTCGCAATTTGGCGACAACCACAAGGCGATAAAAGAGTTTTTTCCCAATGCCCAATTGTTCGGATTTACAGGTACGCCCATTTTTAGTGAAAACGCTACCTATCAAATACGAGAGGGCGAAGAAGCTTCTTACAAAACCACTGAAGATATTTTTCAAAAGCGACTGCACACCTACACCATTACCCACGCCATTGATGATAGAAATGTATTAAAATTTCACATTGACTATTTCAAAGGAAAAGGCTCGCATCAAGCCAAGCCAGGAGAGCAGATTGCTCAGCAAGCAGTAGTAGAAGCCATTTTAGACAAGCACAATGCCGCTACCAATTCAAAACGATTCAATGCAGTATTGGCAACGGCTTCTATCAACAACGCCATTGAATACTATCAGCTTTTCAAAGAAATTCAGAAGAAGAAACAGGATGAAAATCCTGATTATACAAAGCTCAACATTGCTTGTGTGTTTTCGCCACCTGCCGAGGGAAACAAGGACATTCAGCAAATACAAGAAGACCTGACGCAAGAGCGAGAAGACAACAAACAAAACCCCGAAGAGAAGAAAAAAGCGTTGATGGAAATTATTGCTGATTTCAATATGCAATACGGTACGAATCACGACATCAACAATTTTGATATCTACTATCAAGACATTCAAAGCCGTATAAAAAATCAGAAATACAGCAACAAAGACTATTCGCATAAAAACAAGATTGATATTACCATTGTGGTAGATATGTTGCTCACAGGTTTTGACAGCAAATACCTGAACACTTTGTATGTGGACAAAAACCTAAAATACCACGGATTGATTCAGGCGTTTTCGCGCACCAATCGAGTATTGAACGAC
>Ga0265293_10007449_pt1 | contig 16842 bp, 21 predicted proteins | sample Munlanlewell138R_FD_192505 | JGI IMG/M metagenome (GOLD analysis project Ga0265293, IMG submission 192505) | Leachate microbial communities from a municipal landfill in Southern Ontario, Canada - Leachate well 138R | ecosystem: Engineered > Solid waste > Landfill > Unclassified | place: Canada...
TATCTTTCGAAGAGCGGGCGGCGTGACTCCGCTTGAAACGATCCTCATCGACGGACACACTACGTGCAGGCGCTATCTTTCGAAGAGCGGGCGGCGTGACTCCGCTTGAAACGATCCTCATCGACGGACACTGACTTATGCTTATGACTTATGGTATGGTATACTGTGGGTGTTAGGCTGCTCGTAGCAGCCGGGACACTTCCATTGTTCGTGTTCGTTTCCAGCGCGTCGCACGAGCCAATACGTGCGGCGCGCACCGAACACGGGCAACGACCTGCGAAACGAAGGCCTAAAGGAAACGAGACATGACGCACCCGAACCGACTCGACACCTACGTCGACCTCCTCGACCTCTACAGACAGGCGGCACGCGTTGCGATAGCCCACGAACGACAGCCAACAAAAATTAACGGCGCGCTGTACATGAGCATGTTGTACCACGTCATCGAGGTCGTCGAAAATTATATCAACGCGTACCGCGACCATCTCGTCACGCTCGCGGTCGACCTGTCGCACGAAGAGTACACGAGAATCGATCTCATGGAATCGCTCGCGAAGTCGTCGTACCTCGAGTGCACGCCCGGCCGAATCGAGCTCGCCTTCGAATCGATCTTGCCGCCGCGGAGCACCGAGCCATGACGACACGCGGCATACCTGAGCATGTGGCCGCCTGCGAACGCGCGGCATGGAAACACCGCATCATCTCGCGCGACCTCGAAACGGCCGAACGGCGATGGATGCGCGCGCTCGACGAGTGGCTCGCTGCCAACAAGGCGCTCTCCAAGGTGATGGGCGCACTGGATATCGCGGAGGGAGAAATGGAGCAATTGGCGAAGGGCGCCCCGCGGGTCAGCGCCCTCGCCGCACTTACCGCGCGCTGTCGTGACGCGGTCCGCGCACGACTCGGCGAAATCAAAAACGCGGATTAGCGGCGCCTCGGTTTCGGGATCGTGCGGATCTCGTCTTTGCGCACGCCTGGCACATAGAACCGAGCACGGCACGACTGACATTCGCGCTCCTGGCGATCGAGATAATCCTTCAACCTGAGCGTACGCTCGCACTGGCACACCGGACACGGCACGACACCGTACCACGTGTACGCCCGTTCGGGCGGCGCACTCGTCACACGTTTATTTTTTTCGGTTCTTGCGGCGCGCCCGTCACGCCTAACATCCGGGCCGCTGTCGCTGCGAGTACCGTTGCGTCTAGCCAGTGGTTTTGGGTTCTTTCTCGCTCCCATGTTACTACTCCTCTTTTTATGATTTGTTTTTCGGCCGTGATCTGCCGTAAAAACTCTGCGTGCCCATCATTGTCATGGTGGGCAAAGAGACTCATCGCGCCCGGCTCGCCCGCCGGTGTCGCAAGCCTTCGGTGTACGAATGCTTTTCCAAAATCTACATCGTGCTCGATTTCGCGCGGCACGCGACGCTTGCCGGGTTGCGGCCTGCGGCTGATGACGTGCCACCCCTCGCCGATCTGTTTAATGTCGCCGCCTCGCTTCTCGGGCGCTTTGTACCGCCGGCGCAACTTACGAAACATATTATTTTGCGACAAGCCTGTGGCGGGCATCACTATGCCGCCGCACACCTGCGCCACGACATCGGGCAGCCACCCCGCATCAATCAGCACGCCATCCGCCCCGTGCGTCTTGGTCGTGTTCGCGATGCGCCACGGCTGTCGCGCCATCGCGACGAACTCTCGCAAGCCCAACAACACAGCCTTCTCCTGCCCGTGATCTTGGTACGGGTTTTCGATTCTTCCGTACGAAACGACATGAGACGTGCCGTCCTCCTTCCAGGCGACGAGCGTCCAGTACAGGAGCTTCGCGTGCACGTCGCACCCCACCGTCACATACTGCGCCCACTCGGGTACGACCCCCTCGCGCAACGCTTCGCCCGACTCGTTCGGCGCGCCCTCCGCCACGCGGCCAATCGCGATCATATCCTCTACATCTTCTTTCTCGGGCGGGATCGGAACCGCCCAGACAAACTGAGCGATCTCACGCTCAGCCGAAACGCGATCCTGCCGGCGCGATGCCTCCCACTCCTGAAGCGCGATGTCACCAATATCCCAAAACATGTTATGCCACGCTGACCAGCGGACCGACAGCGTCAGGCTCTCCGGCCGCTCGTGCACGAGCTGCGCATCGCGCAGCATCGAAATGCGTTCGTTGTTGCCGATCCGCTCGCCGCACGCAGGACAAATAAAATACGCTTCGCCTATCGCCTGTCGCTCTGTCTCTGCTCCCTGCCACCCGAGCAGATGCTCTCGTTCAGGGGCGACCCACTCGCCGCATCGTAGGCACGCTGACAGGATGCGAGTGTGCGTGCCGTTTTCGTACTCGGTCCAAATCCGTCCGAGCGTCGTCGACGGCGTGCACTCGAGCCACACATTCTTTCTGCGCCCGTAACTTTTTGTGCGCGCCTCAATCTGCGTAATGCGGTCTGCCTCGTCACTCCGCTCCTTGATCCGATCCATCCCGTCCGTTTCGGTTACAAACAAATTGCGCACCGTGTAGCCCGCAACCGTTTTGTCGCCTCCGCCGCCCGAAAAGAAACGCACACTCGTTCCATTTTTGAGGCGGATCAATTCCGAGAATCCGGAGCGACTCCCTGCGCCGGCTGTTGGCAGAAGACCCGAGAAGCGTGACGCCTCGATGGCGGGCCGGATGTCGCGCACCCATTTGTCGCGGGCCATCTCCATGGTCGGCGCTGCAATGCCGATGTCCTCGCGCTTGACAAATAGCGCATGGGTGGCGGGCACAACGACACATGACAGTGTCTTCCCAGATTGCGTCGGGCCGAGGCACGCCTTGCGTGGGTAGGTCGTATCCTTGGCTGCCTCCAGAAGCAGCCCGGCGTAGGGCTGAAAGCGCGCGTCGAATTTCCGACCGCGAAACGGGCCGTCAGGAATCACGAAGTCCGCCTCCGCGTACTCGAGAATCGAAATGCGTTCGGTTTCGGAAACGAGCTGCCGTAGATAATCAACGTCTAGCATCAGCCGCCCTCCGCTAACATTCTTAAAACATCGGTCAACGGTCGCGCTGCATCCGCGCCCGCGTGCTGCATGATCTGTTCCTCTGCCGTGCGCAGCGCCGACACTGCAGCGGCTGTGTTTTCTCGCGCCTTATCGCGTGAAATGTACTCGCCTTTTTCTCGCTCGACGCGAAAGCGCGCCTGCTCCGCCTTCGCGGCTTTGTACTCGTCGGTGGCTGTCTTATCGATTTTATTTTTTGCGTTTAGCATTTCCCGGCGGCGCGCCCACAGCTTCAGTAGGGTGTCAACCGCGCGTGCGCCCTGCTCACTCGTGATGTCTGTGGTCGCCACCTCGTGGAGGTCTCGCTCGTACTGCGCGATGCGTAACATTTCGAGCTCGTAAAAATTCTGTCGCTCCGTGAGGTCGCGAAAAATCCCCCGAACCTGAACCTGCGTCAACTCGAGTTCCGTCGCGATTGCCGCCACGCCGAAGCCGTCAAGCCGCAGTCGCACCGCCTCGTTTCGATCCGCCCGAGTGACGGGCGGTTTTGCTTTCGTTCTCGCCTTTGTTTTCGCCATGGAATCATTATAACACAAGATACTGTACCAGTGAGTACGAAAACCGCAATCTCTAGTACTTAACAGTACATTTTTATCTATACATTCATCAGAAACACTTATAAAATGAACGTATGGATAAAAAACCGTTAACAGTCGTAGAAGCGCAAGCGCAGTACGCCGAGAACGTGCCGTACGAGGGCAGCCCGAAGCGCATGCGTCTCGCCCTGGCCGCGCTCATGATTCTGCGTGTCAATCGACCTACGCACGCATCGACCGGCGGCGCGGCACTCGCGTACGGACAGATCGACGAAGAGATCAAAACGCTTCGGCGCATGCTCTCGGTCGCTACCAAAAAGAGTCTCACACCCGTGAGACCGGGATACCTGTGATGTTCGAACGCTTTCGGAAAATGTTTTCGCTCGCCGGGAAGGACGAGCCGCACGACTCAGGCGGCACTAACTGCGACCGCAACTCCTCGCGTGATATACCTTCTTCCTCGCGTCCGCCCGGCGGGCGACCTATCACTATCACACAGCCGCACGGACGATACACGTCGCTGGGCTATGACGCGTGGCAGAGACTTGCGCGCGTCGACCGTCGCTTTTCCGGCGGCGCGCAACCCGGGCACGTACATGAGCGATTCGGTCGCGAGAAGCTACTCGCCCAGTCTCGCGATTTTTTCCGAAACAATCTAATCTACAAGGGTATCATCGACCGCGCGCTTGATTTTATTGTTGGCGGCGGTTTCGAGCTGCAAGCCAAGAACCGCGAAGTCGATCGACTGTGGGACGAGTGGCTCGACACCGCCGAGGTAACGGGGCGCTATCGAGGCGTCAAGTTGGCGCGTGCCATCGGTCGCGAGTTTTTTGTCACGGGCGAAGCAATAATAAAAAAGGTACAAGAAGACAGACTGCAGTTGATCGAGGCAGAACAGGTCCGCGGACACGAGGACAGCGGTATCACCTACGACGCGGTCGGCAGGGTACAGTCGTTTCGCGTGCACCCGTGGACGGCCGAACAAAAACCGATCCTCGTTCCCGCGCGCGAAATGCTGTACGTGTGCGACTACGAACGCCCGTCATCCCAGCGCGGTGTGCCTCTCATGCAGTCTGCATTCCCGATGTTGCACCGGATCGCAGACGTCTGTGACTCCGAGGCGATCTCATGGTCGCTCTTGTCTAGGCTTTTTCTGAAATATCAATCCGACGGTGAGGACTCGCCTTTCGCGCCTAGCGCATCGACGCCTCTGCAGTGGCAGGAGCTGAGCTATGCCACGGTCGCGCACATAGGTCGTGATGATCTGCTCGAGTCAATGACCCGAGACATCCCCGGAAAGAATTTCGGCGATACGTTGCGCGAGTTCTGTCGGCTGCTCGGGCTACCCGTTGGTATGCCGCTGGAACTGATCCTCATGGACTGGACTCGGAGCAACTATTCGCAGTCGAAGGCCGCGCTCTTGTTGTCGTGGAAACGCTTCGAGTCGCTCCAAAATATTTTCTTGCAAGATTTTTACGAGCCGCTTTTTGACTGGTGGTTCACGTCGCTCGTCGCGCGCGGCGCGGTCGAGGACACGCCGGAAAATCGGGAGCATAAATTTATTACGCCTCAATACCCGTGGCTCGATGCGGCGGCGGAGGTCAGCGCTTACGAGAAGAAGCTCGCTCTGGGTCTCACGACGCACAGCGACGTGGTTAAGGCACTCCAGGAGGAGCGAGAACAGGTCCTCGACCAGAGAGAATCAGAGATTCGGGATGCCATCGAGCGCAGTCGCCGACTCGCAGAGGAGACAGGTGAGCGCGTGCCGTGGCAGCACTGGTGCGGGATCACGATCGGGAAGACGGAGCAGGCAACCGTTGCAAAAAATGCAACAGTTAACGCGACCGACGAGGAGGACGACGCATGACCATGCACGCGATGCAATTTGAGCTCATGCCCGACGGGCGCCGCGCGCGACTCACCGCGCAGTACGTCACCGAGGTGGACGGGATTTATTTTGTAATACCAAAAAATTTTGTGACAGATTTCGCTTCGATCCCTCGCCTCTTCTGGCGTGTGCTGCCACCACTCGGCAGGTATGCGCCGGCCGCCGTGCTGCACGACTACCTGTACCTCACGCAGCGATACAGTCGCCGTGACGCGGATCGATTCTTCGAGCTCGCGATGCGCGACTTGGGCGTCTCGTGGACGAAACGAAAAACCATGTGGCTCGCCGTGCGCCTCTTCGGGTGGGTCGCGTACTACGACGTAGGATTTCAGCTATGACACTTTTACAGGACAGTTTCGCCTTGTGCGAGCCGGGCTACTATCGCGGCTGGCTTACGACTTTCGACGCCGCGAACGAACAGCGCAAAAAAGATAATCATCGCTCCACGTCGCATGAGGCAGCAGTCCGAGCACGCACCGAGTCGCCGCTCCAATCGTCGGCGGACATCGTCGTGCGCGGGCTGCTGCTGCCGCACGTGCCTGAGTGGTTCGACGCGTTCGGGCTCGTCGCGACGGGCTACGACGATCTGCTAGCTCAGATCGATCGCGCAAAATCGTCTCGGGACAGAGACGTATACCTCTGGTGCGACAGTGGTGGTGGCATGGTCAAGGGTATCGATCCCGTGCTCGCCGCCATGCGTGACTTGCGCGACACAAAAAATATTATCTCGCACGTGGATGGTATGTGCGCCTCGGCCGCGTACTGGATCACGTCCTTCGCGCACGAGGTCGGCGCAACAAGACTTTCTGAGGTGGGCGGCATCGGAGCCTACTCAGCGGCTGACACGGGCCAAAAAGATATTGTCGTCTTTCGGTCCGCGCCGCAGAAAGCCGCCGGACTCGATGGTTGGACTGACGAGCAACGCGCCGCCGTGCAAGACGTGATCGATCGACTCGGCGGATTTTTTCTCGAGGACGTTTTGAAAAATCGAGACGTCACGCTCGCCGAAATTAACAGTGGCCGCGTCTGGCTCGCAGCGCAGGCGCGCGATTTGAAGCTTATTGACTATGTGGCCGACGCGGCCGAACTCGAAACTAAAAAGGAAAACCAAAAAATGACAAACGAACTGGCCGAAAAACTGGCCGCCGCCGAAAGCAAGCTAGCAGAAGCGGAGGAGCGGCTTAATGCGATAGAGGCGCGCGAGGCCTACGAGGCAGAGATCACCGCCGCTTTCGCCGCCGATCCCGCTTTCGCCGCGAGTGTGATCGCGGAAGGAAAATCGCTTGTCGAAGCGCAGGCGATTCGAATCGAAAATCTGGAAAAAAAGTTAGCCGAACAACAAGCACCCGTTGCCATCCCGGTCGCGACCGCACCGGAGACAACGACACCTGCGGACGCCACAGAAGACGAGCCGCAAACGTATGCCGTAGCGGTACGAGCCTACATGGCTGAGCATGCGTGCACGGCCCACGAGGCCGCCGCCGCAGTAAACAGACAAAATCCGAACCTGCGCGCCAACCACATCGCGCAGCTCCTGAAAGGAAAAAAATAATGTCAACCTACAACCTGGGCGTGAAAACTTTTACTGCCGCCGGCGACCTTGCGCACAACACGCTTGTCGCACTCGACGAGGGTGCGGTTGTCACGGCAGCGCCGGGTGAAACGCCTCCGCTGATCCTCGGTGTCGCCACTGAGGACGCAGCCGAGGGCGCGCCTGTCGCCGTTAATCTCGCCAACTGCGCGGGCACGGTACAGATCGTGGCTGCCGCCGCCACTACGACCGGTGCCGTCGTCGAGCTCGCGGCCGGCGGAAAAATCCAAGATCTCGACACAGGTCAGCCTGTCGGTATCACTATCGCGGGCGCCTCGAAAGGCGCGCTCTGTGAGGTCATGCTCCTGACGGGCGCACAGACTACCGCCTTCGGCGACGGCGATTAAGGAGGCAGCCATGAGTACCTATAACCTTGGCGTTCGCACGCTGCCCTTCGCCGGCGACGCGATCTTCTCGGGCACGGTCGTCGCACTCACGGCCGCCGGGCTCGTCGAAGCGATCGACGGAACCGACCACCTGCAGGGCGACGCTACTCCGCTGGGTGTCGTCACGGAAGACAGCGACACGGGCGAAGCGCCCGTGTGGCTCCTGAACTGCGCGGGGACAATCCAAGTGCGCGCCGGCGACGACATCACGACGGGCGACCTGCTCGTACTCGGTGACGGCGACACCGCCGGCCACCTCGTGCCGCTCGACGGCGACAACGGCCTACCCATCGCGCTCGCACTCGGCGACGCGGAAGAAGACGCGCTCTGCGAGGTCATGTTTCTTTCCGGCGCGCAACTTATGAGTGTCGTTTACGAGCCGCCCGCCGCGCCTGCCGAACTCATCGCGACGGATGACAATTTCGTCTGTGAAACCGGAACGACCGCCGGCGAAACCGTCGGCAACGTGCTGACGAACGACACCTACGACGGCGCGCTCGCGACGACTGGCGACGTGACGATTACGATCGTGACGGCGGCCGCTGGCGAAACCACGCCCACTCTGAACACAACGACCGGAGACGTGAGCGTACCTGAGGGCACGCCTGACGACACGTACACGATCGTGTACAAACTGACCGACAAAGAAGATGACACCAACACCGACACCGCCACCGTGACGATTACCGTTGGCGCACAAGGAGAAACATAATGAGTTTATTTCTGGACCCTAACCTCAGTGATGCGCGCCCCGAACTGACGCAGGCGTACACCGAGTACGAGCCGGCAGGCATCAGCCTCGCCTTTAACGACGTGTTGCCCTTCGCGACCGTCGAAGAGCAAAAAGCAACGATCCCCACACAAAAAGCAGAGGATATGTTGCGCATAGAGAACATGGCGCGCCAGCCCGGCGGCCACTACAACCGCGTCAACCTGAGGCTCGGCGCTATCTCATACGCGTGCGCTGGGCGCGGGCTCGAGTTCCCCATCCACCTGGGCGACGGGCGACTTTTTCAGCTGCCGAGCCTTGCGCAAGAGGAAATGGGTGCGCGCATGTTGCGCACGAAGACTGACCTCTGGTATGAGGACATGGTCGCACAAGCGATCTTCGGCGCCGATGCCGACGCCGGAGAAAGTACTGCACCATGGGCGACCACAGCCGCATCCGATCCGCTCGGCGACTTGCAAACGGCCAGCGACTACATGGCCGGACTGACGGGCATGCGCCCCAACGTGCTGTACCTCGGCGAAAAAGCGTACATGCAGATGTGCGCCAGTGACTCGATTAAAGCCTACATGCCGGGCGCGCCCGCGATCGCGACGCAAACGGTCGCCGAATTCATTAAGCGTGAAATCGGCGTGTCCAAGATCGCGATTTCATCCGCGCGCAAAAACACCGCAGACGAGGGACTCGATCTCGATGCTGCTCCGATCGTCCCAGCCGACAAAGTGGCGCTCACGTATTCCGCGGCCGGTGACGGCTCGCCTTACGTCGATGCGGCTTGCGGCAGAATTTTTATTTGGGCAGAGGACGGCGGCGAGCCATACGTCGTTGAGCAATATTTCAGCGACGAGACGCGCTCGATCATTCTTCGAGTGAGAATGAATGTTGATGTGAACGTCTGGAATCCGTCACTCGTGCGCGTGATCGACATTACGAAAACGAAAGGAAGCTGATGATGACTGCGTTCGCCAACATGTTCGCAGAAAATTTCTCCCTGCTGCTTTCTGTCCACGGCTCGGCGGCGACACTGACCGTTGGCAAAACGGCGTACGAAGTCTGCGGCATTTGGCAGCGCGGCCAACTCGATTTTGATGACGCTCGCGGGTGGGACGCGACGGAGGACGATGGCACGTTTTACGTCATCCTGCCCGAGGGCGCAAAGCCCAACGTCGGCGAATCGACGCTCGATGTTGACGGAGAGCTGTATCGTGTGATGGGGGCGTACAGGCAGAGTCATGGCGTCACCGTCATGACCTGCGAACGCACCGAATATCTAAACGTTGGAGATGTGCCCCGTGACTAGCAGCGCGGTGAAGTACGACCTGCAGCGACTGAGCGATCTGCTCAGCCGAGAGTACGCGTTTCAGGCGTTTTGCTCGGTCACGCGCGTCACTGAGGCGCGCGCACGTATCTCGCACTACAACGCTGATATCACACGGCTACCGCTCCCGCGTCTCGTCATCCGCCCTACTGCGTGGCGTTCTTCGAACGCTGCGGTCACTCGTGACGTGCACGTCATCACTAGCGAGTTCCTTTTGTCGTTTTATCGACTGGTCCCTGATGGCTGGTCGCACGAGCGCGCATGCGTCGACATTGTTAATCGCGTAGATAAGATACGCCGTGCGCTGCAGCGGCAGACCGTGATGCCGATTGCCGGCGGCGGTTTTACGAGCGACGCGACCCCCGCGCTGACGCCGCCGAATGTCGTGCCCGCACTCGTGCGCCACGAAATCACACTAGAGATGGAGGCACGATGAAGTCGCTTGCAATCACATATTCCGATGCGCCGCAAATTATGGACGCCTTAAAACGTTGCGGCAAACGTGCGCGCGCTGCGAAACGGCGCGCGATGAGCGCCGCGTCGAAGCTCGTCGTGAAACGCATGCGTGCTGACGCGCCCGTACTTTTTGGCGCAACGAAAGCCTCGATCGGTACGAAGCGCGCCCGCATCGGCACAGAAGATGTGAACTATATCGGCGTGCGCAGTGACTATGTTTTTAGGAAAACAAAAACGGTCAAAGACAAACGCGGGCGCACACGACACGCGTCGGGCACGATCAAGCCGCACGACTACGCGTATATCTATGACGCACATACCCCGTGGCTGGACGCGTCGATTAACGCCGTGCGCCAGCCCGCGATTGACGAGCTGCATCGCGCTTTGTGGCGCGAGATCGAAGTTGAATTCTTAAAGCAATCTAACGAAAGGAGATAAAAAAAAATGGCTGACACTACTTACCCACTCGCGAACGGCACCCAAATCTCGTGGCAGGGCACAACGCTGGGCTCGGTCGTCTCCGCCTCGATGCGTTGCGCCGCGACAGCGGTCGACTGCACGACACTCGACAGCGCCCAGATCGATAATCGCTGCGGGCTCATCGACTATTCCGGCGACGTCGTTATTTCGCTTAAGGACGGTGTCGACACGCTCCCCGAGGTCGGCGACTACGGCACGCTCGCGGTTACGCCGCCCGGACTTCCGCAGGCGCTTAGCGCCGTAGTCGCGTGCACTGAGGCATCCTACGACGCGTCGGTCGACGCGCACAACATGCTGTCGTTTTCGTTCGTCTCGTCTGAGGCGACCCCCAATGACGGCAGCGGCGGAAACGGAACCTGATCATGGGCGACCTAACAAAAAATTTTAGCCGATCAGAATTTGCCTGCAAGGGCGCTGTGTGCTGCGATCACTCGTCCCCCGTCTCGCGCCGCCTCGTGCGCGGTCTGCAGGCTCTGCGTGTGGTCGTCGGCGCGCCGCTTACGATCACGAGCGGATTCCGCTGCCGCAAACACAACAGAAAGATCGGCGGCGCAGCGGACTCACAGCACACGCACGGCACGGCCGCCGACATCGCCGCACCTGCGGGGTGGACCCCTGCAGACTTGGCGCGAGCGGCCGACGCGCTCGGACTGTTCGACGCCATCGGCGTCTATCCGGACCGAGGGTTCGTACACGTGGACGTTCGCGGCGTGCGCTCGACCTGGGGCTATGTCGCAGGTCGACTCGTCACCTACGAGGAGGGATTGAGATATGAACAAAAATAAAAAAAACATAACGGTCAACGGGCGACAGTACACGCTCAAAGCGACGACGACGCTGCTCGACCATCTGGAGCAGCCTACCACCGAGGATGTGCGCGCGATCTTACGTTACGCGACATGGCGCATCTTGCTGCAGCCCGACGGCACGCCGTATCCGACCGAGGCCGACGCGCTCGAGAGCGTGATCCGCGCGGATGCGGACGCCGTGCTGGACGAGGTGCGCAGGACGTACTGGGACTGGATCCCCGACACGACAGACGACGAGAGCGCCGTGGAGGGCTCCGAACCAACAAACCCTTCCGAGGACTGAGGCGTTTCGCATTTCGGCTTGCGCTCGCTTTCGGCGACCTTGAGCTGGATCGTGTACGTGCGCTGCCTATGAGCACGTTCGCCGCGTGGCAGAGATTCTACGCGTTGGAGCCCTGGGGCGCAGAGTGGGACGATCTGCAGCAGGCGCTCATCCGATATCGTATCGCGCAGACCGTCGGGGTGCGGCACAGGTGGCAGGACGACCTGCTGCTGTCGCGTCCGTCGGCGCCGAAACAGATGAGCGACGCCGCGATAGAGAGTGTCTTCCGCCGACTCGGGTTCTCGGAACAAAAAACAGAAAGGAGCATCCATGGCCACACGTGACATGATCGTGCGCCTGAGCGCGCAGACTGGCGCGTTCGACGCGGCGATGAAAAAAAGCTCGTCGTCTGTTTCTGGCTTCGGCGCCAAGCTTGGCGGCATCGGCAAACTCGTAGGCGGTGCGTTCGCGGTCGGCGCGGTCGTCTCTTTTGGCAAACGCATTTTCGAGACCGCCGACGCGACCGCGAAACTCGCACGCGATCTTGACGCGACACTCCAACAGACGAGCGCGCTCGAGATGGCGACCTACAAGGCTGGCATGGAGACGGGGCGGCTCGGCATGATGATGTCGCGACTGCAGCAAACGATGGCACGACCGCAAGGGCGCGCAGGCGACGCGCTAAAATCGCTCGGCATCGATCAAGTAAAAATGCAAGGCAAAGACGCCTATGAGATGCTGCAGATGATCGGCGAGAAAATGCAGAGCATGTCGAACACGGCAAAAAAAGGCGTCGCGATCGATCTCTTCGGGACGCGCGGCGGGCGCATGACGCAGGTGTTGGCGGGCTTAAAAGACGCAGACGAGCGTATGGAGCGCATCTACGAGCGTATCGGCCTGGTCGGTCGGGGAGCTGAAGACATCGAGTCGTTGAACGACGCGTTTGCTGAAATGAAGCACACCTTTAATCTCATCGGCACCTCGATTGCGAACGACCTCGCGCCCGCACTCGAGGGGCTCGCGGTCGTGAGCGAAGAGGCAGCGCTAAAGGGCGCCGGCTGGCTGGACAACTACATGCGCATCATGGCGATCGCATCGCGCGACGCACACAAGGAAGGCAAGGGCATGCTCGGCGCGGCGTGGGAAGGGGTCAAGGCTATACCGAAGGCAACCTTCAACTGGGGCCAGGGCGCGCAGGAAGTGATCGCGGAAGACCGCGCACGCGAAGCGAAACAGCGCGAAAAAGTAAAGAAAAAAGTAGACGCGGCGAAAGAAAAAAAGATCGCGAAAGAACAAGAGGAGATGCGCATCGAAGCGATCAGCAAAGAAGTCAATCCCTACCTAGCCAAACTCGAAACGCCGACGGAACGCATCATCGGGCAGATGGAACTTTTTGCGGAGGCAATGCAAGAGGGATTAATCACCGGCGAAGAATATTACAAGTTGATGGGCAAGGCACAAGAGGATCTGGACAAAAATAACGAGAGCCTCCAAGAGGCGATATCGCTTGCGAAAGAATATAAGGACGAGCAGGCCGAGCTCGAGAAAAAGCTTGAGACCGTCAAAGCATACAAAGATCAAGGGCTCATCGACGAGGGCACGTACACGCGCGCGGCCGAGAGCATTAAGACGGCACTCGAAGATCTCGATCCCGCGTTAAAAGCGGCGAAGGAAGAAAAAGAGCGACACGCGAAATACCTCGAAGACCAGGCCGCCGAAGAGCAGAAAAAACAAGAACAGTGGATCGAAGACCGCGCAAAAAACGAAGAGTGGGCGCAAGAGCAGCTCGAAGATTTATGGGCCGAGCACGCGGACCGCATGAGCGAGGCAATGGACGGCACGGCTTCACAGGCGGGCAGCCTCTCGGAAATCATCGGCAAGCAAGCGCAGACGCAAGACACGATCGACGAGCGCAACCACGAAGAACTAAAAAGGATGAATGACACGATGCGCGAGATTGCGGATCGTTTGTTATACTATACGCCCGTGCTAGGCTGAGGAGAAATACTATGATCGTACGACGCATGCCAGGCTCAGAGACGAGCGTCGAGTACGGGCTCGCACAGAACATCACGCTCAACTATCAGATCATTATCCCCGCCGATGAAGCCGGAAACAAACCGCTCAGCGTACTGCACGATGCGGTACGTCAGCAGCCGCAACTCCTCGGTTTTGAGTCGGTCAGAATTTTGCAGAAGGAACGGATCGACAAAGGCGCGTGGGTCTTCCACGCCACCTGCACCAAGCCGCAGGAAGCGCGCCGCCATGATGCGTTTGTTTACCGTTATTCGACCGGGCTCGTCTCTGAGCAGCGCGGCACCGACATCCTCGGAAACCTCAACACGGTCGCGTATCCGGCGGGCGATGATGACGCACGCGTCACGGCGCTGGTTGACGTCACGACCCCGGCCATCGAGATCACGTGCACGGGCATCCGCGACCTCGGTGCCGATACGGAGTTTGGCGATCAGGCGATCATCCTACAACTCACGTGGCTCAACAAGGTCAACGAGACGACCTGGAAGGGCAACCCGCCGAGAACCGTAAAGTGTGTGTCGGTGCAAGTTGACCCAAAGCACAAATCCGCCTCACAGCACGTCGCGCAGATCACGTTTCGCTTTTCCGTTTTGCCCGGCATCGCGTCAGCGACAAACGGCGTTTGGACGGGCACACACGACCCGTGGATCTACTGGGAGTCGGGTGGTGACGTGCCTGCAGACGACGACTACCGACCGGGCGGCGCTGACGACTACAGCGCGTCATACCGCCAGACGCTGCAGTACTATCCACTAGATTTTAATACTACTTTTCCACTTGGGGATCCGACCCCGGAGGACGCGCCATGACCGATTTTGTAAAGGGCGAGCCGCTCGTCGCGGACAGGCTAAATGAGATCCCGGAGGCGACGCTCGCCGCGATCACCCCCGGCGCCGGACTCATCAAGGAGCAGCACGGCACGCTGACGACGATCAGGAGCACTGCCAGATCTACTGCCGCCGGGCTGCAGGTCGATGAGGTGGCACAGCTGCCTAGGGTGCCATCGCGCGGCGCGCGTATCGTGTACTGGTACGGCGACGACGAGAACCAGAGGCTGCGTGGTGGCGACGGCGACTATCAGCTGTGGGTAGCGTACGCCGGGCAGACGCAGTGGGCGCCGTTACAGTTTGCGACGGCGAGGAGCGGCATTCCGTTCGGCATCGAAGACGAAGACGAAGAAACCGAAAATGAAAGTTAACCCATGGCAAAATGGATCGTGCGCCACAAACCCAGCAGCAACAACGTGCGGCGCAAAGCACACCGCCGCATCGGCTGCCGTCGCACGTACCGCTCGCGCATCACGGAGCAATCGCCGCGCGCACGGGTCGAAATCGTGGAGGCGCCCGACCACTTTACCGAGGCTGACTTCTGCGGGGATCCGTCGGTGCTGTCCGCGGCGCCTGATCAGATCGTACGACTACTAGAGACACCCGGCAGGCGCATCCCCAGCGACCCGCTCTATCCGAGACAGTGGGATCTGCCTGACATGCGCGCGCCAGAAGCGTGGTACTACGGTACGACGTCAGACGTCGTTGTTGCTGTCATCGACACGGGCGTAGACTACACGCACCCCGAGCTCAGGCCGCAGCTGTGGCACGATCCTGCGCGAGCACCGGGCGACGCGCTATATCACGGTTGCGGTTTTCGGGATGGCGCGACCATGCCACCCATGGACGATAACGGGCATGGCACGCACGTCGCAGGCACCATCGCGGCACGCGCTAACGACGGTACGGGCGTGGCCGGCCTGATCTGGTCGGGCGCGCAAATCATGGCCGTTAAATTTCTTGATCGCGACGGCTCGGGCTACCTGTCGGATGCGATCCTCGCCGTCAACTACGCGATCGAGCACGGGGCGAAAATATTGCAAAATTCGTGGGGCGGCTCGGTGCGCGATGCGTCACTAGAGGAGGTGTGGAGGGCAGCCGGCGAGCACGGCGCGATCTGCGTCTGCGCGGCGGGAAACTCGGCGTGGAACAACGACTTCGATTTTTATTTTGCGCCGGTGTCGTATCCGGCGAGCTACAGGATGCCGCACAACGTGTCCGTAGCCGCGCACACCCCGCAACGAGCCCTAGCATTTTTTTCTAACTACGGTCGGCGGAGTGTGCATCTGAGCGCGCCCGGAACAGAGATACTTAGCCTAAACGTAATGCCGTCTGAGCGTCACGGGTACGGGGACTACGAGCCGTGGAGCGGCACGTCGATGTCATCGCCCCATGTTGCTGGAGCGTGCGCGCTCTTCTGGGCGGCCGCCCCGGCAGCCACAAATCTGCAGGTCGTAGCCTACGTCCTAGGTGGCACGACCACGGAGGAGTACTGGCCCGAGTACCTCGTCACGGGCGCGCTGCTCGACGCCTATCGACCGATACAGTATCTCACAGGGCCCGTGCCGCTCGAGACCTGCGAGAGCGTGGCAGACCTCCGAGTCGAGGAGTCTCCGACAGATCCGCAGCAGATAGATCTGCACTGGCGACTGCCTGAGGGCGCGACGGGCACGGTCATCTGTGCGAGTCACGTGACGTATCCGCAGGAGATCATCGACGACGTGATCTACACGGGTGCCGGGACGTCGTGCAGCGACACGCTCCAGGACACTGTGTCACCGCGCTACTACTCAGCGTGGGCGGTGTACCCGGGTGGTCGGCACTCGCTCCCCTTGCGCCAAGCGTCACGGATTCGGACCGACTTTTATTGTCCTGAGGCGCCGCCGGGCGTGGATTTCATTTGCAATTTTTGGGATGAGGATTGGCTCCCGTATCGCTCACTTCTGGATGCGCACGTCTTCGCGCAGTTCTGGCGCGGGCTCGCATCCAAGGGTCGCACGCACGCATACGGCTACGACCCGCACGAGCCTGACGGCAGGTTCTTCGACGCGCCGAAGACCGTCGGAGCACTCCGCGAGATCATGTTCCGCGACTACCCGCGGGCGCAACAGGAGCACTTCGAGGATCGCCCGAACGGGCACGACGTGATGGAGACGCAGTCGCGCTCCGAGGTTGCTCTTTTTCTCCTCGCCCTGTACCGAGAGCTGAATAAACTGCGCAGGGCGACATGCCTGTACTCGCCAGTCTTCGCGCGCGAGATGGAATGGACGTGGCTAGACTACTGGCACTATCGTGACACGGGCGAGATCAGGACGTGGCGATGGCCGGCAGAGTACGATGAGACGTACAGTGTAGACACTCCTGCTGATGCAGAGCGCACGTGGGATCGCTTTCGCAGTCCGCAAAACTGGCTCGCCATCACGACACTCGCGCGCCGCATACTGCACAACTTGCGCGTACTATACACCATGCCAATACCGTGGTACGTCT
>Ga0265293_10007450_pt1 | contig 16837 bp, 26 predicted proteins | sample Munlanlewell138R_FD_192505 | JGI IMG/M metagenome (GOLD analysis project Ga0265293, IMG submission 192505) | Leachate microbial communities from a municipal landfill in Southern Ontario, Canada - Leachate well 138R | ecosystem: Engineered > Solid waste > Landfill > Unclassified | place: Canada...
TGGTTTGAGTCTTTACGGTTTTATAGTTCCAAGCAAGTTGGATGTAAGCAAGCATTTAGATGGCTCGGTATATGATTTTTACCAAACCTACTCTATATGTAAACTACCTGTTATATATACAGTCTCTCTATCAAGACCTGAAGCTGCTGCATTTGCTCCGTGTACGCTTGCGATATATAAAAAAAAGGATGAAGATAAGATTGTTCTTGCATTCCCCGCAGTATATAATTGGATAAGCAGTGCAAAAATTGAAGATAAAGAGGCAAAAGATGTCTTACTCAAAGCACAAGAGCAGTTCGAGGCTATTCTTGCTGAGACGGTAGAATAAGTTAATTAAGAGCAAAAAGATATTAAAATAACAGTGTAGAAATTAAAAAGGTAGAGAGATGTCAGTTGGAAAAAAAATTACTATTTTTATTGTTGGAATATCTTTTTTGCTTCTTTTGATTGGTTTTTTTGTTTTAAATCATTTCAAATCTAAGATAATAGACAATACTTATGCAACTATCAAAACAGCGCTTGTCTCAAAAATTGAAGATAGAATGCGCTCAAAATTTGATGTCGGCATAACAAATGCCGTTGCAATTGCAAATGACTCAAGTATCGCAACAGCTTTAATAACTAATGATAGAGAGCTGGCTATCGCATCTATTGAAGCGATAAATGAAAAGTATAAGAAAGAGACAAGCTTCAAAAATGTAAAGATTCATATTCATGATAAAGATGTCAACTCTTTTTTAAGAGCGTGGAATCTTAGCAAATATGGGGATGATTTAAAGAGCTTTAGACACACTATCAATAAAGTAAAAGCAGATAGACACGCTCTCTCTGCTATAGAAGTCGGGCAAGCAGGACTTAGTATTAGGGGAGTTGCTCCGGTAATAAAAGGTGGGCTCTACCTTGGGTCACTAGAGTTTATGCAGGGCTTTGAGTCTGTTATAAAACAATTTTTAAAAGAGAATGAAAATCTTTTAGTCCTTATGGATAAGAAGTTGGTGCATCTTGCAAAACTAGCAGATACAAGTAAAAGTGTGTCGGATTATATTCTAAGCCAAAAAACGATAGATGAGAAGTTTTTTAATAGTGCAAAAAGTATAAATATGCAAGAGCTTTTACTAAAAGGGCATGCTTTAGATAAGGAGTATTTTTATACATACGCAAAGATAGAAGATTTTCAAAACAACCAGATAGGGATCTACTTATTAGGAGCAAAAAGAGCTGACGTAGATGCAACCATCAATCAAGCAAGCAGCATGATTAATAGTGCCTTAACATTGATTGTTGTTTTAATTTTTGTTTTAATTATTGCTATATTAACAGGTATTAAAAAAGTTGTATTGACTCCCTTAGAAGAGTTTGAGCGAGGACTTTTAGATTTCTTTAAGTACCTAAATAAAGAGACTAATCAAGCAAATCTGATAGGAATACAGAGTGATGATGAGATAGGGCTTATGTCCAAAGTTGTGGATGAGAATATCTTAAAAACTCAAAAAAATATTGAGAGTGACAAAGCTCTTATAAATGATGTAAGACGAGTTGTAGCTGAAATCAATAAAGGACATTTTATTCAGAGTGTTCAAGAGGTGACAAATAATGAATCGCTTCAGGAGCTCAAAGATAATATAAATAAAATGCTTCAATCTTTAGAGCAAAATATTTGTAAGGATTTAAATGTACTTATCTCTACTATGAGTACCTTTGAAAACTCTGACTTTACAGTAAAAATAACGGATGATAGCGGTAAAGTAGCACAAGCACTCAATAGTGTTGGTGCTACAATTAGTCAAATGTTACAGCAATCAAGCAGTGGAGCAAATGAACTTTCTGCAAAATCTTTATCGCTTAAAGAGAAGATGCAAGGCTTAAGCAGTGAATCTTCAAAGCAGGCGACAATGCTAAAAGAACTCGCTAGCGTCATGGAGGCAACTAATGGTGCTATTGTTGAAGTTTCTCAAAAAACAGAGGAGGTTGTATCACAATCTGTTGAGATAAAGAATGTTGTAAGTGTTATTTCAGACATTGCAGATCAGACAAATCTTCTAGCACTAAATGCTGCAATTGAAGCAGCACGTGCAGGAGAGCATGGGCGTGGCTTTGCTGTCGTTGCAGATGAGGTAAGAAAATTGGCAGAAAATACACAAAAAAGTCTTCATGAGATTAATGTAAGTATAGAGACACTATCACAAGCGGCAGTCTCTATTGGCGCAGATATGCAGGAGAGAGTAGAAGATATTAATAAAGCAACAGATTCAATTATAGAGATTGATAAAACAACCTCAAGCAATGCGCATAACGTAAAAGAGATAGAGGGTATCGCTATTGAGCTTGATGCTATGTCGAAAAAAACATTAGCAGAGGTTAGTTCAAAAAAATTTTAATCTCTTTAAACTATCTTAAAAAAGGGTAGCTTCAAGCGCTTTTAGCTTGTAGCTTCTTCTATGTATCTCACAGTAACCATACTTTTTTATCATATCTACATGTAGAGCTGTTCCATACCCTTTATGCTTCTCAAATTGATATTGAGGATACTTTTTAGCATCTTTTATAATATTTCTATCATGTGTTACCTTTGCCAAAATTGAAGCCGCACTCACCTCCGCAACCTTCCCATCGGCTTTTATCATGGTAGGAAGTCCGGTAATTCCGAAGTTTGAGTTTCCATCAAATAGATACTCCTTGCATGTAAGAGTGCTCATAATCTCTAAAAGCCCTTTTTTTATGCAGAGTGAAATTCCGTTGTCGTCTATCTCTTTTGCGGAGAACTTTACTATATGGTAGGTGGAGTTTTTGATGATTAACTCATAAAGAGACTCTCTTTTTTTCTCGTTAAGTTTTTTTGAATCATTCAAGCCCTCTACATGAGCGCTTAAAATACACCCCGCAATTACCAGATCTCCGGCAATAGGTCCACGACCCGCTTCATCTATCCCGCATAATTTACCAAACATATTCATCTAATCCCTCAGTGCCCATATATCAAATGGAACCATCTCTATTTTTGAGAACGGATGGCTTATACTTCCATCTGTGCTCATTGTTATTGAAGTTATCTTTTTAATTTGATACCTAAAGATAAACGCCTCAATAGCTTCTATCTTTTTAAAAAGTGCTCTCTCATCAGCAAAAGGGGTTGCTAAGATGACTTCACTGTTTTTTGGAAGGTAAAAATCAATCCCCTCATCATAATAACACTCTGTATCTGATTTTAAAAGTTCTAAATATATCATATTTTCAAAAACTCTTCCAAAATGTTTATCGGTTGTAAGTGCCGACTTTAGTGAAATATCGCAAAGGTAGATTTTTCTTATAGCTTTTGGGTGGCTGGCTTTTTGTAGTTGATGTATATAGTTTTTAGCACTAAGAGACTCAAAGGATTTATATAGTTTATCTTTAGATATCTTTCTATTTTGTTTTAATCTCTCATAGATAGAGTATGGAGATATTTTTTGTGCCATCATTTTTGTGCAATATATTAAAATGTCAAGCTCTATATCATCTAGGGCAAACTTTAATGTTCTTTGAATATATCCGACTCTCTCATCACTGCTTATTTTATGCATATAAGCAAATCCGCCAAGCTGAAAAAAATTCTTTAGCGCAGTTGAGTCATATTTATACTCATAAGCTAAAAACTCTTCATAATCAAGAGGATAAAGTTTAACGCTAGTTAAAAACTCTATGTCGTAATGGAGTTCACTGCATATAATTAGTTGAGGAGTGTTAAATATTTTAATATCACTAGTATAATTATCAAAAACAAGAGTATTAATTCTGTTTCTGCTGCAAAATAGCGGTAGTTCACTATTTAGTTCCGCTATATCTATACGCAAATCACTGCAGTCTATATATAAGTAAGAGCTTTTTTTAAGCCCTAAAAGATAGTTTTTTACAAGTTTTGTTTTTCCGCTTTGGCTTATGCCATTGATTTGATAGCTGGTGCTCTCATGCAAAAAAAGTTTTCTGAAGTGAAATTTATCTGGATTGATGTCAGTTTTATAGAGTTCTTCAAGTAATATTTCCATATCGTAATTTTACCACTTCCTTATTAAAAGGAAATAAATTCTTACAAATTTTAATTTTAGACCCCTATTTCCTTGAATAATAGAGATAGTTTAGATACAATTCCGCTCCCTTAAAATAGTTAGGCAAGACCTGACGAGTTCTTTAGAAGGAAAAACATGGAAAAAATTCGTTTAAAATTGAAAGCTTATGATCATCGCGTACTTGATAGATCTGTAGCGTCAATAGTAGAGGCTGTTAAGCGTACAGGCGCGGTTATTCGTGGTCCGATACCTTTACCAACAAAGATTCGTAAATATACTGTATTGAAATCTCCACACGTCAATAAAAGCTCACGTGAGCAGTTTGAAATTCGTACTCACGCTAGAGTTATTGATATCGTCTCCGCAACGCCGGAAACTGTAGATTCTTTAATGAAACTAGATCTTGCACCGGAAGTGGACGTTGAAGTTCGCTCTATGGATAAGTAGGAGGTCATAATGGAATATATTGTTGAAAAAATCGGTATGAGCCGTACTATCTCAGTTCCTAGTAAACCTGTTACTCTTTTAAGAGTTTTAGACGCTAAGGTCTGTGAAGTTAACGAAAATGGCGCGATTGTAGCTTACAATAGCGGTAAAAAAATGAATAAAGCAGTAGAAGGTCAGCAAAAGAAATACAGCCTTTCATCTGAGTTTAACCGTTTTGTTACTCTAGAAGTAGCAAATACTGAAGCAGGGGATTTAGATTTAACACCTTTAGCAGAGGCTAAAGTTTTAAAATCTTCTTTTACTACAAAAGGTCGCGGTTTTACCGGTGCAATGAAACGCTGGAATTTTGGCGGTGGTCCTGCATCTCACGGTCATAGATTTGGTCGTAGAACAGGTTCAATCGGTAATGCAGAGTGGCCAGGTCGTGTTATGAAGGGCAAGAAAATGCCTGGACAATACGGAAACACACAAAATAGTGTTAAGAATGAGATAGTCTCTTATGATGCTGAAAATAAAATTATTGCAGTTTTAGGTTCGGTTTCTGGAGCTAACGGTTCTTTAGGTCGTGTAAAGGTAGCTAAATAATGAGCGCAATAGTTCTAAATGAAAAAATGCAAAAAGCTTCTGAGTTAGCTTTACCTGAGAGTTTCTCAGGTATTAACCCTCATAACTTATACCTGTACGTAAAGTCTGCACAAGCAGCTCAAAGAGCAAACAGCGCAGATGCATTAACACGTGCACAAGTTAGAGGCGGTGGTAAAAAGCCATGGGCTCAAAAAGGTGGCGGGCGTGCTCGTGCCGGTTCACGTCGTTCTCCAATATTTGTTGGCGGCGGTAAAGCATTCGGTCCAAGTAATAACCGCAATTATGACCTTAAAGTCAATAAGAAGCAGAAAAAACTTGCTTTAAACTTTGCTTTAAATGAGCATGCACAAAATGGTACTCTATTTATTGTTGATAGCATTGAAGTGGCATCTGGAAAGACTAAAGACGCAAACGCAATGTTTAAAGCTTTAAATCAAAGAGATGCTCTATTTGTTAAAACTTTATTAGATGAGAAAACATTCCTAGCATTTGAAAATCTTCACCAAACATATGTGGTAGAAGCAAATGAATTAAATGCTTATTTAGCTGCTAATTATCGTTCAATAGTGATCGAGAAAGCGGTATGGGAAAATCTTGTAGGTGAGGCTAAATAATGGCAGATATTACAGATATTAAATCTATACTATATACAGAGAAGACTCTTGGTATGCAAGAAGATGGGATGATTGTTGTTCAAACATCTCCGCGTATGACTAAAAGTGGTCTTAAAGAGGTTTTTCGTGAGTACTTTGGAATTATTCCTTCAAGAGTTAACTCACTTAATCAAAGCGGAAAAACAAAACGTTTCCGTGGTGTACAAGGTAAACAAAATGACTTTAAAAAGTTTTATGTTAAGTTACCTGAGGGTGCACAAATAGAAAGTTTGGCGGTTTAACATGGCAATTAAAACTTATAGACCGATAACTCCGTCTCGTCGTTTTTATACAAATGTTGATAGTGGTGATATTACTGCAAAAGCATCTGTACGTTCACTGCTTGTAAAACTTCCTGCTCATGCTGGACGTAACAACAATGGTCGTATCACTTCTCGTCACAGAGAAGTAGGTGCTAAAAAACTTTACCGTATTATCGATTTTAAAAGAAATAAATTCGGTATCCCAGGTACTGTTAGCACAGTTGAGTACGATCCATATCGTAACTGTCGTATAGCTCTAGTTACTTATGCTGATGGTGATAAAAGATACATTTTATTACCAAAAGGTTTAAAAGTCGGTGATGCGGTTATCTCTGCAGAGTCTGGACTAGATGTTAAGCCCGGTAATGCAATGAAGCTTATCAATATACCTGTCGGTACAGTTGTTCATAATATTGAGTTAAAAGTTGGCAAAGGCGGGCAGATGGTTCGTTCAGCTGGAACAAGTGCTCAAATTATGGGACGTGACGGCAAGTATGTCTCACTTCGTATGCCTTCTTCTGAGATGCGTTTAGTACTTGGTGAGTGTATGGCTACAATCGGGGCTGTTGGAAATGAAGAGTATGGCAATATCGTAATAGCAAAAGCTGGACGTTCTCGTCATATGGGTATTCGTCCTCAAACTCGTGGTTCTGCTATGAACCCAATTGATCACCCGCATGGTGGTGGTGAAGGTAAAACGAACTCGGGTCGTCATCCAGTTACTCCATGGGGTAAACCAACGAAGGGTTCTAAAACTCGTCGTAAAAAAGCAAGTGATAAACTTATTATTACTCGCCGTAAATCTAATCCGAAGAGGTAGTTAAATGGCAAGAAGTGTAAAAAAAGGTCCATTTGTTGATGATCATTTAATGAAAAAAGTAGTTTCAGCCAAAGCAGAAGGTAATAAAAAACCTATCAAAACATGGTCAAGAAGATCAATGGTTCTTCCTGATATGGTTGGCTTAACTCTTAATGTTCATAATGGACGTCAATTTGTGCCGGTATACGTAACAGAGAATCACATAGGCTATAAACTAGGTGAATTCGCACCAACTCGTACATTCAAGGGTCATAAGGGCTCTGTACAGAAGAAAGGTTAATCATGGCTAGAGCATTATTAAAATTTATCCGTGTTTCACCTATTAAATCTCGTCTTGTTGCAAGAGAGATTCAAGGTATGAACGCTGAAGAGGCATTAGCAGCTTTAGAGTTTACACCAAATAAAGCAGCAAAAATTATCTATAAAGTACTTGCGTCAGCAGTTGCAAATAGTGGTAATGAAGCTAGTGACTGTATAGTTACGTCATGTCGTGTAGATAACGGTCCGGTACTTAAAAGATTCCGTCCACGTGCTCGTGGTATGGCTTCTGGTATTCGTAAACCGACAGCGCATATCTTAGTAGAAGTAGAGGGTAAATAATATGGGTCAAAAAGTTAATCCTATTGGTTTACGTCTTGGTATCAACAGAAATTGGGAGAGCCGTTGGTTCCCTAACTTTAAAACTGCTCCTGCAGCTTTAGGTGAAGATCACAAGATTCGTACATTTTTGAAAAAAGAGCTTTATTATGCAGGTGTTTCTAACATTATCATAGAGAGAACTGTTAAGAGACTCCGTGTAACAATAGTTGCAGCTCGTCCCGGTATTATCATCGGGAAAAAAGGTTCAGATATTGAGAAGCTTAAAGAGACTCTTCAAAAGCTTGTAGGTAAGCCAATTTCGGTAAATATCAAAGAGGAGAAGAAAGCTCAAATCTCTTCTCAACTTGTTGCTGAGAATGTAGCTACACAGCTAGAGCGTCGTGTTGCATTTAGACGTGCTATGAAAAAAGTTATGCAAAATGCACAAAGAGGTGGAGCTAAAGGTATCAAGATATCTGTAAGCGGCCGTCTTGGCGGAGCTGAAATGGCTCGTACAGAGTGGTATTTAGAGGGACGTGTTCCTCTTCACACTCTTCGTGCAAAGATAGATTACGGTTTTGCTGAAGCACATACTCAATATGGTTGTATTGGTGTAAAAGTTTGGATATTCAAAGGTGAAGTTCTCACTAAAGGTATCCCTGCAGAAGCAAAAGAAGAGCAGCAAAAAGAGGGCGCACGTCGTCCAAAGCGTGCTCCAAAACGCGAAAATAGCGGAAAGGCGGAATAATCATGTTGATGCCTAAGAGAACTAAATATCGTAAGGTAATGAAGGGTCGTAACCGTGGTTACGCTCGTTCAGGTTATACATTAGCATTTGGTGACATTGCTTTAAAAGCTGTTGAAGCAGGTCGTATCAACTCTCGTCAAATAGAGTCGGCTCGTATCTCTTCTACTCGTCACATTAAAAGAAACGGTAAGATTTGGATTCGTGTATTTCCTGCTAAACCACTGACTGCTAAACCTCTTGAGACTCGTATGGGTAAAGGTAAAGGTTCAGTTGATCAATGGGTTATGAATATTAAGCCGGGTCGTATTATATTTGAGATGGCTGGTGTACCGGAAGAGCTTGCTCGTGAAGCATTGACTCTAGCTATGCATAAATTGCCTTTCAAAACAAAAATAATTACTGCGGAGATGAGCAATGAAATATTCTGATTTAGCAGATAAAAGCACAGCAGAACTTCAAGCAATGCTTAAAGAGAGAAAAACTGAGCTTTTTACTTTAAAAATTAAAAAACAGATGATGCAACTACAAAATACTAGTGAACTTCGTGTCGCTAAAAAAGATGTTGCTAGAATCAATACTGCACTTAGTGCAGCGAAATAGGGGCTGGCAATGACACATAAACGTGAAATTCAAGGTAAAGTAGTTACGATTGCAGGCGAAAAAACGATTTCTGTCGTTGTTGAACGTCGTGTAATGCATCCTCGTTACCACAAAGTTGTAAAGCGTTTCAAAAAGTACTTAGTACATGATGAGCGCAATGAAGTAAAAGTTGGTGACGAGGTTATAGCAATCGAATGTCGCCCGCTTTCAAAAACTAAATCTTTTAGACTAAAATCAGTTATAAGAGGAGCAGAGTAATGATTCAAGGTTTTACTCGTCTGACTGTAGCTGATAATACAGGTGCTAAAGAGATTATGTGTATTAAGGTACTTGGCGGTTCTAAGCGTCGTTATGCAAGAGTAGGCGATGTTATCGTTGCTTCTGTAAAAAAAGCGACTCCGACTGCTAAAGTTAAAAAAGGTAAGGTTGTAAAAGCTGTAATCGTTAGAACTGCTAAAGAGGTTCACCGTGAAAACGGTTCTCTTATCCGTTTTGATGACAATGCAGCTGTTATACTTGATGACAAGAGAGAGCCAATAGGTACTCGTATTTTCGGTCCAGTTGCTCGTGAAGTACGCTACAGCGGTTTTATGAAAATTGTATCTCTTGCACCGGAGGTTGTTTAATGGCAAAGTTTAAATTCAAAAAAGGCGATACTGTAGAGATTATCGCCGGTGATGATCGCGGAACTAAAGCTACTGTACTTGAAGTATTACCAAAGAAAAACAAGGTAATAGTTGAGGGTTGCAAAGTGGCAAAAAAAGCTATCAAACCAACAGAAGAGAACACTAAAGGCGGACATATAAATAAAGAGATGCCTATAGATGTTTCAAATGTTCGTAAAGTGGAGGCATAATAGATGGCTCGTTTAAAAGAAAAATATTTAGGTTTAAAGTCTGAACTTCAAGCTGAGCTTGGGGTAAAAAATCCAATGCAAATTCCTGCACTAGAAAAAGTTGTTATCTCTGTAGGTGCAGGTTTTGCAATGAAAGACAATAAGCTTATACAAAATATCGAGGATACTATTACACAAATTGCAGGACAGAAAGCAACTACTGTAATAGCTAAGAAATCAGTTGCCGGTTTTAAAGTTCGTGAAGGTATGCCGGTAGGTGTTCGTGTAACACTGCGCGGTAAGAAAATGTATAACTTTTTTGATCGCCTAGTCTCTATAGCTCTTCCTCGTGTAAAAGATTTCCGTGGAGTTCCAAGAAATGGCTTTGATGGTCGTGGAAACTACAACTTTGGATTGCAAGAACAACTAATTTTTCCGGAAATTAGTTATGATTCTATTATGCAAATTCATGGTATGAATATCACAGTTGTAACAACAGCTGAGTCAGACAAGGCAGGATTTGCTCTTTTAGAGAAAATGGGCATGCCTTTTACTAAAGGGAGCAATTAATGGCTAAAAAGTCAATGATCAACAAAGCGAATAAAACTCCAAAGTTTAAAGTTCGTGGCTATACAAGATGTCAGATTTGTGGTCGTCCACACTCTGTAATCCGTGACTTCGGCATCTGTCGTGTATGTTTTAGGAAAATGGCAAATGAGGGATTAATCCCAGGCGTTAGAAAGTCAAGCTGGTAAGCATAGGCTTATCCTTGAAACTTCTAATGATTAGCAAAGGAAAATAGATGATAAATGATTTAGTATCGGATGCGCTAACACGTATTCGTAATGCTGGTATGAGAAGATTAGATGTTACTACGCTTGTTCACTCTAAAAGTATTGAAGCAATGGCAAATATTTTAGTTGACAAGGGCTATATTGATAGCTGTAACGTAGTTGAAGATGGCGTTAAAAAGACAATCAACGTTGTATTAAAGTACAACGATGAGGGTAAAAGCGTAATAAATGAAATGAAAAGAGTATCTAAGCCCGGACGCCGTGTTTACAAAGGTAAAGAAGATATCAAGCGTTTCAAAAATGGTTACGGAACTATTATTGTTAGTACATCACGTGGCATTCTACCAAACGATAAAGCTTATGAGCTTGGTATCGGTGGTGAAGTTATGTGTACAATTTGGTAAAAGGAGAATAACATGTCAAGAATTGGTAAATTACCTATAGAGTTTGCTGGCGATATCAAAGTTAGTTCAAATGAAAATGTTATAACTTTTGCAAAAGGCAAAAATAGTGTTGATTTAGATACAAAGGGAAACGTTGACTTCAAAATTGATGGAAATGTTTTAACTTTTGCTGCAAAATCAGATGAAAAAGCTCATAGAGCTTTCTGGGGAACATACCGTGCTTTAGCTGCTAATATTGTAACCGGTTTAACAACTGGTTATACTAGACAGCTAGAGATAAACGGTGTTGGTTACCGTGCTTCAGTAAAGGGTAGAGTGCTTAACTTGCAACTTGGTTTTTCACATGATGTTAATTATGATTTACCTGAGAGCATTGAGGCAAGTGTTGAGAAGAACGTTATAACTCTTAAAAGCCATGACAAGCAAGCGCTTGGTCAAGTTGCTGCTGAAGTTAGAGGGTTCCGTCCACCAGAGCCTTATAAAGGTAAAGGTGTTAAATACATGGAAGAGCATATCGTGCGTAAAGCCGGTAAGACTGCTAAGAAATAAGGGAGGAGCATAGATGAAATCTAAAATACTAAAAAGTAAAATTGCTAATCGCCTAAAGCGTAAGCGTCGTATTCGTGCAAAAATATCTGGTTGTGCTTCACTCCCTCGTGTTTCTGTATTTCGTTCAAATCGTTATTTGAGTGTTCAAGCTATTGATGATGCAACCGCAACAACATTATGCGCACTAAACTCAAAAGCTACTGGTCATAAATCAAACAAAGAGGGTGCTGCAGCACTTGGTGAGGCATTTGCTACTACGTTAAAGAGTGCCGGTATCTCTCAAATTGTTTTTGACCGTAATGGTTACCAATATCACGGTGTTATTGCTGCATTTGGTGACGCACTTCGTGCAAACGAAATTAAGTTCTAGGGGTTAAAATGGAAATCAATAGAGAAGATTTTGAAGAATCAATTGTAAATATAGGTCGTGTTACAAAAGTTGTAAAAGGTGGACGTCGTTTTCGTTTTACTGCACTTGTAGTTGTTGGTGATAAAAAAGGTACTATCGGTTTTGGTGCCGGAAAAGCGAAAGAAGTTCCGGACGCTATTAAAAAAGCGGTAGATAATGCATTTAAAAACCTAAGTAAAGTTAGTATTAGAGGTACTACAATTGCACATGATATTGAGCATAAGTATAATGCAAGTCATGTTCTTTTAAAGCCGGCATCTGAGGGTACAGGGGTAATAGCGGGTGGTTCTATTCGTCCTGTTCTTGAACTTGCAGGCATTCAAGACATACTTACAAAATCAATAGGCTCAAATAATCCAGGTACAGTGGTTCGCGCAACAGTTGAAGCACTTGGTCGCTTAAAAGGATAGATGATGGGTATTGAAAAATTAACGCCGGCAGAGGGTTCTGTAAAAAGTCGCAAAAGAGTCGGTCGCGGACAAGCTTCTGGAACAGGAAAAACTGCGGCACGCGGTCAAAAAGGTCAGAAGTCTCGTGCAGGTTATAAAAGAAAAAGAAACTTTGAAGGTGGACAGCAGCCACTTGCAAAGAGAGTTCCTAAGATAGGATTTACTTCTCGCGTCACTAAGCCATACGTAATTAACGTTGAGAAGATAAAAGCAGTTGCTGAGCTTTCTGAAATTACTATGGAGAGTATCCGTGGTGTTCATAAAATAGCTGCTTGTGTTACTAAAGTTAAGTTGGTTGGTGCTGCTGCTAAAGATCTAGCATCAAAAATTAAAGACGACAACGTTACTACTACAGGTAAATAGTCGTGAATAAAAATCTAGTAAATAAGATACTTATTACTATCGGGTTTTTATTTATTTATCGCCTACTGGCATATGTGCCGGTTCCAGGCGTAGACGCCTCTGTTATTGCTTCATTCTTCGACTCACATCAATCAGATGCACTAGGCTTATTTAATATGTTTAGTGGAAATGCTGTTGAGAGAATGTCAATCATAGCTCTTGGAATCATGCCTTATATCACAGCTTCAATTATTATGGAGCTTTTGGCGGCTACATTTGCTCCTCTTGGACAGATGAAAAAAGAGCGTGATGGAATGGTAAAGTATATGCAGATAATCCGCTATGCGACAATTGTAATTACAATCATTCAAGCAATCGGTATTAGTGTTGGTCTCCAGAGCCTGACAGGACCTAACGGTAACAATGCAATATTAATCGATCACAACACATTTATACTGGTATCTGCCGTATCTATGGTGGCAGGAACTATGCTTCTTATGTGGATAGGTGAGCAGATTACACAAAGCGGTATCGGTAACGGTATCTCTTTGATTATTTTCGCAGGTATAGTTTCAGCTATTCCAAGTGCAATTGGTCAAACAATCACAATGGTAAATACCGGAGCTATGAGTTTCTTAACTGTAGTTGCAATTCTTGCTCTTATACTGGCAACAGTAGGTGTAATTATCTATGTGGAGCTTGGAGAGCGTCGTGTACCCGTTACGTATGCTAAAAAAGTTATGATGCAAAATCAAAATAAAAGAGTTATGAACTATATTCCTATCAAAGTTAATCTATCGGGTGTTATTCCTGTTATCTTTGCTAGTGCAATATTAATGTTCCCGATGACTGTTTTGTCTAGCAGCTCTAACCCTACAATTATAGCAATTGCTGATTATTTAAATCCAAACAGTTATTTCTTTAACTTTTTGACATTTCTTTTTGTTGTTTTCTTTGCATTCTTTTATGCATCAATTACTTTTAATGCAAAAGATATTGCAGAGAATTTAAAAAAGCAGGGTGGGTTTATTCCCGGGATTCGTACCGGTAATGCTACAAGCGAATTTTTAAATACAACAGCAAGCAACCTTACCTTTACCGGTGCGCTCTATTTGGGTCTAGTTGCAACTCTACCGTTTATGATAATAAAAGGGATGGGTGTTCCTTTCTTCTTTGGTGGTACAGCAGTTTTAATCGTTGTTCAAGTTGCACTTGATACTATGAGAAAAATTGAGGCACAGGCTTACATGAGCAAGTACCAGACACTAAGTGCGGTTGGTCTTTAAATAATGGCCATTGCGCTTAGAAAACCAGCAGAGATAGAAAAACTTCGTGCTGCCAACAAGATTGTTGGTGGTGCACTTGATTTGTTGAAACAAAACACAAAAGTAGGAATCTCTTTAAAAGAGCTTGACGCTATGGCGGAGGATTATATCCGCTCTCATGGTGCAAGACCATCTTTCAAGGGTCTTTATGGCTTCCCAAATGCACTCTGCACATCTCTTAATCAGGTTATTATTCACGGTATCCCTACTGACTACAAACTTCAAGAAGGCGATATTATAGGTTATGATATTGGAACTGAGCTTGATGGATGGTTCGGTGATGCAGCCGTAACTCTTCCGGTAGGTAAAATAAGCAGTAGAGATGAAGAACTGATAGCATGTGCTAAAGATTCCCTTTATGAAGCTATAGAGTCCATAAGAGCAGAGATGAGATTTAAAGAGCTCTCAGCGGTACTAGAGAATGCTATTCGCTCTAGGGGTTTTGTTCCTCTTCATAGTTTTTGTGGACACGGAATTGGGAAAAAACCTCATGAAGAGCCTGAAATTCCAAATTATTTGGAAGGCAAAAGTGCTAAAGCAGGACCAAAAATAAAAAATGGAATGGTTTTTTGTCTAGAGCCGATGGTTTGTCAAAAAGATTCAAAACCGGTTATTTTAGATAATAAGTGGGATGTTGTTAGTGCCGATGGTTTACGCGGTTCACACTACGAGCATACTGTTGCAGTTGTCAATGGTAAAGCTGAAATTTTATCTCTGGCTTGAGAAAAAAAGGATTAAAATGGCTAAATCAGATGTGATCGAAGTTGATGGCAAGATTATAGAGGCTTTGCCAAATGCAACATTTCGTGTTGAGTTAGAAAATGGGCATATTATTTTGTGTCATATCGCAGGAAAGATGCGTATGCACTATATTAAAATATTACCTGGTGATAAAGTTAAACTTGAACTAACACCATACTCTCTTGATAAGGGTCGTATTACTTACAGATACAAATAAGGAGAGTTAATAACTCTTCCTATTTTTAAAGTACCTATTTTTTATTTAAGTTAAGTTTTCTCTTGTATAATTTGTTGATACAGTTATATAAGGATAAGTAATGCTAAACTCCCTCTTTTTCCGTATGCGTTTTGTTCACTATGTCGGCATAATTCTGCTTGTAATTAATGCAACATTTTTTACTGATAATATTATCGGACAGATTGTCCAGTATATCATAGCGGCCGTTATTGTTCTTCACGACTTAGATGAGAAGTATAACGGTGTCGATATGACAAAATCTCTTATAGGGCAGCTTGAAAACCTTGAGCACGGAGAAAAAATTGTTTTAAAGAACAGTTATAACTCAGAGCTAAGCGAAGCGGCTGAAAATATGAATAGGTTTCAGGAGATATTTCTACAGGCACAAGACACCAACGAAAAATCACACACTATAGAGCTGATAGTAAATAAAATAAATAGCGATTATGATAATACAAATAGAAGTATGATCAACGAGAGAGAGCTTCTTGCAAACGTAGTTTCAATAGGCGAAAAACTAAAGATAGTATTGGGAAATGATTTAATTGATGCTTCAAAATCAAAAGAGAATATCATAGAAGTAAGTAAAAGTTTAAATAGTATTAAAAATGAGATATCAGGGATTGTAAAGCAACTTCAAGATGCTTCAAGCACACAAAATATATTAGCAAATGATTTAAGTAAAGTCTCAGATGATACAGCTCAGGTTAAAGAAATTATCTTAGTAATTGCCGACATTGCAGATCAGACAAACCTTCTTGCACTAAATGCCGCTATTGAAGCAGCTCGTGCCGGTGAGCATGGGCGTGGATTTGCCGTAGTTGCTGATGAAGTGAGAAAACTTGCAGAGAGAACACAAAAAAGTCTTACTGAGATAAATGCAACTATTAGCGTAGTAAGTCAATCCATAAGTGATACAAGCCAGCAGATGAACATAAGCAGCCAAACAATTGAATCCTTAGCGGGGCTCTCAACTGATGCATCAAGTCATATGCAGAGCATTAGCGAAGCAATCAGTAACGGAGTTACTTTAGCAGAAGCGACTGTAGAGAGTTATACTCAAAATGCTAAAACGACGGAAGAGATTATAGAAAATGTCACAAAGATTGATGAACTTTCAAAAAGAAGTAATGAGAGTGTCAAGATAATAAAAGAGAGTGTTGAAGAGCTTAGTAAAGTAGTTTAACAAGAGAGTTTTAGACTTTAGTTTCTATATCTTAAGGTCTTGTATCACTATACAAGAGTTGCTATCAAAAATTAATGCGCTTATTGTTGTGTAGAAGTATTTATAAAGTGGTGGACCCTCAGAGATTCGAACTCTATTTAAAAGAATTTCTTAAGTTTCTTAAAGTTCTCTATTATCTTTTAAAGTCCTTTAATATAGGGCTTTATCTATTGTTTTTATTATATCAAGTTTGCTATACTTTTGTATAGATTTTTAAATTTTGGGTAGCAATAGGGTAACAATTTGGCAAGGGTAAAAAGTAAAAAATATGCAGGTGTCTATCTCAATAAATTAACAGATGGAGATATAACATACTCCATCAATTACAAAGATGCAGAAAATAAAAAAACTTGGTTCACGGTAGGCAAAAAATCGAGTGGCATTACCGAGATATATGCTTACAACAAAAGAAATGAGTTTATAAATAAAATAAAACTTGGAGAAGAACCACCAGCTGTTCTTAAGAGAAAGAAAAAAGATATAGTTTCACTTGATAGTGTAGCATTAGAACATTATCAACTAAAAGAGAATCACAACCGCAACAACAAACTCTCAAAAAGAAAGTATGAGATGCATGTATCTCCTATATTGGGTAAAAAAGATATAAAAAGCATCACTGTAGAAGATACACAAAAACTGCAAGCACTAAAATTAAAAGAGTTTGCTCCAAAAACTGTCAATACCATTTTGGGAGAGTTGAGTGTTATTTTTAACTATGCCATAGATAAAAATATAATTGCCCAAAATCCTTTAAAAAAAGTCAAATCACTAAGAGTTGATAATGTAAG
>Ga0265293_10007451_pt1 | contig 16837 bp, 14 predicted proteins | sample Munlanlewell138R_FD_192505 | JGI IMG/M metagenome (GOLD analysis project Ga0265293, IMG submission 192505) | Leachate microbial communities from a municipal landfill in Southern Ontario, Canada - Leachate well 138R | ecosystem: Engineered > Solid waste > Landfill > Unclassified | place: Canada...
GGAATGTCGTATGCTTCTTGGAAATGGAATGGTGGTAATAATTTAGGAGGATATAATGTTAAATACGGTGCATATTGTAAAATGAATGCTCAAATGCAACGTTCTAGGTTTTGGCATAGAGAGTTCGGTGGTTATCTAATGGATGACGGTTCTTATGTTAAAAGTGCTCTTAGACACTCAAGTAAATATCATTATGATTTTAATGGGGCATATAAGGATTTAGATGCAATACAAATTGAACATGCTGTTAGTAGAGTACATACTCACTGGACTACAGATAATACTACTTATTATTATAATGGTCAAGCAATATCAGCAGAAGAAGCTTATGTTTATCAAGATATAGGAGCTACAGTTACACAAAAACAAACATATCTTTCTTTTTCACCTGAAGATAAGGCTTTATATGGAAACACAATGCTTTTAAATAGAGTTGGAGGAGGCTTGTACTCTAACTGGGGAGGAACGCCTACAACCACAATGTTTTCTGATGTTTTTTTAAGATTTTTCTTATTTCCATATATACCTTAAATTTATGAGACTTTATATAACTATCGTATTAATTTGTTTTTCATTTATAGTTATAGCACAGGAAAACAAACATTTAAAAGGCAAGACTATAGACATAACTTTTAGTATATATGAATCTCATAGTTCCAATATCAATATATATATAGATGGTCTTAAGCTAAATGATGACCAAAAAAAAGAAATTGGTAATAAATGTGTTAATTGCGTAATTGATTTACAAGGAGACAGCATTGCACATATAAAAAGTCGTTTTTTATATCTTATAAACGGAGAATTATTTAAAACACAGCAAATACAAGAGAAATTACCTTCTTTAAACCCTTCTGATATAATTTCTTTTGAAGTATATTCAAAAAATGAAGCATCTGAAAACTTTGATATAAAAGCTAAATATGGATTGATTAAAATAGAAGTTAAATAACACCAAAGAGTGTAAAAATGGTATTAAAAGAACATAATAAACCCTATAAAACCAAGTATTACGTAGGTGCGTACGAAAAAGAAATTATGCCCAACGGAAGCACACGCGAACTGCATTATATAGATGGGGTGGGTATATACGTACTATCGAGTAGCGGAACGCGAGAAATGTATTACACCCACAAAGACCATTTGGGTTCTATAACCGAAATAACAGATAGCCAAGGAGCAGTAGTAGAAAGCCTTAGCTACGATGCCTGGGGCAACCGTCGTAACCCCCATACATGGGCAAGCGACAGCACCGCAGGCGGCACCTTTTTGTTCGACAGAGGCTATACCGGACACGAACACCTTGATGATTTTGCCATAATTAACATGAATGGTCGTATATACGAACCCCTTACAGGCAGAATGATGGCACCCGATAATTACGTGCAATCATCGCTTTCGCAAAATTTGAATAGATATTCGTATTGCCTTAATAATCCTTTGATTTATACCGACCCAGATGGGGATTTTATATTTACGGCAGCTGTTCTTGTATCAGCTTTATTTACAAGCGGAGCTACTTTAGCTTTATTACCTACCGCAATAGGAGCAGATTTAGGAATGTGGCAAGGCGGTTCGTTAGCAAATGGCACTATGAATCCTTTAAAGTGGGATTATAGTAGTGGTAAAACATGGGGTTATATGGCAGGTGGTGCAGTTGTAGGCGGAGCAAGTGGCTTTTTAGGTGGAATGGTAGCAACCTCGGGTATGCCAATGGCAAATACTGCTGGTGTTGTTGCAGGTTCGTTTGTAAACTCAGCAGGTACATTTATATATACCGGCGGACAAACAGATATGAGCGTAAGTTTAGGAGTTGTTTCATATAATTTTAACCAAAACGAATTAGGTTATTTAGGAAAAAAAGGAAATTCAACACTTGAAAATATTGGCTATGGGTTGGGCTTGTTGGCGAATGTGAGCGATGTTTTGGCTGGTTTTAATCCGGGAGAAGTTCAACTAAATACAGAAAATTCAGATGCAGTAGGTCATAGTGCGCTGACAAAAGTAGGCGAAACAAATCCGCATAATTCTTTAGTTTCAGTTGGTCCTGACCCTGGTGGTAAATGGATATTTAATCCTTTCAAATTTAAAAATGGCACTAATGATTGGAATAATTATGTTAATGCTAGCAAAGATGTGTGGAAGGTTGGTGTTGAAGGAGTTAATTTAGAACGGATTGCTAATTACGGAGCAAATCTGAATAAGGGAGTAAACTACAACTTATACTTTAGTAGCTGCGTTAATCATACAGCAAGGGCTTTAACTTTGGCTGGTGCTCCTGCAATAGGGATTCATCCTTTTATTCTCCATTCGCAAATGGTGTTACGTTCAGTTGGTTTTAGACCGATGTTGTATTCGTACTATCTTAATCAATATTAATTATGTTAATGAGCAAAATAATATTACTGATTTCTTTTACATTATTAAGCTGTAAAAGTATGCCACAAAAAGGAACAGAGCCAAACACTAATGATGATGAAATGTTAAGTACACAGGAAGCCGAATTATTAAACTCTCTTTTAGAGAACTCACGGGATACGTTTGATTTTCACGGAAAAAAAATTGCTTTCATAACAGGGAGTTCAGGAAGCTGTGTTTTATCAAAAATTGATTATTTTACAAACATTAAACCTTGGATGGAAGCAGGTGATACTCCTCAAATTTTCATGGTGGAATTAACGGGAGAAGAAAAAAACAAATCTGGCGGGTATGATGCGTTTGTTTTATCTTGGGTAAAGGTTTTTACTGATAAGCGAAAGAAAAAAGTAATTGAACAACTCTCAAAAAAGTAAGAATGAAGATTATATCTTCTATATTTTGAATTATAAAAAAATATTAATATAAAACTATTGAAAAGATTTATAAAGAATCCTTTGCCTACGATAAAGCCAACAGACTTACCCGTTCGCAGGTAGAGCAACACACTCCCATACTTGTAGAATATGCCGATAACGGAAATATTACCTATAAATCAAACGTGGGGACGTATTCTTATGGAAACAGCTCGGGCGAGCAAACTTTACCGTATGCAGTAAAAGAAATACAACCACCCGCAACAGGAGTGCAAGAAATAGAACGACTTGAGTTGTCATATACTTCATATAATAAGATAGAAAGCATTGTTCAAACAAGAGGCAACAAAATGGCAGAATTTACGTATGGAGCTAACGAACAACGAGCAAAAATGGTATTAAAAGAACATAATAAAGCGTATAAAACAAAGTATTACGTAGGTGCGTACGAAAAAGAAATAACACCTGAAGGAGTTCGGGAATTACATTATATTGATGGAGTGGGGATATACGTACTATCGAGTAGCGGGGTGCACGAAATGTATTACACCCACAAAGACCATTTAGGCTCTATAAACGAAATTACAGATAGCCAAGGAGCAGTAGTAGAACGCCTTAGTTATGATGCTTGGGGCAATAGGAGAAATTCCCATACATGGGAATATGATTCTGGTGTAGATAATTTCTTATTCGACAGAGGCTATACCGGACACGAACATTTAGATGATTTTGCCATAATTAATATGAACGGAAGGATTTACGACCCCTTAACCGGCAGAATGATGGCACCCGATAATTACGTGCAATCATCGCTTTCGCAAAATTTGAATCGGTATCCTTATTGCTTAAATAACCCCTTGATATACACCGACCCAGATGGGGATTTTATATTATTAGCAGCAGCTGCTTGGTTATTCTTTACAGAATCTGGTTATGAAGTTCAAAAATATATTTCGCCCGTAGCGGTTAAAGTTGATGTGCATTTAATAAGTAGCGAGCAAAAAGGTGTTGGCATTAACGCATCAGTTGGAATGCCCAAACTTATGCCTGTTAGTTATAGAGCACATGCAGGAGCTACCTATTATTGGGATTATTATGATGATAGTTACAAAGGTTGGGAAAAAAGATATGGAGGAGAATGGACTTTTGGAGGTATTGTAAATTATTCTGGAACAACTTTTATTAGTGGAGAAACGAGTCAGACATTAAATTCAATAACAATAGGTACTCCATTCATTAACTTTAAATATGAAAATGATTATATGTTTAATGCCGGAAAATATTTTATAGGCGTACCAGCGGCAGATGGAGGAGATAGATACAGAACAGCTGCAGCACGTTTGCAATTAGGTTTTTTAAAAATAGGAGTTAATTTATTTACTGGAGATCCTGGTTTAGATAAAGATGATAGATTGTTTCCAGTAATAAATGGACGAGAAACATATATCATTGGCAAAAAAGGAGATGACCCAGATAAATATCGGGCAGGTGTTTTGTATGTTGGTATAGGGCCAATGAGAATTGGTAGAAATTCAGAAAAAATTAGAAACACCTTTCAAAATAAATTTGCACATGACTTTATGATGGGTGGAGACTCCCCCTATTTTAAAGTTGATAAAACAAGAAATCCTGCATGGCATTTTTATTTAGGTACTGGTACAGGGAACACATTATGGTAAAATAGAAATTTTATAATATGAAAATAAAAAAAAATATGTTATTATTATTTTTGATAAATTTTATGACCATTTTAAATGCATGTGAAAAATTTAAATCTTTAGATGATGAATTAATTCTTAATAAAACATCATATACAAATGATCAGTTAAGAATAGATGGGTATTACTATACTCAAATAAGAGATATTTATATCATTTATTTCTTATATAGAGATGGAATTCTTGCTAGCGGAGGACATGTGTTTGAAAATGAATTAAATGAATATGAAGAAATGTATCGAGATGGAAGCTTTTGGAATGCTAAGAAGGATAAAAAACTATATTGGGGACTTTTCAATATTGATTCAGATAAAATTATGATTGAAAAATGGTATCCATCATCAGGAGGAGGAATGCCTGCTTATTTACATTCAGGAGAAATTCTTAACGACACCACTTTTATAATTACAAAATCTATTCGTTTAAAAACAGGCGAAGAAAAAGAATTATATGAAACCTACCACTTCAAGCAATTCAGCCCTAAACCAGATAGCACAAATAATTTTATAAAGTAAGGTGTAGAGTGTGGAATTGGTATTTTGGAACTGGTACAGGGAACACATTATGGTAAAAAACAGATTAAAAATGAAAGAAATGAAAATAATATTAATAGCAATAACAGTTATGTTTTCTTCATATAGTTGTAATAAAGAAATATTGACAGACGATAAATTATCTTTCGCTAGAACGTTATTTGTAGGTAATCAATTAAAAACTGATGGTTATTATTACCTTATGGATGATTATGGAGTAAGTGCAACTTACTTTTTTTATCAAAATGGAATTATTATTCATCGGGGAGGATGGATAAATAACAGCTTAGAAGAATTGGAAAGGAATTTTCATACTATTGATTGGAATGAAATAAAAAACAATAAATCTGCTTGGGGTATTTTTCAAATTAAAGGAAATAAAATTGAGTTTGAAAGATGGTATCCATCTTCAGGTGGCCCATTACCTGCTTATATTCGTTCGGGAGAAATTCTTAACGACACTACTTTTATAATCACAAAATCTATCCGTTCAAAAACTGGCGAAGAAAAAGAATTGTATGAAACCTACTATTTCAAGCAATTCAGTCCTAAACCAGATAGCACAAATAATTTTATAAAGTGAAATGCATAATTTAGTATTTTTATTTAGGAACTGGTACAGGAAATAGTTTATGGTAACATTAATCTTTTTTTATAGTAATGGTATTATACTCCATATTGGAGGACGATATAATTATGAAGAACTTTTAAATATGGAAAAAGAAATAACAAATACACAATTAATTCAAAAATTAAAAGAAAATAAATATTGTTGGGGATTGTTTAAAATTGAGGATAAAAACATTTTATTTGAGAGATATTATAATAGCGATGCTCTCTCTAAAAAAGCCTATATTCGTTCTGGTTTAATTGTAAATGACACTACTTTTCGAATTACTAAATCTGTTCGTTCTGATGGAATAGAAGAGAAAGAGATTGAGGAAATTTACCATTTCAAACAATTCAGCCCCAAACCAGATAGCACAAATAATTTTATAAAATGAAATACATTATGGTAAAATAAATATTTTCGCATGTATTAATTGAATTTACAGGTTTTATGTACACATAAAATAGTGTATATTTGTATGAATTAATTAAACGACGAAAATATGAAACGAATTGTGTTTGGCTGTGCATTACTGTTTTTGGGGCTTTCTGTATTTTCTCAAAATAAACCTGATAAAACAATATTGTTTATTCCGTTTGATAGTAAAATGTATAATAATCAGGAATCGGCAGCTATGCTTCCTGAATCTGAAATGACATACGAACAGTCAATTCAGTATTTTACAACAAGTCTTGATGAACATATGACAATGGCAATTCGTGATTCTATAAATGTGTATAGTCTTTTACGAACCTACACTACCGATGCTTATAATGATATTGATATAGTGCATCAACAAGCAGATTATGTGCTTACAAAACGTCCCGAAAATTTAGAGGAAAAACGAGACCTTTCGGCGGTTACAAGTATAAAACCTCGCTTTAAAAAAGAAAAAGAAAAACCCGAAAGATTACCAAATGGCGAAATTGTAAGTGTTCGCGATGATAATAAAGACAAATTTGTAAGTGTAAAATTTCTCGACCCTCAAGTTTTTATAGATTTAATTAGTAATTATTCGGCTCAGTATGTTGTGTTTATAACTCAATTTGAAATAGTGGGCGATTATAGCAATCCGTATTTAGTTGGCTCAAAACAGTACCCAAGAATTATTCGAGTGCATTATGTTATTTTTAATAAAAATGCAACTTTTATTACTGGCGATGTTATTGAAAGTGTGTTTACAGCACAAGAAAATAATATTTCTACTATTTGTAACACCTATTTTCCTAAAATTGCAAAACTAATTGTAAAACAGCTACCATAAAAAAGATTTTATCTACTAAATTTGGGGAAAAGAAAAGATTTATGGTAATCAAAATTGGTTTTACCATAAATAGTATGTAACTTTATATCTTCTATATCTTTGTAAATCATGTATATTCGCAAGTATATAATAAGTTTTTTCTTTTTATCTGTACAATTTATTGTTTTTGGGCAGTCTTCCCTCTTTTTTTCTGAAAATCGCAATCAATGGAATAGTTCAGTATTATTTCGCTCATCATTATACGAAGGATATTTATATATAGAACAAGATGGATTAAAATATCAGTTTTTCGATCCAAAAACCACAGATACCGAACATGCGAATGGTCCATATATGCGTCATGAATATACTGCCGAAGAATTATTGGCACTGTTTCATGATTCTGTTTCTGTAGCCTATACCGATTCATTGCACACGCCTGTGTTACCACGCACCGTGGTTTCGCATACATATAAAGTGTTTTTTCATGATATGAATCCGCGTTGTTATGTAACAGGGCATAATGTACAAGAAGGAATTGAAAATTATTATATTGGAAATGATCCTGCTAAATGGGGACAAGGAGTTCGTACATTTCAAGGAGTTCAATATCATGAATTATATAAAAACATTGATTTGTTATTGTATGATAATGCTGGTGGATTAAAATATGATTTTATTATAAAACCAAAAGGAAATCCAAAAAAGATAGAATTACGGTATGCGGGTGTAAAAACTATGGAAATAACGCAGCAAGGAAATTTGCTTATTTCAACTTCGGTAAATCAAGTTTTGGAATATAAACCATATGCATTTCAAATTATTAACAATGATACAATTGAAATTCCTTGTTCGTATGATTTATCATATTTTACTATTCGTTATAATGTAGGTAAATATAACAAATCGCATACGCTCTATATTGACCCTGATTTGATATTTTCAACCTATTCTGGTTCAAATGCTGATAATTGGGGATTTACGGCTACGTATGATTATGAAAACAATGCGTATGGCGGTGGTATTGTATCGGGAACGGGCTACCCTGTGAGTTTGGGTGCTGCACAAACAACATATAATGGCGGTTCGTGGGATGTGGGAATAATTAAATATAATCCCGAAGGAACAATGCGTCTGTATGCTACATATTTAGGCGGAAGTAGCGCCGAAATGCCTCATAGTTTAATTGTAAATAAAAATAATGAATTACTTGTGTTAGGAACAACCTCATCTCCTGATTTTCCTACAAAAAATGCATATCAACCTACGTTTCAAGGTGGTAAACCTATTGTGTATAATTATGCACAGAATTTTGAAAATGGAATAGATATTTTTATCACAAAATTAAGTTCAGATGGCTCTCAAATATTAGCATCTACTTTTATGGGGGGTACGCAAAATGATGGAATTAATTATGATGGAGAGGCAGATTTGTATTATGGACAAGATTCTTTGTATTACAATTATGCCGATGGTGCCCGGGGCGAAATAATGTTAGATAAAGATGATAATATATATGTTGCAACTACCACATTTTCATCAGATTTTCCTGTGTTAAATGCTGCTCAGCCAGTATCAAACGGGAGTCAAGAAGCGGTGATTTTTAAATTTAATCCTGAACTTACCGATTTGCAATGGAGTACATATTTTGGTGGTGAAAGTAAAGATGCTGCATATTCGGTTGATATTGATACCAGTGGCTCTGTGTTTGTGAGCGGTGGTACATGTTCTCAAACTTTGCCTTCCTTACCTTCGGGTGGATTTATTTCTTCGCGAATTGGAGGTACGGTTGATGCGTTTGTTTTGCGAGTAAATAGCGAAACAGGGGCGTTTGAACATGGTTCTTTATTTGGTTCTCCTGCGTATGACCAAGCACATTTTGTACGTGTAAATGAATCTGGTGATGTGTTTTTATTTGGACAAACTACTGCATCAGGTTCAACATTAATTTATAATGCTCCTTATAATACGCCTAATAGTGGACAGTTTTTAGCTTCGTTTTCAAATGATTTGTCTTCTTTGCATTGGTCAACTGTTTTTGGCACTGGTATTGGTCGCCCAAATATTACTCCCACAGCGTTTGAGGTTGATATTTGCAATAGAATTTATTTAGCAGGTTCAGGACGCGATTGGCAGGGACCAGCACTTGGGTGGTATTTTGATGCTAATAAAGGATATTATATGTACGACTTAGGATGGAGTTCGGTGCAAGGAACTAAAAATATGGATATTACTTCTGATGCATTTCAAAAAATTACTGATGGACAGGATTTTTATTTAATGGTAATTGATGACAAAGTTAAAAGTCTTAATTATGCAACATTTTTTGGAGAGCAGGCGGGATATTATTATACGTACGATGGATATACTTTATTAGAAAGTGGATGTGCCAGTGGCGGACGCGATCATGTAGATGGCGGAACAAGTAGGTTTGATAGTAAAGGATATATTTACCAAAGTGTGTGTGCAAGTTGTGGAGGATGTAACGATTTTCCTATAAAACCGAATCCGGGTGCCTGGTCGGTAACAAATAATGCATCAAATTGTAATAATGCAGTGCTCCGATTTTTTATTGATTTTGGAATGTTAATTGCTGATTTTGAGTTACCTGAGCTTGCCTGCGAAACTTTTGAACTTACGTTTACTAATACTACTCGAACAGTATATGACGATGCGAATCTTTCATATACGTGGGATTTTGGCGATGGAACGCCTTTTTCTCATGAAGAATCGCCAAAACATATATATGCTTCGGAAGGAGAATATACTGTTATTTTATGGGTAGAAGATATGTCGGCGTGTAACCAAAGAGATTCTATTTCTAAAAAAATTACTATTGTTACCGATGTGCGTGTTGACAAGCTCCCTAATCAAAATGTGTGTGAGGGTGAAAGTATTGAAATTGGAATATCACAAGAATATAATCCTAATTTTACGTATCAATGGGTGCCTGCTACAGGATTAGATAGAACTGATAGACCGCAGGCTATAGCAACTCCATCAGAAACTACTGAATATACACTTATGGTAACTGAAGGCGGATGGTGTAGAACAGAATACATACAAAAGGTGCAGGTGCATAAAAATGATTATGCTATTGTGCGTATTGAGGTTGAAGCAAATAATCAACAAAAAAATCCTGTATGTAATGGCGATATGGTTACGTTGCGAGCTATTACAAATAACGAAACGGCTCGTTATGTATGGTCTGAAAATCCATGGTTTTCTCCTGTTTTAAATGCTGATTTTACTAATAATTTTATACAAGTTGTAGCATCTAATCCGCAGCGATATTATGTACAAGCGTTTAGTACGTACTGTTCATTTGACGATACAAGTTCGGTGTATCTTGATGTTTCTTATAATTCTATTCATGCATACGGCGATACGCTTATTTGTAAAGATGATTATGTTTCGTTGAATGTAGAAAATCTTACGCCCGGAAAACATGTTGAATATACATGGCAACCTTCGGCTTTTGTGAAATTAGGACAAGGAACTGAAAATGTGGTGGTAAGTCCGCCTCAAACAACCAATTTTATTGTGTTTGCACAAAACGAAGATGGTTGTGTGGCACAAGATACTGTTACTGTAGAGGTTGATGAAATGATTATTGACACATACTTTTTTGACCAAATAAGCTGCTATGGTGAAACAGACGGACGAATTTTTGTTTCTCCTATGGGAATCCCTGAATATATATACACATGGGAAAACGGGCATGATGGTCCTTCTCGCAATAAATTAGAAGCAGGCACATATACAGTTACAATAGTTGATAGTTTAGGGTGTACAAACACACGCGATTTTGAAATTATTGAACCGCAACTTCTTAGAATTGTTGACACTACTCTGTTTTTTGCTACATGTAGTTCTGCCTGTAATGGCTCTGCGTATGTTGAGGTGGTTGGCGGCACACAACCGTATCTGTATCAATGGTCAAATGGTGATACAACAGCACATATTCAAAATTTATGTCAACAATCGTATTCTTTACATGTAACAGATGCTCATGGTTGCGAAGTTTCTCTTAATCAGCCAATTGTAATTGGGTTAAACGAGCGTTTGCCTTTACTTGAAGCGTATGCCGATTCATATTCTTTATATAAAGGGCAATCTACTAACATATATGCAGCTTCGGTTATTTCTGATACAATTTCGTATCGCTGGAGTCCTTCATTATGGTTGTCTGATAATTCACAAGGAATTGTAACGGCAACTCCCGATGAATCAATAACATATTATGTAACAGCTACCGACTCATACGGTTGTATGTCGCTTGATACGGTTACTATTTCTGTGCATGATTGGAATTGCGGATATCCATATATTTATGTGCCAACTGCTTTTTCACCAAATAATGATATGGTAAATGATGTGCTGCAAGTGCAAAGTGGGGTTATTACTGATGTGCTTTTTGAAGTGTATGATCGTTGGGGTGAATGTGTTTTTTCTACTACTGATATTTCCACAACATGGGACGGAACGTATAGAGGGAAACCTTTACAACCACAGGTGCTTGTATATTACATTAAGGCTACATGTCTTAATTCAGAAGAATTTGTTGAAGAAGGGAATATAACAATTATTAAGTAATGCGGATAGTAAAATATGGGATATGTACGTTGATTTTGTTGCGTGTTTTTTTTGTATCAGCACAAGATATTCATTTTTCCAATTTTCATACAAATGTGCTTCATGTAAACGCTGCATATACGGGGTTTTTTCAAGGAAAATATAGATTTAATGCAGTAGTTCGCGACCAATATAGAACGGTTGCTGTGCCGTATCAAACGGTTGGACTTTCGTTTGATTCAAAATTAAAAAACATGCATAGCCGTCAAGATATTGGATATGGCGTAATATGCACCTACGATGTGGCGGGCGATGCACATTTACGCACGTTTCAACTGAGTGTTCCTATTGCTCATCATTTAAGAACATACAGAAAAACATGGCAGTTTTCGTATGGAATTATGCCCGGAATATATAGTAATGCTATAGATTTTACATACTTGCGATTTCCCGATCAATTTGATGGTATTCAATATAATCCCTCGCTCGAAACACAGGAAAATCATGAATATACTGGAAATCTACTTTTTAATATAAATGCAGGCGTGCAGGCTTTATATACTCATTCAAAAAAACAACGATATGGATTAGGCATTTCGGGCAATAATCTTACAAAACCTCGCATTTCATTTTTTGATGATGATTCAATTTTTTTACCGCAACGATGGCTGTTTCATGGATTTGCACATTTAGAATTACGGTCTGATATTGATATTGTTCCAGCATGTAAAATACAGTTTCAATCGCCACAACAAGAATATCATTTTGGAGTATTACTTATTCATTATACAAATACAGTTACTGTACCTCGTGTTTCGGGAGGTTTGTGGTTTCGTTCTCGAGACAAAGATGCAGTTATTTTGGGTATAGGAGCACTTTATAATGGATATGATATTATATTGAATTATGATATTAATATTTCGTCGCTGCGAACGGCAAGTAAGGGGCATGGTGCTATGGAACTTACTGTTTCATATATTATTTCTGATGGAAATAAACGTAAAAAAATGATGCCTGTAAAATGCCCAGCTTATTTGTAATTTTTTAATACTTTGATATGGATAGAACAAAAGCAGCATATTTAGCAGGAACAGTTTCAATATTTGTAAATAGTATTTTATTTGTTCTGAAATTTTGGGCAGGAATAGTAACTGGCTCAATAGCCTTAACAGCAGATGCGTGGCATACACTTTCTGATTCGTTAAGTTCAATTGTGGTTATTATTGGTGTTAAATTATCTTCAAAAAAACCAGATGCCGAACACCCTTTTGGACACGGACGATGGGAGCAAATTTCAGCATTATTTATTGCATTTTTGTTGGGAATAATTGCATTTAATTTTTTAATGGAATCATATGCGCAATTTACTCACCACGAATCTCCAGTGTTTGGAACGGTAGCTATTATTGTTACAATTATTTCGATAATTGTAAAAGAAGCACTGGCTCAATATACTTTTTATATTGCTCGCAAAACAGATAATGTAAGCGTTAAGGCTGATGCTTGGCATCATAGAACAGATGCTCTTTCGTCTGTGGTTGTGTTGATTGGAATTTTGTTTGCAAAACAATTTTGGTGGATTGATAGTGTTTTGGGAGCAATTATTTCGTTAATTTTATTTTATGCTACGTATCAAATTGCAAAAGAAGCTATAAATAAATTGCTTGGCGAACAGCCTGACCCTGAGTTAATTGAAAAAATTAAAGAATCAATTCAACATTATGATTTAGACAGCTTGCAACCGCATCATTTTCATATTCACAATTACGTAGGACATCAAGAACTTACGTTTCATATTAGGCTCAAGGGTGATGTAAGCATTGAAGAAGGGCATAAAATAGCCACGGATATAGAAACAATTATACAGAAACAATTTGGAATTATTTCAACAATTCATGTTGAACCTATTAATGGTAAACATAATTCGTATTAAAAATTATATACCTTTTTTGTACATATAAGCATGATAAAAAATAGTATAAATTCATCAAAAATACCTACTGCTCTTTTTATTCTTTTACCTATATTATTTTTATGCCTTGCATTATTCAAATTATATCCGTTTGAAAACACCTTGTTTTTAGAAAAATTTTATGACGGAACTCCTCATGACGATTGGGATTGGTACGCATTGTATGCAAGCGAAATAGTTACAACCGGAATCAGTACTATTACTCCTCCTACAAGCTGGTTATATGGACAATTTATTGCACTATGTTTTTGTATTTTTGGTGAAACAAATATCCCTATTTACATATTACAAAGTTTATTTTTGAGCATTTCAATTGTTTTATTATATGCGAGTTTTTACAATAAAATGGGAAAAACAGCAGGCTTATTATTACTTTTTTCGCTTACACTTTTTGGTTTTCTCGATGTTTTTAAATATTACACATTTAGATGTTTAAGTGAAAATTTAGCATTATTTATTGTGTCATTATTTTTATTTTGTTTTATAAAAGGCATAGAACGTAATAACACCAAATTACACATAGCATCGTCTGTGTTATTAGGATTGTTGTGTATTACACGACCAAATATTTTTCCGTTTGCAATTGCCACTATTTTTATATATGCATGGTATATTTCAAATTATAAAAAAATAATAGTATTTACACTTGTGTTTGTTTTCACTATTTTACTTCAACCCTTAGGTAATTTGTTTTTAATACAAAGTTTTAGTTTTTTCCCAATAGAGCGATTAAGCACACAAAGTGGAGGTTATTTTTTAGCAGCATTCGATTTTTCAAAAGCATATAGAAATACAATGTCTTTGTTTGGTTTTATGTCGTTTACTTCGCCTGAATTTCGCTGGCGACCACATTGGACAGTAATGTGGATATTGTTTGTAATATATTGTATTAATAAAATAAAATCGAAAGTAAAATTTGAAATGTGGGAAATTATATCGTTCACATTTATTATAACATATTATACTGTAATATTATTTGTGGCAGATCCAGATAATGGCAGTTATGGATTTCGATTTTATGTTCCCGGAATTTTAATTGTGTTGCCATTTGCAATTATAAGTGCAAGTAAAATAGGGAAAAGAATAGTATCGTATGTTAATAAATTATAGAAGCCTCAGGAAACAAATCGGGCATAAATATTTTTAAATGCAATTGTGTTCCATCAAACATTGCATACGAGGTATTTGTTATCCAATTTCCAGTATTAATATAGCGAGATTTTGATGTAAGTTGTTTGTTTAAAGCAATATGCCGATGTCCAAATATAAAATAATCTATATGTTGTGTTTTAAGTATATCGTGAGCATGAAGCAAAAGCCATTCTTTAGAATCGCCTAAATAATGTGCCGATTCATACACCTTAGCCTTTCTATTTTTTGCAGACCAACGGTGAGCTATGCCAAAAGCAGTATTTGGATGAATTCTACTAAAACACCATTGTAAAAATTTACTTGTAAATATGGAATGTAAAAAATTCATTCCAGCATCATATTTCCCTAATGCGTGTCCGTGGTGAATATAAAATAGCTTAGAATTATATTCTTTAATAATAGGTTCATCAAAAATAATAGCTCCTATTTCTTGCTCCAAATACGATTGATACCATTGGTCATGATTTCCTTTGCATATATATACAGGAATACCACTATCAACAAATTCGGCAAGTTTTGCTAAAAATCGCACATATCCTTTTGGCACCACCCATTTGTACTCATACCAAAAATCAAATACATCACCTAATAAATATAATTCTTTACATGTATCTTGAATTGCTGAAAGCCAGGTAATTATCCGCAATTCTCGTATGCGACTTTCTTCGGAATTTGGATATCCAAGATGAAAATCAGAAGCAAAATATATATGAGTTCGGGAATTCACAGTTTTATTTTTTTCAAAAGTATTTAAAAAAAGTGGATTTGTAAAATTGAATATTATAGTTGTTTGATAAATATCATTATATGGAATGATTTTGTGGTTAAAAGGGAGTGTTTAATATTTTTGTTTTATTATAATACTCCCCAAAATCAGGACAGTGATTAATTATAATGTCATGGTATTATGTGTGTTTTTTCTCCGCATAATTTGAGTTTTAAAACATATTTTTTAATCATTCCATTAGGAATGATACGCTCGGTAGAGCAAAAAACACCCCGCGAACAATCCATTCCGTAGGAATGGAACCATAAAAAAACACAAAATCATTTAAAACTTCCACAAAAAACCTATATTTACACCTCAAATAACTATATGTGTAACAAACATGCAAATCCATAACCGAGCAAATATATACCAAATCGCTACTGACTATTACCCCTTTGGCTTAGAACATCAACAAGCCCAACCCACCGGAACACAAGGGCAAGGCGAAAACCAAAACTTTGGGTTTAATGGTAAAGAATTTCACACGCATGTTAATTGGTATGATTACGGTGCGAGGATGTATGACCCAACTTTAGGCAGGTGGCATTGTGTTGACCCACTACCCAAAGCACATGAAAGCTTGTACGCTGCGTTTGCAAATAACCCTATTTGCAATATTGACCTCGATGGAAGAGATAGTATAAATTTTCATCAATATCAAAATTCAGAAGGTACACCATTATTATATCAAGAATATTATGTCGATAACAATCCGGGTCTTGTAACTTATGGTTATGATGAAATAAATGATGCGTGGGTTCATGAATATACTCCACCAGTGGTAATAATAGGCATGGCAAATACAGAAGAAAATAAAGAGAGTTCTAAAAATCTCTCTCTATTAGACGCATTTGGAGTTTGGTCGCAAGGAATAGTTGTTAAAACTCGTGGGAATGCTGTGACGGAAGGAACTTGGGCAGATGAAAATATAGGGAAACCCATGGGGAAATTTATTTATAATTTAAATCCATTATCTTCAATTCCAACTATAATTGATGGTGCTAAAACAGTAATAACAGGTTCAACTTTAGATGGATATCAATTTAATTCATGGAATAATAGATTATTATATGGTGGAACTTCAATTATACTTTCAGTTGCAGGAAATAAAACAGGAACAAATACAGTTCAAGATATGATAATAGAAACTTTGTTTTTTGATTTTATGAATACTACTGTTACTAATACTGCAAAAGAAATAGATAAAAAATGATAGTTAAATTAACAACTGAAAATAAGAGAATTTCTAAACTAAAAAAAATATCATTTATAATAGTTTTGATAATATTTGGTTTTGGTTCTATATGTCAAAATATAATACCGTTTTTTGAATATGTTTATATAACAATTTTAATATCTTCATTATTATTTTGGATAATAATGTATCTATTTACTAAAGGATATGTTTTTGTTGGAGAATTAAATATATATGATGATAAATTTCAAATTAATCACAATGATGTAAATAATAAT
>Ga0265293_10007452_pt1 | contig 16835 bp, 14 predicted proteins | sample Munlanlewell138R_FD_192505 | JGI IMG/M metagenome (GOLD analysis project Ga0265293, IMG submission 192505) | Leachate microbial communities from a municipal landfill in Southern Ontario, Canada - Leachate well 138R | ecosystem: Engineered > Solid waste > Landfill > Unclassified | place: Canada...
TCCTCTTATAGGTGCTATGTAAAGATCTTAAATTATCTTTCGCATATTGTTGAATTTGTACTAATTCCACTGGATCATTGGTTATTTTTCCGGCACTCATTCGCATACGCAACAAGGGTGTTGCTGTTACGAACCGACTTTTGCGCATAGTGAAAAAATCAGCATCACTGAATGGGTGGTAAAAAACATAATCCTGATCAGTAGAAATAACTTCTTCTTCTAATGTTATAAGATCGGCTAAAAAAGATCCCTCAGCATCGGCAAAGCGCCACACTTGTTTGCGCCCTGGATTAGTTGCCTTTTCAAAGGTATTGGTAACCTTCATGGTTGGTAACCAAGAACCATCTGGAAGTTGGCGTGATGAGAGTTTATAGACGCCATTAAGAGAACTCTGCGAACCTCCAGTTACTAAATGAGTTCCGATCCCCCAAGAGTCAATAGGGACTTTATCCCGAACAAGCGTCTCAATTATCTCTTCATTTAAATCATTAGAGGCATAGATCCGAGTATCGGTAAGGCCGGCAGCATCGAGCTTTTTCCTAATTTCTCGTGACAAGTAACTGAGGTCGCCACTATCGAGGCGTACCCCCATTTTCTTTCCCTTTGCTTTGAGTTCCAAACCCACTGTGATGGCATTGTCTATCCCCGATCCTAGTGTGTCATAGGTATCGATTAAGAGAATTGTTGTGTCAGGATAAATATCGGCAAAAGCACGGAATGAATCTATTTCCGATTCAAAGGACATCACCCAGGAGTGGGCCATGGTGCCTGCAACAGGTATCTTATAGATCTTACCGGCAAGAGTGTTGCTAGTGGCGGAACAACCCCCAATAAAAGCGGCTCGAGAGGCAGAAAGGGCTCCATCGGGGCCTTGGGCTCGCCGTAAACCAAACTCCATTATCTCCCCATCCGCACTGGCGTTATACATTCTGGAGGCCTTCGTGGCAATGAGTGACTGAAAGTTTATAGTATTGAGGAGCATGCCTTCAATTAATTGGGCTTCCATCATGGTTGCTTCAACACGTATTAAGGGCTCTCCTGGGAAAACTACCGTACCTTCTTCTACCGCCAAGATAGTACCTTCAAAGCGAAATTCAGAGAGGTAGGTGAGAAACCGCTCATCAAACTTGTGGAGTGAACGGAGAAAGTCAATATCACCCTTGCTAAAAGCAAATAGTTCGATTCGTCTCAGTAGTTCTTGGAGACCAGCAAAAACCACATAACTACCATTAAAAGGATTCGAACGATAAAACATATCAAAGATGACATGGGGATTATTTTTAGTAAGAAAATATCCCTGCATCATGGTTAACTCATAAAAATCTGTAGACAAAGCAGAAATTGTCATTTTGTTCTCCTAATTCAACGCCTAATTTCAGAAAATCCTAGATACGGAATTAAAGCTTTTGGCATTGTAATTGAACCATCTTCCTGTTGGAAGTTTTCAAGGATAGCTACAATAGCTCGCGAAACTGCAACTGCGGTACCATTGAGTAGGTGGGGATACTGAATTGTCCCATCTGTATCACGATAGCGAATATTCAAACGCCGCGCTTGGTAATCAGTACAGTTGCTGGTACTAGTTACCTCTCCATAATCACCCCTTCCTGCCATCCAAGCTTCAATATCATATTTGCGGTACGCCGGTGCTCCCAAATCGCCTGTACAAGTATCAACAACCCGATAGGGTAATTCGAGACCTTGGAAAATTTCTTCCTCTATTGCAAGGAGTTCGCTATGCATCTCTTCTGATTGAGAGGGGAGGCTATAGACAAACATTTCAACTTTAGTAAACTGATGGACCCGATACAAACCCTTCGAGTACTGCCCAGCTCCCCCCGCTTCTCGTCTAAAACAGTGTGACAGTCCAGCCAACTTTATTGGCAGTTCACTCTCAGAGAGGATTTGATCACTATGATAGCCTCCAAGTGTTATTTCGGCGGTACCAACTAAGCAGGTCCCTGTTCCTTCAATTGTATAAATATTACTCTCTGGTCCTCGTGGATTAAAACCAATACCTTCCACTATTTCTTCTTTGGCAATATCTGGGGTAATCGTGAGGGTAAAACCGTGTTTACGGAGTATATCGAGGGCGTAACGCTGAAGTGCTAGCTCTAAAATGACCGCTTCATTTTTCAGGTAATAGAACTTGGGCCCCGAGACACGGGTTGCGGTATCAAAATCGATCAAGTCTAAAGCTTCTCCAATTTCGGTGTGATCTTTGGGGGTAAATGGCAAGGATACAGGTTCGCCCCATCGCTTTATTTCTAGGTTATCGGTATCGAGAGAGCCAATTGGTGCATCGGGATGGGCATAATTGGGGATCGTTTTAGCCAGTGTAAGATACTTTTCCTCTACTTCCCTAAGAGAGGATTCAAGTGTAGCAATCTCTTCTTTTAGCTCTTTCCCTTCTTGGATGAGGGTTGTGCGGATATGTGGCTCGACTTTACCTTTCATTTTGGCTGCATTTTCATTTCGTCGTGCACGTAGACTCTCGCTAGCTTGGAGAATTCCAGCACGTTGTTCTTGCAGGGCTATGATGGTATCAATATCGACTTTCATACCACGATTTTTGATATTTGTGGCAATCTCATATTGTCTTGTTTTTAATTCTTTTAAATCTATCATGTATTCCTCGTTGTGTATGTTATTTTTCTACGGCTTCTAAATCACGTGTTTTTTGGCTAGCTACTGCTACTGATTCCATGAGTATACCCATAAAACCACTTTCTCCAAGTACTTTCATGGCTTCTATGGTGGTTCCTCCTGGTGAGCAGACTTGAGTTTGCAATTCTTGGGGGTGTTGGTGGGTTTGACGGGTCAGGGCTGCAGCACTTTCGATTGTATCACTAATTAAAGCTAGGGACTTGGCATAGGGCAATCCTTGATGCACGCCTCCCATAGCTATGCCATGTAAAAAGGCAAAGGCTGTAGCAATGGCCGAAGCTGAGACACCAATAAAGGCCGCCAAGTCTTTTTCTTCAAGGGTATGTCCTGTTCCGAAGTTATTTACAAAGGCCATTGCCTCTTCTATAAAATAGGGATCGGCTTGTTCATGGGGACACACTGCCGTCACAGATCTACCGATTGCTGCAGCAATATTAGGCATGATACGTATAATATTGTTTGAGTGGAGCTGCTTGGAAAGTGTTGCTAGAGAGACGCCAGCTGCCAAGGAGATCCAACGAATATCTTGGTACTTACCTAGTTGATTATAGAGGAGTGGGAGAACTTGCGGTTTCACAGCTAAAACGACAATGTGGGATTGTTCTAATAACTCAGTCAATGAAACAGCCGTAGCGTTCGTACTTGAGGCAAGCTTTTTGGCGGCTTCCTCTCGGACGTCATAGAGTAGAATCTTGGTGTTTTGTAAGGGCGCTATACATTCCGCTATGGCTGAACCCATCGTGCCACATCCGATAAATCCAAAGGTTTTCATCTATTACCCTCCATACAATTGAGGCCATGAGAGACGATGCAAATTTCCAGAAGCAAGCAATCCTGAAAAATGGTGTTGGCGTTCAAACTCATAGGCGCCAATTGCGACACTATTGGAGAGATTTAATGAACGGGCATCATCATACATGGGAATCCGGATACAACGATCCGCATGAGCGACTAAAAGTGCTTCATCAATACCAGCTGTTTCTTTGCCGAAAATTAAGAAAGCATCTTCTCCGTACGTAACTTCACTATAAATCTGATGAGCTTTTGTGGTGAAAAACCACAAAGGAGCTTGATTATAACGATCCATAAAGGCTGAAATTGAAGTATGTTGTTGAATATCTAATAAATGCCAATAATCGAGACCAGCTCGCTTTAACTTTCGATCGGTAATGGTGAAACCTAAGGGGTGAACAAGATGTAAGGTGGCATGCAATGCAGCACAAGTACGGGCAATATTACCAGTATTTTGTGGTATTTCTGGTTCAAATAATACAATATGCAACCCCATTACCAATTCCTCCGCTCTCATTTCCGTTGGTACTGTAGCACCAATTAAGTGACCCCTGCAAGGGAGTAGCTTTGAACTTAGGGACTCTTTTCTTCTTCTTGCGGAGTAAGTAAGCTAGCTTTTTGGACATTACGCCCTTTGGATCGGAGATTAAGAACTACCTTCTCTAAATCTCTTTTACGCTGATAGGGGTTCTCGAACAGTTCTTGCTGGAGAAAAGGGGTTCCAGCAGTAATTGAATGAAGGGCAACACCTAACAAACGTACTGGCTGTCCCTCTTGCCAACGACTGGCAAGGAGGGATTTGGCTAACGTAAAAACTTGTTCAGCTGAGAAAAATGGTTTTTCAGCCGTTGTTTGGACACTGATGGTGCTAAAATCACTAAAGCGAATTTTTACAGTTACCGTGGAGGCTAAAACTCCTTCTTGGATGGTACGAAACATCACTTCATGGCTCATCCCCAAGAGATTTTGTTCTAAGACGGTGCGTTTAGAAACATCGATGGGAAAGGTCATTTCTGTGCTTATAGACCTAGATTTAGTAACTCCTGTATGAATTCCTGGATCTAAGCCGTGGCTTACTTGGTGTAAGTAAAGGCCGGTAGCCTCTCCAAACAGCTGTTGAAGATGATTTAAGCTGTGTTGGCGCAAATGGGGCACACTCGTAATTGAATGACGGGCTAAAGCCTTTAGGGTTGATTCTCCAATACCCCAGAGTTTCTTTAATCCGACTGCATCCACAAAAGCAATCTCGTTTCCTGGGGAAACTCGGCACAATCCATCCGGTTTGTCATAACCGCTCGCCATTTTGGCAATAAAACGGGAAGCCCCAATTCCCACACTTATTACCAAACCTGTCTCATTTTTTACCCGGGTTTTTAAAAGAATTGCAGCTTGACGCGGTTTGCCAAATAACCGCTCTGTCCCACTCATATCGAGAAACGCTTCATCAATTGAGATTTGTTGAACCACCGGGCTAAAGGTTTCTAGGATGCTAATGACCTTGCGGCTGATTTGACTGTAACGTTCCATACGGGGACGTACATAATGGGCTTGCGGGCAGAGTTGGCGAGCTTTATAGATAGGCATAGCAGAGTGGACACCAAAAACGCGGGCCTCATACGAACAAGCTGAGACAACCCCGCGGTTCCCTAATCCGCCAACAATCACCGGATTGCCACGATACTCTGGATGATCGAGTTGTTCGATAGCCGCATAGAAAGCATCCATGTCGACGTGGAACCAAATTGTCTCCATCCTTTACTCCACCGCCTGTACTTGTCGTACTGAGCGTTGATTGTAGGCAAAGAACCCTTCCAAGAGCAAGGTTTCAATTACTGTTTCCCACGTATAGCCCATAGTCTGGACAAGCGTGGGGAAGTGACTTTGAGCAGTCATGCCTGGTAAGGTGTTTATTTCGTTAAACCAAATTTCACCAGTCTTTGATTTATAGAAGAAATCTACACGGGCATACCCTTGGACGCCAATAGATTGGGCTATTATTTTAGCTTGTTCAGATATTTGTAATAGCGTTCTTTTAGCAAGAGGAGCTGGAACTTGTATGTAAGCTTGCTGCGACGAGAGGTACTTTTGTTCATAGGTTAAAAAGTGATTCTTTGCATGTTCGCTATCGACAACGAGGCCCGCTTCACTGGCGTAGATCTGTCCTTTAGTAGATACTACTGCACACTCAATTTCTTGAATCTCTTGAAGAAATGGTTCAAGTAATACGGTTTGAGTAAAACGGAAGGCAGAGTGGAGGGCTTGCCACAAGTTTTCGCTTGAGACGGGGTGAAGGACCGAAATACCGACTGAAGAACCCCCATCATTCGGTTTGGCGATAATAGAAGGGCCCAGCTTTTGTTGGATAGCAGAAAAGAGCTTCATGAATTCTGGATTTTGTGCATCACGATATGGTTGTATTGTTTGAGCTTGACATAAATACGAAGGCAATACACTAATTCCTGCTTGCTGGGCGACTATTTTTGCCAAATGTTTATGCATGCCAACCGCGGATGCTTGGACTCCACATCCGACGTACGGTAGATTAGTTAATTCTAAAAGGCCTTGGAGTAATCCATCCTCTCCGCCACTACCATGGGTAACGGGAAAACAGATATCAATGGGGAGGGGTTTTTCTTCTTTAGGCAACCACAGACCATGGCCCGGGCGGATGATGACTTCACTTGCTTGTTTGAATGTTGAGGGCATATAATCACTGGCTGGCTCTTGTAAAGACCACTGCCCTTTTCGATCAATTGCTATAGGAATGATGGTGTGGCCACATGCTTTTATCCGTTGGTACATAGTAGCTGCTGATCGGCAAGAGACAGCATGTTCTACCGATTTTCCTCCATATAAGAGAGCTACTGTTAGACCTTTAAGCATGAAGATCCTTCCTTTGTTCTAGAAGTCTTTCAACGATTTCTCGTTCATTCCAGGCTAGGCTGAAATTTGCATATTGGATACTTTTTTCGTGTCCCTTGCCGAGTAAAAGGAGGATGTCAGAGGCTGTGCAATAATCTAGAGCTGCCGCAATTGCCTGTGTTCTATCGGGTATCCAAAAAACTTCAGGATGGCTAGGCACCGCTTCAATGCCCTGACGCAAGTCACTTTCAATCTGGCTAGGAGGTTCTCCCCGGGGATCTTCGTCGGTCAAAAAGATTGCATCGCACCACTTAGCGGCACTGGCTCCCATGGAAAAGCGTTTATTACGGTCGCGTTCGCCCGCTACGCCGAAAAGGGCGATCAGTTTTTTGTTGGCTTGGAAAGAGCGCACATGGGTAAAGAGTTTTTCAAAAGCATCCCCCGTGTGGGCGAAATCTATAATGATCGTGCACGGACTTTTCTCGGCTATGACTTCAAATCTTCCCGCAACAGGAAGCAGTGGGTTCTTTGCCACGATAATATGTTCAAAGGCTTTTTTCGTTACTGCATGGGTCGCCAAAAGAGCCCCTAAGGCATTATGAGCATAATAATGGGGGCCATAGGGTATGTTGAAAAACAAAGAAGGGGTGAGGGCAATGGTACGAGAGAGCCAACTCTGTTTAGCAGTGGTTGCCTTTAAATTTACTTCCTCTGCGGGAGCATCTAAGGCGTAGGTAAGGATGCGGGTCCCCTTATGTGCCGTTGCTAAGATAAGATCGCGGTAGAGAAAGTCATGTGGAATAACTATCCAACCATCTAAAGCGACTTGTTTAGCTAGATTCATTTTAGCTTCAATATAGCGGGTGTGAGTTTTGTGGAATTCCAAATGTTCGCTAGTGATAGTAGTAAAGATAGCCCCAGCAAAGGTAAGGTCGGCCAAACGGGAACCCTCTTCAGATAGGCCATGACTGGTGGTTTCTAAGATGACTGTTTCGAGGCCGTTTTGGTAACAGGTAGTCAGAAATTCATATAATTGGGGCGCTTCGGGAGTACTTTGTCGATACGGACTCTCTTTACGCCCACCTCCGTCATCCCTAGAAATAGTTGAAAGAAGGCCACAACGAATTTTCATGTTTTGGAGTAATTGCCAGAGGAATTCACAAGTGGTCGATTTACCATCTGTCCCGGTTACCCCAATAATAGTGGAGGGGAGGGGACCAGCTAAAGCATGGCAGAACAGCGATGCAATCCGGCGTGGGTTAGGGTGAGCTATATAGACAACTCCTTTTTTATATTCTTTGAGTGGGTCACTGTGGACAATTACGGGAGCTCCATTAGCAATTGCTTGGGTAATATAAAAGTGGCCGTCAACATGGAGACCCTGGATAGCGATAAAAATAGAAGTGGGAGTACAGCTTTGTGATGAAAATGAGACAGTGTTCACCATAGGGTCTGATTCTCCATGGATTCTGCATTCAGAACGGACCTTGTTATTTGTCCATAACACTGATAATCTTTTCATTAAGCAACCTTTTTACACGTATCGTACCAATGTTCTTTTGAATTTACAAGGTAAAGTGCGGGAAGGAGTCGAGCCGAGTGGCATTGGCATTACCAAGATATGAGACCAACCAATTAATCTCTATAATCGGTAGCAAACGTCCGATTAGTGACTCTTTGCGCCTAATATTATCGAGTTTAACTCCAAGACGGGGCACCCCCTTGTTTCTTGATCCCTTTTGTGGCTCCGGTGTTGTTTCTCGGCTGGCGCGGGGAATGGGCATGGCTGTACGTGCTGGGGACACTCAACCATTCTCCTATCTGATTAACCACGTTTATCTCTCGTTAGAAAATGATGATTTAAATCCTATGTTGCCCGAGATGGGAGGGCTCGATGCCTATTTCTCACTTTTGAATATGCAAGGGTTGTTTGCCAGTGAATCGGCTTCAGCTTTAGCACGCCCTTTTCTTAGTCGCTACTATGCACCGCAGGATGATGAAGATTATGATGGTAAGCGCGAGCGATTGTTTTTTACCGCAGCTAATGCCCGGTTTTTGGACGCGGTACGCGAGGTAATTGAAACCGATTGGATTGAAGGGCGCATAAGTGCGAATGAAAAAGCGGTCGTATTAGCTTCAATTCTCTACGAAGCTTCGCGCAAGGCCAATACCTCTGGTTCTTTCACCGCTTACCATAAAAGTTTTGCAGGTGCTGGCAATGTTATAAGAAAACGCATTGTAGAGCCTTGTTTGCTCACCCCACCAGTGTTACCCGATGCAGAAGTGCCCCGAGGAGAAATGAATCTCTGTGAAGCTTCAAAATTTGTTAAACGCTCTAGTGCTGATATTTGTTATCTAGATCCTCCGGCTACTGTGCACCAATATGGCAGTACGTATCATCTCTTAAATACAATTACGATGTGGGATGACTTTAGCCCTTCTAATCAACGGGATAAGGAGGGGCAGCTACTTTCTAAAGCTGGTATTCGAAGTGACTGGAAACAGACCCATAGCCCCTTTTGTTCACTATCCAAGGCCGATAAGGCCTTTGTACACCTTCTGGGAAGTATTGATGCGCGCCATATTGTCTTAACCTATCCTGCTTCCGGCATTGTGGAAATTGAACGTATCCATGAGTTATTAATGCCTCGGCATCAGCCGGTGACTGTTATTCCGCTTTACAAACGGAATCAAGGAGGGCGCCAAAGAGTTGCAGGTAACAAGAATGTTGAATATGTATTTATCACGGGCAAGAGCGAGGGCTTACAAGTCCCCGTTGGAACCGGTTTAAAAATATTGCCCTTGATGGAGCGGTTAGATGAGCTCAGTGCAGCAGTGTTTCGTACTCCCCAAAATCTTCCCCCTTTTCAGTTTATTGGAGGGTTGATGCTAGATGGACTCCCTCGTGGTGATGTTCTTTTGAATATGGCGCTTGCTGATCTAGAAAAACAGGTTGCAGTGTTAGAAAAATCATCTTGTACAACGGAGGAGGAAGCGCTAGAAATCTTAGTTGCAGCTTGCGTTGGTCTAGGGCCAGAGATGGAGGGGAAGGCACGAGCTCGTCTTGAAAAACGACTTTATGCGTTATTGCGCAAAATTACTGAAAAACATACACTGGATAAAGTTGAAATGTTTCTTGCCCAAAGTAATGGGGATGTTTTAGCTTGTCAAAGAATTAAGTCGTTTCTAAATATGAGAGGAGAGCAAAAAAAGTGCGAAGGTCTTGGCTGATTATAATCATTGTATTGCTCCTTCCGCTACATATTCTCATGGCCACAGGGGAAGACTTTTCTACAATCACTCGCTTTTCGGATTTGCGGAGTGTCGCTATGGGTTCTACTGGAGTTGCGTTAACTGATCTGCAAGGTGCTTTTTATCGTAATCCAGCAGCGTTGTATAAGTGGGAGTTTCCCGTGTTTCATCTTGGAGCACGATTTGGTGAGAATATGGGGGTTGCTACAGTTGCTGGAGATCCGATCCCATGGGTACAACATCCCTCTACTACGGTGGAGATGTTGTTTAGTAACCGCTATATTGCCTTGGCAATAGGCTTGGCCAGTGTACTAGAGGAGAGGACTCTCTCTGGTTCAGAACTAGAATTTATAGCTTACAATGATTCTCGAATCCAACTTACACTGGCCTATGGATGGCCCTCGATTTCAGTTGGGTTTTATGCCCGAGGTGGAAACCGGTTTGAGCGCGATGTCACTATTCGTGAGGGGCATGCCATCAGAGATTACATTACCAGAACTCACCTCGAACGTTACAACCGAACCAGTGCTGACGGTCAAATTTTTACGACAGGGCTTGGGCTACTTCTTTCCTATCAGTGGGTTTCGATTGGATTGGTAACGAATTCCCTATTTAATTTCGATTACACTACCAATGAATTGGTGTTAGATATTGTCGATTTGTTTAATAGTTCTACAGTTGGTTTAGCTTTTTCTTCTCCTATATACAATGAAAATAATGAATTAAATCGTGTAGTGATCAATAGTGCTATTGATTTAACCGACCTCGGTGATACCAATAATCGTTCGGTACGGCTAGGTCTTGAAGGGAAAGTCCAATTTTTAAGTAATTTTTGGGTTGCTCTACGTGCTGGCTACCGTGAAAAAAGGCCCCTTGATGTCTCGTTATTTAACTTACATGGAACCGGTGCTATTACCTTTGGAATTGGTGGTCAAATTAGGAAGGTTGTTCTCGATATTTCGGCGAGCATCCCCTTAAAAACCGAAGATCCGGCTATACATATTGGTCTGCGTTGGACGTTATAACCATATTCCAATACTGCCAATTACCCCGTTTTATCCTATAAGGTGTAAGATAGCAACGCTTGACAATCTTTTTCTTGCTCACTATAGTCATAGCGTATTGATTTCCAGTATGAAGGAGTAATTCATGGCAAAAGCACATAGAGGTGCCGGCATCAGAGATCAGAAGTCTCAGGGCCGGGGAGATTGTCCTGTTTGTAAACGAACAGGGATTAAGGTTTTATATGAACATGAGGTTGATGGCGCTAAAGCTATGATTTGTAAGCAGTGCAATGCAACCTTTAAAAACGCGAAATAACATTATTTGTACGTTTGCATGAGACTGTCGTGATGTGGCAGTCTTTTTTTGTTTCTAGAGGAGAATTTGATGAGCTTTCTCTCTGATTTACAGGGCAAACAGCTCTTTTTGGTGGGGATCAAAGGAACCGGTATGGCTACCCTTGCTTGCCAATTAGTCCGTTTCGGTGTAAATGTCACAGGTTCTGATGTGCCTGAAGTGTTTGCTACAGAGGCTGTATTGAAGGCTGCGAATATTACCTGGTTTGAAACTTTTTCAGCTGAAGTGATGCCTGCTGATTGTACTATGCTCATCCATAGCGCAGCTTATACTAGTGCTAACCCACAAGTAAGTAGGGGCATCCAAAATAAAATTCTCGTTTTTAGTTATCCCCAGTTTGTTGCTCATTTGAGTCGTACGCTCCCTAGTTTTGGTATCGCTGGTACTCATGGCAAATCGACAGCCTGTGGCAGTTTAGATTGGATCCTTAGAAAAACTGGAGTCTCGTATTTGTCCCTCTATGGGACCCATATTCAAGGAGAGCTTGTTCCTGCAAATCCAATTGGTGAGGATTTCTCTATTCTAGAAGCTTGTGAGTATCGTGATCATTTTCTCTTATACGACTTACAAGGGGTCTTGGTGACCACTGTTGAACATGATCATCCCGATTGGTTTAAAGATGAAGAGCAGACGTTACAATCTTTTAAGAGGTTATTGCTTCAATTACCGTTTTCTAGTTTTGCAGTATGCCCAACTGATTCTTCTATGAGTCGCCAATTAATCGAATGGATTGGTTTTGAACGGCCAGATCTTACTGTAATAACGTATGGGCAACACGCTAGCAGTATGTTGCGTTTAACAGAGTATACCGGGGGCTTGCAGGAAAGTTCTTATCGGTTAGAACCGCTTCATGGCCATTTCCATACTCAATTAGCCTCAATTCCTCTTTGTTTAGATGGTGTTGGAGCCGCGATTTTAGGTTCTTGTATTCTTCTGCGGTGCAAAAGTGGCTCTTTTGATGTTCAATCTCTTTTGGCAGATCCTATCTTGGCGGCATTGTTGAATGAAAATTCTTCTTTTCCTGGTTGTGCTGGCCGTGTTGAAGTGTTGTTTGAAGCTGAAGGTGTAGTATATGTACAAGATTATGCCCATCATCCGCGTGAAATTGAAGTTTCACTAGCAAGTTTGCGAGAGCGTTTTCCCTGGCGACGGGTGGTGGTTGTTTTTTTTCCGCACACAGCATCGCGCACGATGGCTTTCTTTGATGAGTTTGTCACGGCCCTCAGTTTAGCAGATAAAGCTGTTATTAGGCCAATAGCGACCTCGGCACGACACGATGGGGATTCTAATTGCGCGCATGCGTTAGGCCAGCAATTAGCCCAGGCAACTGGTGCCCTCTTTTGTGAGGCAGAAGAAGTTTTAATCTCATCGTTAGGAGACCTGTTGCACCCCGGTGATCTCTGCGTTACGATGGGGGCGGGAAACACCCACGGAGTTGCAATGCGAATTGCCTCTCACAGAAGGAGTGAATCATGCTGAGCATGACTGGGTTTGGCTATAGTGAGCGTTTAACAGAAGATTTTTTATTAACCGTAGAATTAAAATCTTATAATAGTCGTTATTTAGAGATTATTCATAACATTCCCCCCTCTCTTTCGTCATTTGAGATTGCTTTGGACGAACGTATTAAAACTGTAGTTTCGCGCGGGCGGGTTGAACTGAACATTCGGTTGCGTCAGTTGAAAACTGATTTGAACTTACGTGTTGATGAAGCTGCCGTTCAGCAATATAAAACAGCGTTTGCAACTATCCAACGTCTAGCCGGTTTACAACAAGAAGCTACGTTACAAGATTTTCTACTGACTGAAGGAGTTTTGGTTCCTTTACGTGATAGTGATGTCTCACGTTACAAAGAGCCTCTCTTTGATCTCTTAGATGAGGTTTTAGTGGTCTTTAAAGCTTCGAAAGAGCGCGAAGGGGCGGCGACTAAGCGAGATCTGTTTCGCTTAGGAACGCAGTTACAATCTAGTTTAGATGGTGTGGTATCGAATGCGGATGCGTTAGAAGAGAAATTAAAAGAAAATTTAATCAATCGTTTTGAAGAGCTCCTTGGAGAAAAAGGCTATGATGAAAATCGCTTTCTACAGGAAGTTGCAATGTTGTTAGCCAAGTATTCTATCAATGAAGAGATAGTCCGCTTACAAGCCCATATTGAAGCATTTCATGATTTATTGGAGTCTAATGAACCAATAGGTAAACGGCTCGATTTTTTAGCGCAAGAGATGAATCGTGAAATTAACACGATTGGGAGTAAGAGTATTATGATCGAGGTGAATCAACAGGTGATTGCCCTAAAAGATAATCTTGAAAATATTCGTGAACAGGTACGTAACATTGAATAAATCGGAGTCAGGCATGCGAGTGGCAATTTCAGGAAGAAGTGGATGTGGGAATACGACAGTGAGTACTTTTGTCGCTGAGCGCATGGGATATCCTCTGATTAACTATACTTTTCGTAACTTAGCCCAAGAACGGGGTGTCGATTTTTGGACATTTTGTAAGATGGCCGAAAAAGACGATTCGATTGATCGCGAACTAGATGCCAGACAAGTTGCGATGGCCTTAGAGCATACCAATTGTGTACTCGGTTCCCGTTTAGCGATCTGGATGTTGGAAGATGCTGATCTTAAAGTGTACTTAAAAGCTTCGTTGGAAGAACGAGTCACTCGAATTCATAAACGAGAAGGGGGTTCTTGGCAAGATCGACTAATTGAGACTAAAAGGAGAGATGCTTATGATACAGCTCGTTATAAGAGAATCTACGGCATCGACAACACCGACCCTACAGTAGCCGATTTAGTCATCCAGACCGACAGCTTAATTCCCGAACAAGTAGCCGAAATAATAATAGCAGAGATCAATAAACGATTGGCTCGTTAAAGGTTGCACGAATTATTTAGCGATTAGAGTTCTTGTTACTATAAAACCCATTAAGATGTTAGTTATACGCTACTTATGGCTCGGTATTCTGAGGTTTGCCAAGATCTCTCTTTGGAGCAATTCCTTTATGTTTGGTGTTAAGGTAAAATATTATGAGCACGGTAAGTAGAATCAGTTTTTGTAAAAGGCATTTTTCTGTCAGGCTTATTTGGTCAGGGATTATCTCAACTGAGGGCCACATCGTCTAAGAACAGGTATAGCGGTTGTAAAATATACTACGTGCAACCTATGCCAGAGCGAGCATCTCGTCTGCTTAAGAAAAAGCTTTCGATTGGCTAAAACGTTGGCTTAGCAGGTAGCACATAAGCGTGTAAAACCTGCTCCAGTGGTTTATAATTAGGCATACTGTAACCTAATGGATTATGGCGTATCCATCCTTCTGCATAGCTATAATGTCCCGAGTCATTCCCCACCTGCTGGCTCATATCGCGCATAGTTTGAACATAGGAGTCGAGCTTCTGACTATCGTCTAACCAGTTACGCTGTGAGACGTGGCAGGAGAGCATATGTTCTTTATGGTCGATGACCGAAGAAATGTCGGTGTAGAGTTGCGCTTCAACTTTCCGGGATAACCCATCGTGGAGTCCATACGGTAAAGCGTGGTACAAAGCGACCTCTTTTCGAATAGGATCAACTTGGGGTATCGTATAAAAGTTAGGCATGTTTATAGTAAAGGCCGCTGTCACCGCTATACGGGCTGTATTCATATGGTCTTCCATATAATCGAGCAAAGCGGGTATTAGGATGATATCTGGGGCGACCTGACGAATAACTGCAGCTGTTTTGCGGACAATATCTAGGTCATAAACTACTTCCAAATCATTGGTAAAACTTGGATACCATGTTGCGCCGAGATAAGCTGCTGCTGTCTGAGCTTCTTTTCTTCGAATAACCTCAATTTCTTCACGGTTATATTCCAAAGTACCACAATTGCCATTTGCAATATTCAGGTAATGCAGGGAAATGTTTTGTCCTTTTAATAAAAACAACGTTCCTGCCATCATGAATTCAATGTCATCTGGGTGGCAGCCAATAGCTAGAGCAGTTCGTGGTGTATACGAATTTTCTTTTGACATGATTAAATAAAGACCTCCTTTCCATCTGCTTGTGCAGACTCATGACAAGCTAAAACCAGCTTGATATTTCGTAAACCTTGAGACCCATCTAAGGGATGCTTATTTATGATAGAATCGGCATGTTCAGCAATTTGTGCTTGATAGATATTTTCTACATCTGTCAAACAAAACGATTTACAGAGTTCAGGGTTTTGTAGTTCTAATTTTATAGGTACTGGCTCATCTGGATGTCCAGATAATTGAAATAACGTGCCATAGCCTCGGATGATGCCATCGTTACCATAAATTTCATACCCTAAATTATGTAGAGTCCCTAGGAGTCCGCCACGCGGTTGGTTAAAGCCTACGCGGATGCTACCTTTTATTCCATTTTCTAGTTCATAAGAGATTACTGCCCCATCCTCTACGCCAATATCGAGGGTTTTGGGGTAGTAGGTACAGTGGACACTTTTTATTTTTTTTTGGAATAAAAATTCAGCCATATCTAAACAATGTCCCCCTAATTCGCTGATGGGCCCTTCTGTTTCATTTTTTTTAAAATAACGCCAGAAAGCTGCCTCTATTGGATCCTTTCCACAGTGAAACTCCATGTGCAAAACTGCATAAGGGTTTTTACCGATAGCTTCCTGTTTCAGTAGTTCGCGGGTCTTATGGTTGTAAGCATTTTTAGTCATCATGAGATTTACCGACACACTTAGATTGTGTCCGGTAGCGTAATTGATTAGTTCTTCAGCCTCTTCAATTGTGGTTGCTATCGGGTTTTCAGTTATGACATGTTTTCCTGCTTTCAGAGCTTCCATTGCTATCGGAAAGTGGGTAGCATTGGATGTCGTTATATAGATGGCATCAATTTTAGGGTTTTCTAAGAGCTGCTGGTACGTTTCGTACCAGCGGATACCCAACGCTTTAGCACCTTCCTTACGGCCTTGATTCAAGTCCGTAGCACCAGCTAACATAAATGAGGGTAATGCTTGATTAAAGCGGTTCTTGTCTAGGGCAAACCCCTCTTTAGCAATCCTGTTTTCTGCTATTTCCCCAAAACCAACAATCCCATACTGAATCTTTTCCACTGTAATCCTCCTACTTATAGTGGGCTTTCAGGATGTTTTTCACCGCATCTATACAGCGCTGAATGTGTACTTTTTCCCAAGTAGGGTGTAAAAAGAGACTCAATGTTTGACTTCGTAAACCTTTTGCAGTTGGGCAGACAACTTCGCCATATTTTACTGCCTCGGGGTTTGTATACTCTTGAGACTTAAAGGGGAATTTAACGGAACCAAAGCCATTGAGCTCTTTATAAGCGCGCTCTTCGTATGCTTCTGGCCACTGGATACCGTAACATGGGATTCCTAGTGCAATTAATTCTTTACTAAATTGAGGTGCCTCAATATTTAGTTCCTTTAAATCAAGTAGGATCGGGTACCACCAATAGGCATTTTGGCGATCTTCGGTGTTTACTGGTATTGCTTTTATGCCTCGCAAGGCGTTCAAGGCCTCATCGTATGTTTTGGCATGCTCTCTTCTTCGCTTAAGGTTCCATGAATCGAAACGTTTAAGTTCGTTGATTCCAATTATGGACTGTATCTCTGTCATACGGTAATTGAAGCCGACCCGGTTGTGGACATAAGTAAGTTTTTCTTCCATAGCTAATAGGTTTAATCTCTCTTTGACATCGTAACCGTGGTCTCTAAAAGAGCGACATTCCCAAGCTAAGTCTTCGTTATTTGTTACAACCATGCCCCCTTCACCACCAGTGGTAAAGTGCTTGCTTTGGCAAAAACTAAAACAGCCAACATCCCCGAGTGTACCAACCTTTTTGCCTTTATAGGTTCCCCCAAAGCACTGCGCACAGTCTTCAACAACATAAAGTTTGTTAGCTTTAGCAAA
>Ga0265293_10007455_pt1 | contig 16834 bp, 11 predicted proteins | sample Munlanlewell138R_FD_192505 | JGI IMG/M metagenome (GOLD analysis project Ga0265293, IMG submission 192505) | Leachate microbial communities from a municipal landfill in Southern Ontario, Canada - Leachate well 138R | ecosystem: Engineered > Solid waste > Landfill > Unclassified | place: Canada...
TGCCACACCAACTCTACAGAGGTGGGGGAGATAGCGGGATTATCTGTGTGAAACTGAGTGGTAGAGGTAGGAAGTCCCAAAAGTCCAGCTTCGCCGTTTCCTATAACTGTTGCGTCAAAAGAGTAATCGCCCGGGTGCGAGACAATATAACTGTTTGATGTTCCGGAAAAGCTAAGATCTATTGGCTCTGCAGAGTTGGAGAAACTCCAAGAGCCTCCTTCATTAACTGGAATCACTTCGGTAAAGCGATGCACCTCTCCCGATTTAAAAGCCTCCGACGAGGAGCTTAAAGTTCTATTGTGGGAAACAATCCTACTTTCACTCCCGTCGGCACTCTCTAATAGATAATCTATTTTAACCGTTTGGCCCACCAATGAGATGGGTGCTACAACCATATAGGCAGACTCTGCCTCTGTAGAAGAAAGAGTTATACCGGTTGTGATATTTAAAGAGACCTTATTGTATTTTTTATCTAATGCACCTCCTAAAACAGAGAGCTCATGGGTAGTTGTATTAAATGAAGTTTCGCCTGCAATCCATCTCTCCTCTGGTGTAGTTAACGATATACTCTTAACTCTCCACCCCTCAAAACCCCCAGAACCCTCTTGTGCAGTAAGGTAAAACCATACGAAACTTGTTTTATGATCAAGGGTAAAATCAAAAGAGGGGTTATAATTGAGCAATGAAGAGGGGGTGGTAAAGGAGAGCGTTGAATAGCCAAAAGCGCCCGACTTCCCAATATGTTCACTATTAGAGGCTTTAGATTGGGTTTGAATAGATGGAATAGAGTGTTCAATTGCATATGAACCGGATCCGGCACGCTCGTAATAAGGGTAGTAGAGTTTCATAAAATATTGAGTTGAGGGTTCCAATGCTCCTACAACACTATTAAAACTCCCTTTAGAAAAACCGGGGCCCCTCCCTACTCCTATCTCTTTATCCAATAATGCAACAACATTTGATGTTATCATACTATTGAAATCGCTAAGATAGAGTCCAAGATGATCCCCCACCTTCCATAAAACAGGAATATGGGTGCTACTTGGGGTACCTAAGGAGGTTTTTGTTGTTTCGGTGCCAAATACACCTGTAAAATTTATCTTAGTACCCTTCTCATTTATACTAAACTCTCCACTCTCCTTTTCACAAGAGAGAATTAAGGATAAAGTGATTATAGCTGTTATAATAATATATACTCTTTTCATAACTTTCTCTATTTATGGAATTAGATCTTCCAATTCTTCAATCCATCCCAATTCGCCGGCATCGCCGCTTCCTCCCAAGATGTTTTGTTCAAATTGCAACTCTATAGTCTCAAATGTAGGAGAGCTGTAAAGTTTAGTTTTTGTAAAAATTATCTTTTTCATCGTTTTTACTCTCTTAGTTTAATATTGTTGTACGCAACGGACAGAGGCACCCCACACGGCGTAATAGTTGTTGGTAGTAGCAACAGCAGTAGAGGTCATAGAGAAGAGGGTGGCAGCATAGGTGGTTTGATGTCTAAAGCTGGAGGTCCAAATCCAACTCGTACCCCCTTGTGTTGCCAATAGTCCGGTATTATTGTATCTACCCGAAAAAGGGTACCAGGTGGCAGCTCCAGAAGTTGTAGCACTTTGATAATATAGAAGCCTACCCTTTCCCGCTACACCGGTGCTATTGGAGGCAGTAACCCCTGTAAAGGTATTCCTGGGTGCAACCATCCACCCAACAGGACAGGGGTCGTAGATAGATTTTTGTGGTGTTCGAGGGTTGTTTGGAGAGCTCCCCCCTTCGGTACCATGCCAAAAACCGTAGGGGTTGCCCCATAGATAAAAACCTCTTACATCAATTCCGCCACCGCTCCCCTTTCCTACAAACCAATCATAGGGAGTCTTGGCTTCCGATGAGATAAAGAGGGTGGGATTTTGTATAGAATTTTCTATAGTACCAACTGCGGGTGAGGTGAGCTCAGTAGCAGGCCAACCATATATATTGCCATCAATATCGTAGGTGGTAGATAGAGTGGCAGTGGTACTAAGTGCATTGATCCCTATGAAGGGATCTTTTCTGCCAAACTGATAAGAGAGACCTATAGAGGCTATCTCCTCCTGGGAGGTGGTAGGAACACGATCCAACCCAATGGTAGCACCAAGGTTTCTATCCATCACCTCAAAAGAGTAGCCAACATCGTTAATGTAGGTTTGGGGCTCTCCTACATCTGTACACCAAATGTGCCAGCTCCAGAGAATATCCCCCCCACTATCTTTTACAGCTATAAGGGCATTCCCTTTAGTCTCGTCGCCCTTGGTAAAGTAAACCCTTCCGTCGGAGAGGGAAAGATCTGCAATAAGCGATGGGGCACTCTGCCACACCAACTCTACAGAGGTGGGGGAGATAGCGGGATTATCTGTGTGAAACTGAGTGGTAGAGGTAGGAAGTCCCAAAAGTCCAGCTTCGCCGTTTCCTATAACTGTTGCGTCAAAAGAGTAATTCCCGGGAGTCGAAACAATATAGGAGTTGGCGGTGGCAAAGTGATCCAATGCAATTGCCACAGAGTTATCTACAAAACTCCAACCACTCCCTTCAGAGTTGGGTAACACTTCGTTAAAGATATGGGTGGTTCCACTTTTAAAAGCTTGAGAAGTAGCAGAGATCGTTCTATTGTGAATTATATTTTTGGTTTGAGAGCCATCTTTACTCTCTAAAAGGTACTTTATCTCAATCTCCTTACCGGCCAATTGAGTTGGGGCTACTACCATATAGGCTGTAGCAGGGGTAGCCGAAGAGATAGGAATACCCCCCGGAATATTTAGTGAAACAAAATTATGTTTTTGAGTAGAACTCTCATCTATAGCGTAAGTGTCGTCTTGTGAGTTGTATTTTGTAGCTCCACTCAAGTAGTACCCCTCGGGGGCAGTTACACTAATCTGCTTAATAATCCAATTGTTGTAGGATGCTTCATCTTCAGAAGTGATATCGAACCATAAATAACTGCTCTTATGCTCCAAAGTAAAGTATATTTCGGGAGCAAATTGGCTCAAATCGGATGGAGTGGTAAATGAAGCTGTAGCATATCCAAAATCGCCAGATAGACCAATATGTTCACTATTGGAACCGACCGATTGTGTCTGTAGAGAAAATATTCTATGCGATATAGTTGAAGCGTCGTCGCCGGCAAATTGGTAATGGGGATAATAGATTTTTAAGGAATATTGGCTGCTTGGAGTTATTGAAGTGAGTTTTAAGCTAAAAGAGCCTATTTTATGACCTGCCCCTTGAGAGGCCTCACGATTAATAACTGAGACAATATTGTTGCCCCAAGAGGGAATATTGCCACTATTTTCTACATAAACTCCTAAATTATCGCCACTTTTCCACAAAAAATTTACAACCTCTTCGCCGGGAACTCCAAAAGAAGTTTTGGTTTTATTGCCATCACTACTACCCAATAGCTTTATAGTAAAGCCCTCCTCTCTATTATCTTCCCTGCTAAGCTCCTCCTTTTGACAGGCAAAGAGTAAAATCAGTGGAAGTAGAAATATATATTTTTTAACTCTTTTCATCTCTAAAAATTTAAAATTGATGCTAATCCTCTCTTATTATTGGAGATGATCCGGCATTACCTTCGGGATCGTCGTCATTTTTTGTAGGTATAAATGTGCCTGAACCAAAACTGGACAATGGATATTTATTCTTTAAAAAGAGTTTAACAATAGGGTCGTTCAAATTGAAGGAGTGTTGCCCGTTTACAAAATATGAGAGGGTGATATTTCTATCGGCAATAAATAGAGTCATCCCTTTAAAATTTTGATTATTGCCGGTGTGCCAGATTATATCTCCCAACTCCTCATTTTTTTCAATAACAAAACCCAACGCTCTATAGATAGATTGCTTCTCTCTGCCAACTACAGCAGCAGCAACAAAGTTGCCATGGGCAGAGATCATCTCTTCATACTTTTCTCTACTTAAACCAACCCCCTTCATCATCGCTTTCATAAAGATGGTTATCTCTTCGGCATTAGTTCTCATAGTGTAGGCTACATTTCCATCTTTAGATATAGCACTACTGCTCCAAGGGTTCCACCCCCAAGAGCCACTATTTAAATAACCTCTTGCAGCTGTTGTCTCATACTCCGGCTTCCACACATAGCTGGTGTGTTCCATTCCAAGAGGAGTAAACACCTCTTCCTGAGCTATTTGATCTACCAATTTACCGGTAATATGCTCAACGGTTTTCTGCAGAAGATAGGTACCCGGGCCTGAGTAGCCATAAGTGCCGGGCTCTCTAACAAAAGAGATATTGGAATAAGTAGAGTTGTCAAGACCGGTAATATGGGTAAGAGCCATTCTTGCAGTCAACACTTTTGCCTTCTCTTGATTTTGTTGATCGCTAAACATCTCCAATAGGCCTGGATAATACTCCCAAAGGGGAGTATCTAAATCTATTATACCTCTATCGTTTAGCCTCATAACAGCATAAGCAAATACAATTTTACTAATCGATGCTGCTTGATATATAGTGTTGATTCCTATTGGGGCAACCTCTTGTACAGGAGCTGTTTGGTAGAAAGCTTCATTTACTACGGCAAAAGAGATATCTTGAGTATTGGAGCTATATTTAACCTGAATCGAAGGGATGTTTGCATAGACAATATAACCTTTAACAATCTCTTTATAATAATTGATATCTAAAGAGATCTCTTTAGATGACCATATTTGGGAATCAAAAAGTGCAGGGAACTCCTCATCGATAGTGTATAGGGTCCCCTTTTCAAAGGCAGTAGCAGAGGAGCTTACACTTCTAACCCTTTTAAGCTCAACTAAGCGATTCTCTAAGGGATTCTCTAAAGTATAGGTGAATATCAACTCCTTCCCCCTTACATCGGTTGGAAAAAGAGCCATATAGGCGTATTGCTTGGTAGTAGAAAGCACTATTGGCGACTCTATTTCCAGCGTTACACTATTTGTTTTAGACTCCCCATCCTTTAGGGTCAACTCATCACTACTGCTGTTATAGTTCATATTTCCAGAAAGGGGGATATCGGCTGGGGCAGCAATTGAGATAGTTTTAACTTTCCAACCACTATACTCTCCCGATTGCGCCCAAAGATTAAATTGAATATAGGCACTCTGATGTGTTAGAGTAAAGGATAGATCGGGAGAGAACCCCGCTAAAGATGCAGGTGTTGTAAAATCTACAACAGCAGAGGCAAACCCGCCGGCTTTTGTGAGATGCCTGCTATTGGAAGCTTCCGACTGTACTTGAAATGGGGAGAGTCGGTGGGCTATCTGCCCCGAAGAGTTGCCGGCATCTACGCTCCATGGGAAATAGAGGTTAAGATTGTAGTTATTATTCGGCTCTATATTTGAGAGAGTAGCCTCGAATCTTCCCAAGGGAGTGCCTGCACCGGTAGAACTGCCACCTGAAGAGAGGGTAGTTTTTAAATTTTCATTCAGGGGAACTGCTATATCATTTTGTGAGAGATAAATTCCAATCCTATCTCCCTCATCCCATAAAAAAGGAATTTTCCCGCCGTCAGGCTCACCAAAATAGAGCCTTGTCTCACTGGGCGCACTATTGATTCCTCTTAAAGTTACTTTAACCTTTGAGCCACTCTCTAAAAAAGTACTACCCTCTTTAGAGCAGCTGCCAAGAACCAAAAGAGCAACAATTGCGAGATATCTAAAAAGTTTCATAATATTTTACTTTTCTATTTTTTCTCTTTAGCATCTAAAAGGAGTTGAAGAAATCCCCAATATTGTGTAAAGAGAGTTTTTCTTCCATAGACAGAGTCTGTCTTGTGGGCTATTACCATATCTAATTTTGGAATTACAGTAATATATTGCCCTATTGCACCTCTTGCAGAGTAGGCCCCTTTTAACAATTCCGGAACATTTGGGCCATCCCATACCCACCACATATAGCCATATCCAAAATTCTGCTCTTTTCTAAAGGGTGGGTTCATTTGGCTGTTTGGAGTGTGGAGTGAGATACTCTCTTTAATCCACTCTTTAGATATAACTTCTCTATTTTTCCACTTTCCATTACGGAGCATTAGATAGCCAACCCGTGCCATATCTCTTGTAGAAAAGTGAAATGGATAGGCCATATGTATTGAACGCTTAGGATTCCCCTCTTTACTCTGTTGTGAAAGTTTAAAGTCTTGGAGTTCAATCTGAGAACCAATATCTTTAATAAAAGCTTCATAGATATCTTCGCCTGTAAGCTGCTCAAAAATGGTTCCTGCAACATTAAAATCCCAATTATTATAAAGATAATAGCTTCCAGGCTCTATAGAAGCTCTTTGGGGTGCGTACTCGGTATCGTCGCCGGGGTACGAAGCCTCATGGTAGATTCCCGAACGGGCCGATATAATATCCCTTATAGTAGCTTTTTTTTCAATGGGCAATAACCCACCAACATCATCGATTTTTAGATCGGCAAGGGTTCTATTAAGATCTATTGTGCCGTTTTCTACATATTTGCCGTACATCATAGAGAGAATACTCTTTCTACAAGAGGCTATATAACTTATCCGCTCCAAATTGCCATAGGAAAAAATCTGTTCGCCACCAACAATAACAGTCATTCCTGTTGTCTGCATATTTTGAGCGATATACTTTCTTGCCTCTTTAAGTTTCGCACTATTGAAACCATATTTTTCGGGAGATGCCACACTCCATTCAGTGTTGGGATAGATGAAATTTTGTGCTACTGCTTCTCCTTTGCCAAGGAGGACAAAAAGAAGCAATAGTGTAAGAAAATGTGCTAATTTTTTCATTGTAGAGTATCTTTTATATTTTTTCGACACCAATTCCCGGTAGATCGTTTAAAGTAATCTTGCCATCTACAATCTCCATCCCTTTAAAAGGATCGTTGCTAATTAGAAGATTGCCATCTAAGTCGGCAAAATCCATCATAGGGGCTATTTGAGCTGCAGCCGAAATAGCACATGAACTTTCTGAGGTGCATCCAATCATACGGTACATCCCATAGGCCTGAGCAGTTGCAATCATCTTATTCGCCTCCCTTAAACCGGTACATTTTATAAGTTTTAAATTTATACCGGTAAAAGCTCCATGCAGTTTTGGAACATCTACCAATCTTTGACACGACTCGTCGGCAATAGTAGGAAGGGGACTCCTCTCTGTAACCCAAGCCATGTCATCTATAATCTCTTTTGGCATAGGCTGTTCTACAAATAGAATACCCTTCTCGTGTAACCAATGAATCATCTCAAGAGCGTAATGTTTATCTTTCCACCCTTGATTGACATCTACCACCATAGGTTTGTCGGTTACCGAACGAACAGTATTTACCAACATCTTATCTGTAGCTTCATCTACTCCAAGCTTTACCTTCAATATATTAAAAGGTGCAGCTTCAAGTGTCTTCTCTCTAATAACCTCTTCGGTATCTATTCCAATAGTAAAGGAGGTAGATGGTGCCTTCTCTTTATTATAGCCCCATAGAAGATGTAAAGGCTTATCCAACAGTTTGCCCACCAAGTCGTGAAGAGCAATATCAAATGCAGCTTTTGCACAGGTATTGTTGGGTGCAATATTATCTACATAGGTAAGAATATCATCTATTAAAAATGGAGAGGAAAATTGTGAAAGATCAATCTGTTCTAAAAATTGTGTAGCGGTCTCTACTGTCTGCCCTACCATATATGGAGGAAGTCCAGCCTCTCCGTAACCGGTAATTCCATCGTAACTTATCTCTGCTAAAATGGCAGGGGTAGTATCCCGCGAAAAGCCCGAAATAGTAAAAGTATGTACCTGCTTTAAAAGGTGTGAAGAGATCTTTAAGGTCATCTTTTTATTATGACCGCTCTTTGTGTTGATATTAATGTTTTTACATGCGCTCAGTGGCCCAATTAAAGCACCGGCAGCTGCCAAAGCAGCCGAAGATTTAATAAAATCTCTTCTTGAGTAGTTTTTCATAATATATCTATTTTTAATTTATTTTAGCGTTAATAATCCTACCCAATAGAGTCCAGTATTTATCGGCATTGTTGTCATTGGTAGATGTCTTCTGCACCACCACCATATCCAAAGCTGGAAGTACCGTTATGAATTGACCACCGGCACCTATTGCTGTATAAGCACCCAAATAACCCTCTCTATTGGCATTACCGTCCCACACCCACCACATATATCCATATCCCCACAATGGATATTTTCCTCTGGGATTCATTTCGTCTACAGAAGTATAGGCAGAAGTTATTTGCTCTACCCACTCTTTAGAGATAATTTGTCGCTCCTTCCACTTCCCTTTTCTTAGCATAACATAGCCAATCCTTGCCATATCACGAGTAGAGAGATAGATGTGGTAGGCGGGGTATTGAGAAATTGAAAGAGTACCCCCCTTTCTTTGGGCATCTAAAGAGAAATCTTGAAACTCCAATGGGAGCGCAAGTTCGGTATATAGTGCCTGATATATGTTGCTTCCTGTAAGATTTTCGAATATTGTTCCGGCTATATTGAAATCCCAGTTGTTATATAAAAAATATTCTCCTGGGGTTTTGCTCCCTCTTGGGGGTGCGGAATCAGTGTCGTCTCCAGAATTTGAGGCGGGATGATAGACTCCCGAACGGGCAGTAATACAGTCTAAAATTGTTGCCTCTTTCTCTATTGGGAGTAATCCGCCCACATCATCCATACCCATCTCTTCTAATGTTAAAGAGAGATCTATAGTGCCGTTCTCTACGAACCTTCCCATCATCATAGCCAATATACTTTTACGACAAGAGGCAAGGTAGCTCAATTCGGTCAAATTGCCATAAGAGTGTATAACCTCTCCTCCAACAATCACCATCAATCCGGTTGTTGTCAATTGGGGTGTAGAGGCTATATAATTCTCTATAATCTCACCTAAATTGGCTTTAAAGCCATATTTTTCTGGTATAGCCACACTCCAGTCCTCATTGGGATAGATAAAATTTTGTGGTTCCTTCCCACCACCGTTGGGGGGTTGCTCTTCGCCGGGAGGGGTGGTGCCACCACCATTGGAGTTTTGCTTTTCACATGAAGCGAAGAGTACTATAAAGAAAAAGAGGAATAGATATATAAATTTTTTGTTCATCAAATGTTACTATTAAATGGCCTATTTATGGATTTTGGATAATATTGGGATTTGCATCGGTTTCGGAAGTTTTGGGTATTTTCCACTGCCATCTTGAGTCTCCCGGCTCCACCTCATATACAGCACCTGTCACAGAAGAGACACAATTGGTACCTGTGCGGTTCAATTTTTGGTCTAATCTTTTTAAGTCTATAAATCTGACTCCCTCCCCCCAAAGCTCCACCCTTCTTGCAACAAGAATCTCATTTACCAAGGCTGTACCACTCAGAGAAGATTTGAGATATAAGGGGTTGCGTGTTCTCATCAAATCGTATAGGGCGTCACGAGCCTCCTCTGTTTTATTGGCCTTGGCATATCCTTCTGCAGCAATCAAATACATTTCGGCCACCCTCATATAGGGAATAGAGCCTGCGCTGGATGTTTCAGATTCTCCCATAAATTTTTGATGCATATATGGAAATGTGACACCACCATCCGGTATAATCACTGTGCCGGGCTGGGGAGATGCTACCCATAATTTGGTTTTTCTTATATCGTTGTTTGAAATCTGATTATATAGAAGGATATTGATAACCCTTGGCGCCCCTTTAACCCCTCTACTAAAATAGTTGGCACCCATATAGGCGAAAAATGAACCGTAAGTTTGAGATTGATCATTGACCACCTTACTTCCCCACATCCACTCGGGATTGGTATAATCGTTATAGCCGGTAAAATGATCATTGGTAGACATAAAAGAGTAGTTGGTAGCTGCCTCCATTGCCATATCGGCTGCCTCTTCCCAATATTGTTGAGTTAAAAGTACTCTTGCCTTAATGCCTTGTGCCACAGATTTGTCTATATGCGATTTATTGATTCTGCTATAGCCGTCCAATAGTCCAATTGCTTCATCCAGATCGTTGTTGACAAGGTGATAAACCTCTTCTACACTATTTCTTGCCTTCGCCTCGGGAGATTCATATGTCATAATTGGTACCCCCAAGTTGGAGTTGTCTCCATCTTTAACATATCTCTTACCAAAAAGTTGCACCAACTTCCATGGGCCCACGCCCTATAAGCCAAAGCTTCCCCTTTGATAATATTTTTGTCGGATTGAGTTCCTACAGCTTCATCTATACTACCTATTATATTATTGGCATTGGAGATTATTTTGTAGTAGAAGTCCCAAACAAATTTTGAGTAGTGGCCGGTTTCACTGGTATGGTCAAGCCATTGCAATTGAGCCACAAAATAACCATTTGCCCTTGCAGGCAATATTACATCCTCACCCATAACATCCAAACAGTGCATAATGCTTCCCTCTCCTCCATACCACTGGTCTCCCTGCCAATTGGTATACATCAATCTATGGATACCGTTCAAAGCTCCCCAACCATTATCTGTAGAGGTAAAGACCATTTGAACATCAAGACCGTCTGTTGGAAATGTCTCTAAAAAATCTTTTGAGCATGAGCTTAAAAAAGCTATCAAAATTGCTACTATATATATTCGTTTCATTTCTGTAAAGTTTTATAGATTCAATTTTAGACCTAAGGTTACAACTCTACTTGGAGTATATTGGCTTGATGTTACTCCATCAAAGCTCTCCATTGGGTTCAGACCCTTTCGAGCAGCAAATAGAAGAAGGTTTTCGCCACTTAAAGTAAATGAGCAGATGTTTACCCCAATATTTTTTGCAACTTTATTGGGTAACTGATAAGAGATTGAGGCCATATTTAAACAGAGGTAGCTGGCATTGGTAAGAAATCTACTTGAGGAGACATTATATACAGATATCTTTGAGTCGTCCATGCGGGGCACATCGGTAATATCACCCTCCTTTTGCCATCTTCGGCTCATTTCATTGGATAATGAGTAACCGTAGTTTCCCGAAGAGCTCATTTGGGCAAGAAGAGAGTCGTAGGTCTCTCCTCCCAGTTGATATCCAAATTGCACTATTCCAGAAAAATTTCCAAAATGAAAAGAGGTGTAGAAATTGCCATAAAGTGATGGTATTGAAGTTCCTTTATAGTTGTACTTTGCATTGTTGTGTGAAGTTGTTACAATGGTACCGTCTTCCATTATCCTACAGGTGGCACTATCCCAATCCAACTCCTCGTCAAATAAAAAGAGAGCTGAACCGTCTCTTGGGTCTACACCATAATAGTCCCTCAACCAAAAATCATATAATGAGCGGCCAACCATTAATTTTTTAGTACCGCTTATCAATTCGGGATTGTCGTCGGGCATCTTAGTTATTCTGTTTTTTAGAGTAGATGCATTGATTCCTACTGTCCATAGATAGTTGTTGGATTTAAGAAAATCGTAGGCAAGATCTATTTCAAGCCCTCTATTTTTCATTGTTCCAATATTCTGATACTGAGAAGTTATACCTGTTGAAGCGGGTAAAATTACTCTAAAAAGGAGATCGTCGTTGGTCTTTGTAAAGAACTCTACGGCCCCTCTTAAACTATTTCTAAAAAAAGCAAAATCAACTCCTGCCGAAGTTTGTATCTGCTTCTCCCATGTTAGAGCCCTATTCCCTGCCGACACATCTTGTAGATAACCCGGTTCACTTTGGTTGTTGTTGTTTAAGATATAAAGATCTTGCCACGAATAGTTGCCAATTCCCTCAAGATTACCATTCACACCCGAAGATCCTCTTATTTTTAAAAGATTGATCCAGGCAACATCCTTTAGAAAATTTTCCCTCTCCATATTCCATCCTACACCCAAAGAGTAAAAGTTACCCCACCTAACATCTCTAAAGAACTTCGAACTGCCATCCCTTCTAAAAGAAGCTTCAATTACATATCGTCCTTTATCGTACGAGTAGTTTACACGAGATAGAAAGCCTTCAACTTTACTACCAACCGTATATGAGGTGGCCGACAATATATCGGTAAAATTGACCAATTCTATATTGCCATCCACAATCTGGCCACTCTTATTCATGGTATTGTAACGGGTTTCTGTTTCGTAGCTCTCATGACCAACAAGAGCGTCAATCTCATGTTTTCCAATAGTTTTACTATAAGAGATGAGCTGTTGGAAGGTGTTGGCCAAGTTTGTTCTATTGGTTCTGGAGGCTCTTCCCGAACCGGCATATGCCCCAACCTTATTGGATCTGTAAGAATAGCCCATATACATACTATTATCCAAATTGGCATTTACAGTCAACTTGAAATCTTTAAGAAAAGAGATTTCAAAGTATAGTTTAGACTGAAGTGTCCCTCTTCTATATTGCATATCGTCGGCAAGCAGTTCGGCCACCAAGTTTCTATTTCCGGCAATAAATGGGCGAATTGGGTATGTTATACCATCGATAGTTTGGCCGCCGGTATCAAATATCTTATTGCCATCGGAATCGGTTAAGTAAGCACCGGTAATAAGATCATGTAGATATACGGGATAGATCTGGCCCATCATCCTAGCCGTATATATAGGGTTTGTAGAGGAGGCTCCCGACCAATCTTGGTTATAGGAGTCAACAACACTACCTGAAAGGTTTACCCCAAGTTTAAGCCACTTTAAGGGTTGATAATTTACATTTCCCCTTATGGCATATCTTCTTGTAAAACTTCTCTTCATCCAGGCGTTATCATCCAAATATCCGAGAGAGGTGTAGTAGTCGCTCTTATCTGTTCCACCACTCATAGAGATAGAGGCGTCACTCCTTCTTCCCAATCTCATCATAGGCTTGTACCAATCTAAATCGTCGCCCCACTTTAATTTTGTAGCAGCAGAGTTTAAAGTTCCAGTTGCAGTGTCTATTATCTCATTATTGTCTATACCCTTAAAAGGATTGTACATCAATTCGTTATAGATACCGCTATAGAGTATGCCATTGTATAACCCTCCTCTACCGGCCAAGATATTTGCATCTGCAATATCTATGTTAGAGCCATATACAAGGGCATTCCTCTTAGCTTCAAACATCAGCTGATAATAGTCCTGTGGAGATACCCCTTCGTGAGGATCGATAAAACGGCTACTAATACCTACCGAACTGTTAACAGAGAGTCTCATCTTCTCTTTATTCCCCTTTTTTGTTGTAATCATAATGATACCATTTGCACCCCTACTTCCATAAATAGCTGTTGATGCGGCATCTTTCAATATAGTAAGTGTTTCAATATCATTGGGATTTATACTTCTCAAAGAGAGGTCAAAGACTGCACCATCAACTACAATAAGAGGAGAACTTGAGGAGTTTATGGTACCAAAACCTCGAATTCTAATATTGGGGGCATCACCCGGAATACCACTTGAAGAGGTTGCCATTACACCCGGGGCGGCACCATATAGTGCAGATGCTACAGATGTAATAGGCCTATCCTCAATTTTACTACTATTGATGGTATTTACCGAACCTACCAATGAAGATTTCTTTGTTGTACCATATCCAACCACAACAATCTCATCTAAGAGAGAAATTTCGGGTTGCATAGTAAAATTGGTTTCGGCATTGGAAACTACTTCAAAACTTTGAGAAGCAAAGCCTATAAACGATAGTTCAATAATATCGCCTATTGAGGCCGAAATTTTAAAGTTTCCGTTGAAATCTGTACCGCTTGCACTATTTTTACTCTTGTTATATAGAGAAACGCCTGTTAGAGGTTCGCCATTTGCCTCTATTACTCTTCCTGTAAGAGTAAAAGAGGATTGCTCTTCCCTTTTAATTGTGTGTAAAGAGAAGCGGTCGGCGGGATAGGCTATCTCTGGAGTACTCAATAAAACTTGACTCCTATCTACCTTATAGAGTATCCCTAAGGGAGGGAAAATCCTCTTAAAAAGATCTAATGGATTTTCATTTTTAGCCTCTATAGAGACAAGAGAGTCAACAATTTTTAGTGCATTGGAATATGCAAAATTGTAGTTGGATTGGTTAGAAATCTCTTTTAAGACACCTTTTAAAGGGGTGTTTTTAAAAGTAAAATTAAGGTTCTGGCCCCTCATTTGAACTGAAAAAAGTAGGCAAATGAAAACCAGAACAGATTTTGACAATAAAAGTTTTTTATTATCCATAGTCAAATGGTATTTATTATTTTCTTTTTTGTAAAGTAATGCTATTCTCATTTATGATATAATCTATTGGAGAACAGAATTTCACCATCTCCATTATCTCAATAATTGAGGCCGATTTAAAAGAGGCTGTAATTTTAAAATTTAATATTTCAGGATCATCTATATAGAATGTAGTACCATGCCATCTTGTCAAACTTTGAATAACTTTCTCAAAAGGGGTCTCCTCAAAAATAAGTTCACCCCGCCTCCATGCTGTCTGAGTGGAGACAACCTGTGAGTTTTTTATTAGCACAGAACTATTGTCTCCTTTAACAAGATAAGAATCGTTAGGCTGAAGATGAGCAACTTCTTCTTTATCTGCAATTTGAGTTCCTTTTATCAGAGTAAGAGCGCCCGATACCAATGAGGTTTGAATCTCATTGTCTACACTGTAGGCTCTAATATTAAAAGCGGTCCCCACTACCTCTACCCTCATATCAAAGTTTGTCTGTACAACAAAGGGAGTATCGGGTTTAGATACAACATCAAAGAAGAACTCTCCCGAACAAATTTTGACAACTCTCCTCTTACCAGAAAATTTATCGGGAAAAATTATTTTACTTCCGGAATTGAGCCATACTTTAGAGCTATCGGGTAATACGATATAGCCTTTTACTCCATTTTCGGTATAAAGAGTGTGATTATAGGAGTCGCCCTGGCCACTGGCAACTGCACTGTAACTATCGACATAATGGCGATTAAAGGGAATGAAATTAATAAATAGGTTCAGTAGTAATAAAATAGCTATTGAAGCGACCAACAGATATTTAGGTGCGAAAACTTTCCTCTCTCTACTCCTTATGCTCCCTTCTCTAATTGCCTTAAAGAGTTCTAACTCCTCTTTTGTATCGGCTCTTGAACCGGGTAATGTTTGTGAAAGGTATAACAGCTGCATGGAACTAAAGAGTCTTAGATTTTCATCACTCTCTTCAATCCATTTTTGAAGGGACTCCTGCTCCTCATTGGAGCAACCATTCATAAGATATTTAAATATAAGATCCTCCATTCTTTAGGGTAAATATTCTTTTAAACTTATTCTCAAAATTTTTAAAGCGGTAGAGATTCTCTTCTCTATAGCCTTTATTGAAACCCCCTCTATCTTTGCTATTTCATGATATTTCAGCTCTCTAAATCGGCTCATTATAAAGGTGTTTTTTACACTTTCGGGCATCTCCTCCAACGAATCATAAATAATCTGTTCCACCTCTTTAGAAAAGATATCCATAGAGCCTACAAATGAGAGTGATCTGTAATTCATCTCTAAAGCAGCCTTATTTGAGTTGTAGATACCCTTTTCGTAACTATTTCTCACTCTTAATCTTTTAAGTCTATTTAGGGAGCGGTGTTTTGTTATTGTCATTAAAAAAGGAACTATATCTTCAGAAAAATCGAGGCTATCGCGTCTTTCCCACAGTATTGTAAACACTTCCGAAGCTACATCATATGAGGCATTGGCATCGCCCAAATAGGTGTAGGCAAAACGCACCACTTTGTGTAGATGAGTTTTATAGCACTCCTCTACATATTGTGCGGTATAACTATTACTTCGACTCTCCTTTTTTCTTAACTTCATTAAATTATTCTGTAGAGAAAAGTTGGGGCTTAATTGTATGGAACCTGCTATTGATCTGCCTGCCACTCCATACACCTTATACTTACTGCATGTGCTCTACTTGCTCTATAATCGACATCAAGGGTATTGTTTCCATCGCCATTGTAGTAGTACATATTTCGTGCATAGTAGTTTAAGATACCATCAACTGTAAGCGTTGCCGAACCGGAAGACCAAACGGCATAACCATGGGTGCCTACATACATTAATTTTCCAACTTCACCTCTTATACAACCTGCTGCGGGATACCAGACATCTTGATATGCCCGTCCTCTATTCACTTCGTCAAATATAAAATTAGAGGAGTTTAATGAGGCCCAAGAGTTTCTGCTGGCCACTTTATACCCTTTAGGGCACGGGTCGTAAATTGTTTTTGAGCCATTGGTCCAAAGAGTACCAACATCTGCTATTAGCCAGTCGGATTTATGGGGGTTAAATGTTGTTCCATCTTCACTTGTGATAAATGTTGTTGGATGTTGTACAGCATACGGTACAGTGCCTCCTGTACTATATGGGACAGGTGTGGGCCATATATGGGTAGTAGGAGCTGTGGTCATCTCTTCACCCTCTTCAAAAGAGGTTTGGGATGCTCCAATAAAAGGATCTTTTCTACCCCACTGATAAAGCAAACCAAAAGCGCCTACATCTCCCTTTATCTTATTTTTTGCTCCAAGATTTCTATCCATCAGTTTGAATCCATTTGTCCCCGAATAGTCGTCGGATTGGCCACTATAGTCGGAGATCCAAATATGCCAACTCCATAGATAGTTGCCTATAGGGTTGAAATTATCGTCGGCCTTTCTAATGCCTATTACTGCATTGCCATATCTTTCATTCTCTTTATAAGAGACTTTAAAACCTATAGAACCTGCGGGACCTACACCACTGCTCTTACCTTCTGTCAACTCAATAAGTTTCTCTTGACCATCTAAATCTACATCCTTCCAAATAATATCTGCAACCCAATTGGTATTGGAGGATATAAGATTGTCTGCAACATTTGCATTATCTACACCCCAATATATATTGGCTCTTGAGATAGGAAGTAAAAATTGAAATGATTGGCCGGGTTCAGTTGGAGGATTGATTATAAATGAGTTTTGATTGGC
>Ga0265293_10007456_pt1 | contig 16834 bp, 9 predicted proteins | sample Munlanlewell138R_FD_192505 | JGI IMG/M metagenome (GOLD analysis project Ga0265293, IMG submission 192505) | Leachate microbial communities from a municipal landfill in Southern Ontario, Canada - Leachate well 138R | ecosystem: Engineered > Solid waste > Landfill > Unclassified | place: Canada...
TAACCAAATATTGCAAAAATCCGGTATCAGCAATTTACGTATATATGCTAAATTGTATGATTTCTTTTCAACTTTTGAAAAACGAGAACAACGCGATCAAGAATTCCCGAACGCCGGATATACGGTTTATCCTGCCATGAAAACAGCCTTATTAGGCATATCTTTAAATCTATAAGTTCACTTTAGTTTTAAAATAATTGATTTTAATATGATGAAAACGATATATAAATCCATAACATTGTTAATCTTGACTTTCACAGTTTTTTCATGTGAAAGCATGTTGAACCCTGAACTTGACGGAGCCTTGAGTGAGCAGGGCATTTGGACAAACAATTTAAGAGCTTTCGGGTATTTAAACAATGCCTATCATAATCTCCCAAACGGATATAACCGTATATCGAATGCCATGTTCGATGCTGCCACAGATGATGCTGTATGCCCTGATCCTGCAAATCCCATTCACGGTTTTTACAATGGTAACTGGAGCCGCTTCAATATCATTGATGATGTATGGTCGAAAAACTATGAAGGTATCCGCAAAGCAAATACTTTTTTGCAGAAAATTGATAGCGTACCATTATTGAGAGCTTCAAATGCTTTAGGTACAGATGAGAGTATTTTAAGAACACGTGAAAGGATGAAAGGCGAAGCCTATTTTCTACGTGCTTATTTTTATTTTGAATTGGTGAAGAGATATGGTGGTGTTCCCTTAACAGATAAAGAATTAACTCCTCAGGAAGCCGGCACTATCAGTAGGTCCTCTGCCGATGACTGTTTCCAATTTATTCTAAATGATTGTGATTCGGCTGCTGCCCGATTACCGAGAAAATACGGTGTTACACCGGTTATTGTCGGATTTAATGATGCCAAAGATTTGGGTAGAGCTACCTCCGGCGCAGCAAAAGCTCTTAAATCAAGGGTCTTGCTTTATTGGGCAAGTCCCTTATTTAATCCTGACAATGATATCAGTCGATGGGACAGTGCTGCTGTGGTTGCCAAAGAGGTGATTGATTACACAATAGATGAGTCCGGCGGAGCCAAAGTCTATGGTTTAAATAGATTCACTTCAACAGTTAATATGACAGATTTATTTTCTACTAATAATGTTTTGTCTTTATATCATCAGGAAATCATTTTTTCTACACAATACGTAGCAAACACCACCATAGAACAGCTCAATGCGCCCATATCATTTGGAGCAAAAGGATTGACTAATCCTACTCAAAACTTAGTAGATGCTTTTCCTATGAATAACGGTTTAGCAATAGATGATGATGCTTCAGGATATGATGCACTCAATCCCTTTGTTAATCGCGACCCAAGATTGGAGATGACAGTTTTACGTAATGGAATGAAATTTACAGTCAATGATAAAACTGATACTATTGAAACATTTATAGATGGGAAAGATGGTCCCGGCGCTTATGCTAATGCGTCTCAAACCGGCTATTATTTGAAAAAATTCTTATTGCCGCATGCTGTGTGGGATGGCAGAACTGTCAATATAACACGCACTTGGATCTTATTAAGATTTGCAGAAATGTATCTGAATTATGCAGAAGCACGTAACGAGGTTTACGGTCCGGATGCTGAGGTTTATGCCGCACTGAAAGAATTACGTAAGCGTGCCGGTTTCAGACCTTCAGATATCCAAGCAGGATTAAGCCAAGAAGCAATGAGAGAAGTTATTCAAAATGAGCGAAGAATTGAACTTACGTTTGAAGAACATAGGTTCTTTGATGTAAGGCGCTGGAAGCTATTTGATGATCCGGTGCATAAAGAAAACATGCTTAACATACGTGGTATCTCGATCACAAAAGACGAAAATGAAGCATTCGTTTTAGACATGGATCATATGGTGCAAGTACGAACATTCACTCCTAAGATGTACTTATACCCTATTCCGGAAGCCGAACTTCTGAAAAACAAAAATTTAAGTCAGAATCCAGATTGGTAATTGTCTCTTTAATACGATTATATACATAAAAACGGAAAATATACTAACATGAGACTCTATTATTTATAATAATTTTGTCTCAGTAATCATACTATACCAATTTATAAACATTTAAAAACATCCTTATGAAAAAAACTACACTTATTATTTTAGCACTTTTACTCAATTTTGTATTGCAGGCAAAAGTTGTTTATGTAAGCAATTCCGGAGATAATACTTCCGGATTATCTTGGGCTAATGCCTATCACAATATCACCTCCGCTATAGCTACTGCCACTAATGGAGATGAAATATGGGTAGCTCAAGGAACTTATCTTGTCAACAATGAAGCTTCTCAACTGATTTACAAAGAAGGTGTAAATGTATATGGTGGTTTCACCGGCGATGAGACAAAACTTGAAAGTAGAAATTCCGATCCTGCTTTGACCATTATCAGCCATAAAGATGAAGTGGCTGATAATTTCCGACTGCTATTCAGTACTGATTTAAATGAACCTACAGTTTGGGATGGTTTTACATTTGATGGAAAAAACCAGGGAGCAGGTGTAAAATTATCCGGAAATTGTACCCTTAACAATGCGGTTGTAAAAAACTGCGTGGAAGTAAATGGTTCGGGTACGGCAGTCTATATGAGTTCTTCCAGTGACTTTATTCCTGTTACATTATCTAATTCCGATATCCTTAATAACACACTCAAGGTATCGGCTGATGATGTGTATCAAAAAGGTGGTGCAGGAGTATTCGTTAAAAGCGGTGCACGCATGGCTACAATCAGCAATTGTAATATTAAGAATAACACCATTGAAGGTATATCAGCATCAGGAACATTGGAAGCTATGGGTGCGGGCATCTATATCTACGAAGGCATAATCAAAAACTGCATCTTGGATGAAAATCACATAACAAACAGTGCTAATCCCAACTATACAAACAATAACTTTACAGGCGGAGCTATTGCCATTGTTCCTGAAAAAGTGGATAATGACCCAAACGAAGTACTGATAGAGGGCTGTGTCATTACCAATTCCACCAGCAAGTCGCGCGGTGGGGCTATAGCCATTGACCCGCGTTGGTCTGGTCAATATCACGGTAATTATACGATTTCTAAAACAATTATTGCCAATAACCAATCCGATGTTGTAGGAGGCGGTATCATGGTTACTGCTCCCACTGCACAAACAGGCGATGGTATTACGTTGAATATTATCAATTCAGTGATTGCCAACAACAGTGCAGTAACCAATGCCGGTGGCGGAATTTATATCAATACCGGATGTATACTGAACATAACGAATGCTACCATTGTAAATAATCTCGCCGGAGCTTACGGAGGTGGCGGTTTGTTTATGCAGGGAACAGGATCTCATGTTATCAAACCCACTTTGAAAAATGTTTTATTATGGGGTAATGAAGGAACAGGACGTTCAACCAGTGAAAAACAATTAAGAATTAACGGGCAAGAAGGAACGGTTATTTTTTGTGCGGTACAAGAACTAAACGAAGAATATGGTGAATTCAGCGCATCTTTGCTCGGTGATAATATAAGCCTTAGCGTTAACAATTTAGATGCTAACGGACCGGGATTTATCTCACCATCTCCCGGACCCGGATATGGAGTAGAAGGTGCCTTGGATGCCATTTGGAAGCTTTCGAAAAATTCTATCTGTGTGGATGCAGGAGATGATTATATTGATGATGACATCGAAAGTGTGTCGAGACCACAAGGTGACTATTCTGATATAGGAGCTTACGAATATCATACTTCATCCGGCTTAAAAGGTGGTCTATCAGATAACTGGAAAGCTTACGGTGCTCAGGGAAAAATTATAATAGAGAACAATGCAAATATCAGAGAAGTAGCAATTTACAATCTACTTGGTAATTTAATGGTAAAACGCCATATATCAGAAGGTGCGCATTCAATACAACTTCCTTCCAATCAAATCTATCTTGTGAAAACAGGAAAATCTGTTCAAAAAGTTATTGTTAGATAATGTTGAACAGCAAATAATAAAAATATAATGTCACTAACTTTCAAAAATATTCAAATTATGAAACGTTTAAAATTAATTGCATTATTGATAATCACAACTGCGGCACTTCATGCAACAGTGTATTACGTAAGTCCTGATGGTGATGGCACCACCGGTTTGTCGTGGGAAACTGCTTATAAAACACCGGCTGCAGCTTTAGCCGGAAGTCCGGTAGCCGGCGACGAAGTATGGGTACAACAAGCTACTTATGTTTCAGCTGCTACATTAAACTGGAAAACAGCTATTAATTTCTATGGTGGATTTGCAGGCACAGAAACTGAAAGAAATCAAAGAAGTGCTGATGCTTCTCTGACCATCCTCGAAGGTACTAACACCAATAAAGTATTGAATGCACCGGCTATGGCATCTCCAACAACCTGGGATGGATTTACTATTCAAAAAGGATATGCCACAGGAGGTGGAGCAGGTATTTTTATGCAGAAAAATGCCATTTTGGAAAATTGTATTGTACAGGATAATGTGGATACAGGATGGGGAGGTGCCGGTATTTATATACAGGGTGCTACCGACGATTCTATCAAGGTCATCAATTGTGTAGTAAGAAACAATATTGCCTACACAAGCGATGGGAGAACAGATAAACACGGTGGCGGCGGTATCCGTATCAGGCCGGATGCACCCAAAGCTGTTGTAAGAGGAACTATCATCGAAAATAATATCTTGGATGCGAAAGGAACAGGCAATGGTGTAGGAGGCGGTGTTTACATAGCTGCCGGAACAATTGAAAATTCAATCATCCGTAACAATACAGCTACCAACATCAATCCCGGTACCGAAGCTTTGGTGTACAACGGAAAAGTACAAGGAGGCGGAATTTTTGTGATGCCGCAGAATATCGCCGACAGGGATATCACCATCAGAAACTGTACTATCACAGGCAATGAAACAACTACACATGCAGGTGGCGGTATGTCTATTGATCCCTTATGGACATCAACTGCTATCATAGCCAATGTGCTTGTTCAAAATAATTACATTACCAATAACAAAGCTTACAGAAATGGTGGAGGCATTATGACGGATGGGCAAAAAGTCACTTCAACAGCAGATTATACTTTTACAAACTGTGTGATAGCCAATAATTCTTCAAGTGCAGTTGCAGCAGCAGGTGGTGGTGCTTTTGTCAACAACATTGGGGATTACGGGGGCAAGGTAAACTTTATTAATTGTACGGTTGCCAATAATAAAATGCTGACTACCAACTATGGAGGTGGTGGTATTTTTTATAATAATTTGACTGCTGATGTGAGCAATTGTGTTTTCTGGGGTAATGGTAGTGTTGGAGCATTAGCTCCTTATCACCTGAGAGTTAAAACCGATATTACAACTAATAAAATTGTCAACTGTGCATTCGACAACCGTTTTGTAGAAGCTCAGGTTTCTCCTGCCGGATATGAAGCTGATTTAACAGGCTTGGTTATTATCGAACAAAGCAATGAAGGTGCAGAAGAAGGAAAATTATATCCTTATTTTGAAAGTCCGACTGACTTTATTGGAGCAGCAACAAACGAAAGTGAAAAAACTGCTATAGAGGAAGCCAATTGGGCAATAGGTAGTGCTTCAGCACTAAGGAATAAAGGTAAAACCATTGTTGGTTTAGATACTGACATTATTGGCGCTGATCGTCCCATGGAAGGTGTATTTGATATTGGTGCCTACGAATACGATATTGCTACAGGCTATTCTCAAAACCAAAATCTTTCAAGAATTTATGGAAGTAATGGAAGATTATTCGTCAATAATATCAAAGCAAAAAAATCAATACAAGTATATGATATGATGGGAGTTCTTGTAAAATCTTTGGATGCAAGAGATGGATTACAAGAGATTTCACTTCCTGCTAATCAAATATACATTGTAAAAGTAGATTCAAAATCGACGAAAATCATCTTGTAAAAAGTTATCTTCATATGAAGATAAAAAAAATTATTTTTAACCATTGTATTCATAAACGTTTAAATGAAAACTGTAGTATGAATACAATGGTTAGTTTTTAATTCGAAAAATCAAATATCACACTATGCAAACCCACTCAAAACTTTTGTTTTTACTTTTCTTTTTGTCGGTATTTTCTTTAACATCCTTCTCCCAAGAAGCAAAACCTTATTGGCAGGATATCAATGCATTCGCAATCAATAAAGAATATCCGCGTACTTCTTTTACGGTTTTCGACACGAAAGCTCAAGCTTTAAATGGTAAGTTTGAAGATAGCCCATATTATCAATCCTTGAACGGCATATGGCAATTTATTTATACGGATGATTACCGCAGCTTACCGGAGAACATTGCAGATTTGAATCGTTCTTCTGTGGACTGGAAAAGCATTCAGGTGCCCGGCAATTGGGAGGTTCAAGGTTTTGGAATTCCAATTTATACCAATATACCATTTGAGTTTCAACCAACAAATCCTAAGCCCCCACATCTACCTGATGTCATTCCTGCGGGCGTGTATAGACGTGAGTTTGAAGTTCCGGAGAATTGGCAAAATCGTACTGTTTTCTTGCAAATCGGTGGTGTAAAATCAGGAACTTATGTATACTTGAATGATGAATTTGTGGGATATAGCGAGGATTCAAAAAATCCGGCAGATTTCATATTAGATAAATATCTAAAACCTGGTAAGAACACCTTGACATTTAAGGTGCTTCGTTGGTCAACCGGATCATATTTGGAATGTATGGATTTTTGGCGCATCAGCGGTATCGAGCGAGATGTGTACATTTATGCTCAGCCCAAAACTGCCCTTAAAGATTTTAGTATAGTTTCTAATTTGGATGATAGCTATCAAAATGGTTTGTTTAAGTTAGATGTATTACTCGAAAACAAAACTTCCAACAAACAATCTGTCACAGTAGCTTATGAATTATTAGATAATCAAGCATCTGTTATTGCACAATCATCAAAAACAGAAACTATTGACAAGACATTAAAATTGAGTTTTGACAAAGAGATAGCTAATATTCAAACTTGGACAGCCGAAAAACCTAATTTGTATAGTTTATTAATTACGGTAAAATCTGGTGATATCGTACAAGAAATTATCCCCTATAAAGTAGGTTTTAGAAGAATAGAAATTAAAAAATCTGATATTTTAAATGCACAGGGCGAACCTCATACTTTGCTATATGTGAATGGGCAACCCATTAAACTAAAGGGTGTAAATGTGCATGAACACAACCCATTAACCGGACATTATGTTACTGAAGAATTGATGCGTAAAGATTTTGAATTGATGAAGTTGCATAATATCAATGCGGTGCGGACTTGCCATTATACTCAAAGTCGTAGGTTTTATGAACTTTGCGATGAATATGGATTTTATGTATATGATGAAGCTAATGTTGAAGCTCACGGCTTGTATTACAGTCTTCGCAAAGGCGGAGGAATGGGTAATAATCCGGACTGGATAAAACCTATTATGGAAAGGACACAGAATATGTTTGAGCGCAATAAAAATCACGCTTCCGTTACTTTCTGGTCTTTGGGCAACGAAGCCGGAAATGGATATAATTTCTACCAAACTTATTTGTGGTTAAAAGATGCAGATAAGAATTTAATGGCTCGCCCTGTTTTATACGAAAGAGCTCTTTGGGAATGGAATACAGATATGTTTGTTCCACAATATCCCTCTGCTGAAATATTAGATTCTTTGGGACGTAACGGAACTGACAGACCTGTGATGCCTTCGGAATACGCTCACGCTATGGGTAATTCTACCGGCAACCTGTACGAACAATGGCAGGCAATATATAAATATCCAAATTTACAAGGTGGATTTATCTGGGATTGGGTAGATCAAGGTTTGCATGCAGAAGACGAAAACGGAGTGGTTTATTACACTTATGGTGGAGATTATGGTGTTAATCAACCCAGCGATGGTAACTTCTTATGCAATGGTCTTGTGAATCCTGATAGGTTGCCCCACCCTGCCATAGCAGAAGTGAAATATAATTATCAAAACATAGGTTTTGAAGCAGTAGATTTGCACACTGGTAAAATAAAAGTCACAAACAGGTTTTATTTCACTAATTTAGATGAGTTTCTTATCAGCTACAAATTGATGGCAAACGAGAAAGTGATTGCTTCAGGAAAATTAGACATGCCATTAGAAGCGCAGGCATCATCAATTGTTACTATACCTTTGAAATCTGTCAAACCAAAAGTTGACACCGAATACTTCATTAATTTTGAAGTAAAAACTAAGGCTGCAACTCCACTCGTTCCCAAAGGACATCTCGTAGCCTACGATCAGTTTCAATTGCCTGTAGAGAACTTAAAAAGCCCTGAACCAAAGATAAAGGAAGTGCCATCAGCATAGAAGAAAACAATCAAAACATTGTATTCAAATCTAACGATGTACAATTTATTTTTGATAAGACAAAAGGCATCGTAAGCTCTTATCAAGTAAAAAATCAAGAATTTATAGATAAAGGATTTGGCATGCAGCCTAACTTCTGGCGTGCTCCTAACGATAATGATTATGGCAACGGTGCACCTAAGCGATTGCAGGTATGGAAGAACTTGAGCCTTAATTTCGAATTAGATAATATTCAAGCCTCCATGCATGAACAAAAGGGTGTTTTGGATTTAGTGTACAAACTAACCGATGGCAACAAATATCATCTGAATTATACAATTATGGCTGATGGAAGTTTGGCAGTACAAGTAAATTATCTCACTTCAGGCAATAGTGCTACACCGGAATTACCACGTTTAGGACTACGTTTCAGAATTCCTAAAGATATGACTCAGGTGAGCTATTTCGGTCGTGGTCCTGAAGAGAATTATGTTGACAGGTATAAAGGTACGATAGTAGGTTTGTATCGTACTACCGTTGAAGATATGTACTTCCCCTATGTGCGTCCGCAAGAAAACGGACATAGAACTGACGTGCGCTATTTAAGTCTTCAATCTGATAAGAAAACAGGTTTAATGATTAAAGGCTTGGAAACCTTCGGATTTAATGCTTTACGCAATTCAGTAGAAGATTTTGATGCAGAAGAAGCTACTCAATTCGAATATCAATGGAATAATTACAGTCAGGCTGAAATTGACAATAGGGATTATCAACAAGCTAAAAATGTGTTGCGCAGGCAACATCATATCAACGATATTGTACCGCGAGATTTTATTGAAGTTTGCATCGATATGAAGCAACAAGGCGTAGCCGGATATGATAGTTGGGGTGCAAGAACCCAGCCCGGATTTACCATTCCTGCAAATGAAAACTACGAATGGGGTTTCATTATCACTCCTCTTCTTCCAAAGTAATTTCATCATCACCAAAAGCCGGATTGTTCGCCTTTCTGTAATGGAGAGGCGACAATCCGAATAAATCTTTGAAGCATTTGCTGAAATATCGTGGCGAACTAAAGCCCAATCGATAGGTGATATCTGAAATATTGAGTTCGTTTTCATTTACTAATAAATTGGCAGCTGCCTTCAAGCGAATATTCAATATGAAATTATTAGGTGTCATGCCTGTAACACCTTTCAGTTTGATGTATAGTTTACTTCTGCCTAATGCCATCTCACTGGCAAAGGTATTCACATCAAATTCGGGATCATCTATATACTTCGTTACAACCTGTGTAGCTTTATGGAGCAGTTCCTGATCCATCTTATTGGTAGCCAATAACACAGGAACATCATCAACTTGCTTGGAAAACTTCTCTTGTAAACGCTTTCTGTTGATAATCAAATTATTGCACCTGCTGATTAAAGTCTTAACATGGAAAGGTTTGGTGATATAATCATCAGCACCTACCATCAGCCCCCTCAAATTACTTTCTTCCGAAGTATTGGCAGTGAGTAAAACAACCGGAATATGTGAAGTATCAAAATTAGATTTTAACTTGGAGCAAAGTTCATCGCCGGTCATATGAGGCATCATCACATCGCTCAGCACTAAATCAGGTTGTATATTTTCTATTTTTTCCAAGGCTTCCGCACCATTGGCTGCTGTCTGCACATGATAAATTTCAGAAAAAATATCATGCAGAAACTGCTGCATTTCCTCATTATCTTCAACAATTAAAATGGTATATTGCAAACTATCGTTAGGCGTCTTTTCAGGCAAAATCGTTTCAAAAAACATCTTATCAGATAATTCTGTTTCCAACATACTACTTAAATCCATTTCTGCTTGCATGGATTTTTCTTCGTCTGAAAAATGCTCACTTCCCAAACGTAAACTAACCGTAAATGTAGTGCCGGCATCTTTATTTTGAAGGGCTTTAATTTCGCCACGATGCAATTCCACAATACCTTTGGATAAAGCTAAACCTACACCGGTACTAAAATACGTCAATTCTTTTCTTTGCTTATCTTTCGGTTCGTAAAAGCGTTCAAATATCTTATCCAAATCCTCCTCCGGCACTCCGATACCCGAATCAACCACACTAATTCTTACCCTGTCCGCTTTACGTTCAATGTTTACAGAAATCGAACTGTTATCGTAAGAATACTTAAAAGCATTTGATATCAGATTATAAATAACCTTTTGCAATTGTACCGGATCATACCAAAGCATGATGTTAGGTTCAACGGAAAAGAAAGTATAATCAATTTTTCTTTCATCAGCCATATCAAGAAAGGATTGCCAGATATTTTTTACAAAAGCAACAATATCAGTATTACTCACCCGGATAGCTAATAAATCCTTTTCCTGTTTTCTGAAATCAAGCAATTCCGTAATCAAATCCCGTAAATAAATGGCATTTTTATATACTTTGATTAATTTATTATGAATTGTAGTAGATATGTCCTCTACATAAGTCATAGACTCTATCTGCCCTATTATCAGGGTCAAAGGCGTTCTGAATTCATGCGAGATATTGGTAAAAAATCGAAGCTTGGTCTGGTTTAATTCCTCTATCCTGTCTTTTTCACGAATTTCATATTCCAAAGATGATTGCAGCAGTATTTTTGATTTGTTAAATGCAATAATCCTCCACAGAATAAAAAGTACCGCAAGCAAATAAAAAATATAGGCATACATAGATGCATAAAAAGGCGGTAATATCTTCACCGACAATTGAATTGCATTCGGACTATCCGACGAAAGTTGGGTAGATGCTTCCCTTACTAACAATTGATAAGTTCCGGGTCTGAGGTTTGAATAATAAACACTTTGATTTTTCACAGGCATCCATTTGTCATTCATCCCTTTCATCAGATATTCATAATTCGTTTTATTGGTCTTAATATAATTAGAAACGCCAAATTTGATAGAAAAATTTTTGTATTTATTCTTCAATATTATTTTATCCTGATAAGCTAATGCTGTTTGCAAAATGCCGGTTTTATCCATCGGTTCTACAAGCTCATTATCAATAAAAAGTTCAGAAAAAAATAAATTATAATGCTTATGGACAGGTGATATTTGATTTTCAAAAAAAGACACCATGCCATTGATACCTCCTACAAACACTTCTCCTTCTTTGGTGATATAAATACCACAACCCATATTGATTTTCTCTAACGGCAAGCCCCTGTCCTGATCCAAAAACTGACTTCTATTGCTTGCAGGATCGAACAAATTAACACCCTTATTAGTCAGTAGCAAAAGATACCCATAAGTAGTTTCGGTTAAATCATAAATAAAATCGGACATTATTGAATTTGAGCTTGCAGAATAGCGCACAAAGATGTCTTTCTCAGGTAAGTACTCAAACAATCCTGAGCCTAAGGTGGTGAATAACAACCTGCCTCTCCTGTCTTCATAAATTTTTGAAATAGCATATTTACCAATGGAACCCGGCTTAGCAGCATCGTATTCATAAGATTGGATTTTCTTGGTTTTCAAATTGAATTTTATCAATCCGCCATTAGTTTTGGCTAACCATAAATTGTCTTTCATATCTATAGACAAAGTAGTGATTTGAATACCAATTGCTTCCGCAATATTTTTATCTTCAAAAAAAGGATGGACGGTTTCGGTATGCATATCCAAACTAACAATTCCTTTTTGTGTCAACACAATCAATTGATTTTTATAAAAATAAATATCCTCAATGATGTCATTAGGCATATTCATATTGTTTTTAGTTGTAATATGCTTAAATGTCTTATGCTGCAAATCGTAAATATTCAATCCGCCCATATGCGTACCTATATACAATTTGTTTCGTTCGGCATCATATCGGATACATTTCAGATTATTATGCGAAATCGTATTCACACCATTTGCCTGAAATACTTCAAAGGTGTTGGTTTTTTTATCAAGAAAATTCAGACCGCCACCTTCAGTGCAAATCCACAAATTACCTGTTTTATCTTCGACCATTTTACCCACTATCGGGAAATTAATGCTTTTGTCTGAATGTGAAGAGGGATAATAATAAGTATAAATATTAGCCTCCGGATTAAAATAATTTACCCCACCGTAATAAGTACCAATCCATAAAGTTCCTTGTTGGTCTTTAAACAAAGCATATACGGAAGAATGGGTTAAATTGGTGGGTTTATCGCCCACACTTTTATAATTGGAAATCTGACCACTCTCCGGAATGATTTTATCTAAACCTGAAAAAGTCGCAACCCACATCTGACCAAAATCATCTTCACAAAAATCTCTGATAATATTATTTGATAAATGAAAATCTTTTTTCTTATCGGCATTAAAAATCTCGATTTGACCCTTCCGGTCTATTTTATAAACACCCTGATCTGCCGTGCCAACCCAAATATTCTTTTTGGAGTCTTCGTAAACTGTCGTAACACGAATATCCGGAATAAGGATATGAAAAATTTTGTTCTCATCTAAAACGGCTAAGCCACGCTCCGTACCGATATATAATTTAGATTGATTGGATTCAAAGATAGATTTTACAGGTAATCTTTGATCGACATGATAGTAATCAGCATACGATTTCTGAACATAATCATATTGTTTGATAACATTATCCGCTGCAAACCATAAAGCTTTATTCCCCTGAGATATGGTCTGGCAATGCTCATGAACAGACTGAAAAGTATTGAGTTTTTTATCATAAACAACAAGATATTGGTATCCGCACAAAATGTACAAACTCCCATTATTATCCCCACAAACAGTATTGATGATATTACTTGGCAAACTCAATGCATCAGATTCTTTAGCCTGATAAACATCTATATGCTCGCCGTCAAAGCGATTTAAGCCTTCGCGGGTTCCAAACCACATATAGCCATGTTCATCCTGATAGATGGACATCACGGAGATTTGCGACAATCCGTTAACACCATCCAAATGATCGAAATTAATGTCTTGTGCAAACAATCTGAGTAAACTCGAAATAAAAAACAATGAAGCTACAATATTTCTCATGATAATGGAATTTCCAAAAGTATAGTAATTTGAAACGATCTCACAGTTTTTAAGGATTCAATTCAGCTCGTCACAAAAGTAAACATTTTAAAATGAAATTACGCTTTATAATCACACTCTTCTCAAGCAAGATTGTACAAATTCGTCCGAAATGGTGTATGTATTTATACGTAAATTTAAATATAAAAAGAGTAATTCTCTCTGTTTCAAATATAAATATAAAATAAATAATTTATGTCTATCATTGAGATATTATCATACCCTTTATCATTTCGATAATTTATATTTTTGACAATTATAAATCATCATAAAATCAACGATATTCGAGTAATGAAAAAAAACGGCTTATTCATCATTTTAATTATTATCTTATTCGGATGTTCTTCCGAAAAAAAATCTTTTATTCAAGAAAACTTTTCCTTTGCTGAAAAGCAAACTTCCGGAATGATAGATTTAACCTCAGGCTATACGCACTACCCACGTACAATTGCTAAAGACGGTACTTTGAAAAGTACGAATATGTATGATTGGACAAGCGGTTTTTTCACAGGAAATTTATGGTACCTGTATGAAAATACAAAAGATAATAATTGGAAAACTGAAGCCATTAAATGGACAGAATCCTTGGAACCGCTTAAAAACTTCACAGATCACCATGATTTAGGATTTATGATGTATTGTTCTTATGGAAATGCTTATAGATTAACAGGGAATCCGCATTATAAAGAAGTGCTGATTCAATCGGCAAAATCTCTGTGTAGCAGGTTTAGTCCGATAACAGGAACTATCAAATCCTGGAATTACAGACTTTCTCATAATGGTACTACGGAATGGTTTTATCCGGTTATCATCGACAATATGATGAATTTGGAATTGCTGTTTTTTGCCTATAAAGAAACCGGAGATGAAACTTTTAGAGATATAGCTGTTGAGCATGCCGATAACACTTTGAAAAATCAATTTAGAGAAGATTATGGCACCTATCATGTTGTAAATTACGACCCTGATACGGGAGAAGTTCTGAACAAGCAAACTATGCAAGGTTATGCAGACGAATCTACTTGGGCAAGAGGACAGGCGTGGGCTATTTACGGCTTCACAATGATGTACAGAGAAACCAAAGATCATAGATATTTAGATATTGCCATAAAAGCAACTGATTTTTATCTGAATAATCCAAATCTTCCGGATGATTTAATTCCCTATTGGGATTTTGATATTTTTAATACAAACATAGAGTTAGATATTGATTATTCAAAATATGAAACCATAGCCTTACGGGATGCTTCGGCAGCAGCTATTACGGCATCTGCCTTATTGGAATTATGCAATTATTCAAAAGAAAATCACGATAGATATCTGCATGCTGCGATTACGACACTTCACAATCTGTCTGAAAATTACCGTGTTAATAACGGAACTAACCAATTCATTTTAAATCACTGCGTTGGAAGCATGCCACACCATGAAGAAATAGATGTGCCCTTAGTATATGCGGATTATTATTTCTTAGAAGCTTTGTTAAGGTATAAAAGCAATCACGATTAAATTCAATGAAAGTGAATTTAATTGGATTTTTATTCCCCTATTAGCAGGAACGGCATTGCTGTTTCTGCTGGATTTATCCTTTGGAAGTATCCCATGGCGGGAATTGCTTGCTACCCTCACCGGTAATGCAGCTGAACCCATTCATGCAGAAATTATTTTCAATTTCAGAATGCCCAAAGCCATTGTTGCTATCTTAGCTGGTGTCGCCTTGTCGGTTGCAGGTTTACTGATGCAAACGCTTTTTCGTAATCCTTTAGCCGACCCTTATATCTTGGGGGTGAGTTCAGGCACCGGTCTCGGCGTTGCCATCACTATGATGAGCGCTTCTGTCTTACCTGCATTCTGGATAAACAGCAGTTGGGGGATTGTTTTCTCTGCAGTCTTTGGTGCTGCCCTCGTATTGCTGTTGGTGATAGGCGTTTCCTACAAACTACAAAGTGCGGTTTCATTGCTGATTGTGGGTATCATGTTTGGAACTATTGCAAGTTCTATCGTCAGCATTTTGCAGTATTTTTCAAATCCTGATGCCATTAAATTATTCGTTTTATGGACATTCGGGAGTTTAAGTGCCGTTACGCCTTCGGCATCACTATCCACAAAATTACATACACCAAAGTTCCCGGAAATCCGGCAGATAGAAGTGAGAGCAATGCAAAACCAACCCGAGTCAATGTAACATCTATTCCAAAATACTCCCCTAAGCCGGCACATACTCCGGCTATCATTTGATCGTGCGATCGACGTAATTTTCTTTCCATAAATATTATTATAAAGTGCAAATTTACATCTTAATTTTTAATTTACACACCCTCACTTCAAACCAATCTCAATTTCTAATTCCCCAAATTCAATCATGGCGTTGAACAAGCGAAGTTTTTTGTACTGATGCAGCTTATCAAGCTGAATGTCTTTTTCAATAATCATTTTTTCTTTCAACAGATAAGCCCTTTGCGTTCCATAAATAATGGGGTGACGAGGAGTGACCCATTTTACACCATCAAAACAAGCAATATTCGCAAAACTCGTATCCGTTAACAGACCGTCCCTCACCAACAACACATCATCAGCATGCCCACGCAAAGCAAAAAGTTCTTCAAAAACACTTCGGTCTGCAGGCTTACAACAAAACGGTTCAAGTATCGTATTCATGATTTTGAAAGTTTGGATATGCTTCATTTGATATAAAACGAACTCCGGATCCATAAAACCTTGTACATCATACAGTACCCTGCATTTATATACATCCGATTTTGGAAAATCTTTATCAAGCAAAAAAGCAGCTAAATCGGGTGCCTTGCAGTCTTTAAAATAAAAAGCAAAACACCTGTTAATCCTTTGCTGATGATAAGGCAAACGATAAAACAGCCCATCTTTTAACTTGATTGTTTCAAGAAACCGGTACATAGATCTTTTGTATTAATTCTTCATATTCTTTTTCCAATTCACTCTGCGCCGTGATGCCACCGCCACTTTTAAACACCAATCCGTCTGCAGACTGCTCCATAAAACGAATCATCACTGCGGAGTCAAGATTGTCGCCATCAAAATAACCACAAACTCCGGTGTAAAATCCCCTGTCATACCCCTCAACTTTACGAATCAGCTCGATGGCTTCAGCTTTCGGAAGACCGCAAATAGACCCTGCCGGCAATAAACTAAAGAGTAAATCTCCTAAAGATTGTTTGTAATCTGCCTTCAAACGACCGCTCACTTCAGAACTCACTTGTAATAATGCATGACGCATAGTGGTAATTTTCTCGACATACCGAAAACGCTTAACCTGTACATCATCTGCAACCAAACTCAGATCCTTACAAAGCAAATCAACTGTGGCGGCATGCTCTGCCTTTTCTTTTTCATCTTCCAACAGCAATCGCTCCGCATCAGGAATGGATGCATCAATCGTCCCTTTCATGGGAAAAGTACTGATTGTATCACCGCAAATTCGAATAAATGTTTCTGGAG